>Ga0302320_10002580_pt1 | contig 42513 bp, 34 predicted proteins | sample Bog_T0_3_FD_202130 | JGI IMG/M metagenome (GOLD analysis project Ga0302320, IMG submission 202130) | Peat permafrost microbial communities from Stordalen Mire near Abisko, Sweden - Bog_T0_3 | ecosystem: Environmental > Terrestrial > Soil > Wetlands > Peat | place: Sweden: Abisko, Stordalen Mire... | reverse complement strand
TTTGCCTAATTGCAGGTTGCCACAAGGTTGCCGGAAATCATGTTTCAGGCTTCTCCTCGTTTCCCTTGTCTGCATCTTGTTTCCTGTTCGAAGAGATTAACCATCAACTAAGTCTGCGTTATTTAGCGACTTAGCTTCATTTGCCGACTGGGGTTCGAATCCCCGTGGGGACGCCAGCGGTTTAAGAAACTAGGATCCAATGAGATGTGAGTTCGGTGTTTTTGAAAATGGGCAAAGTGACATTGTAGGTGACAATAAGACGCCGACGTCCCAGACGCTAGAGAAGCCATAAGCGGACTTGATTCCACACAGATCATCTTCGATCACGGCCATGACCTTGAAGGGCAGGTTGCAGCCAACCGAAGGCAGGTCCGCCATTCGCCAAGTCATCAACTCTTAACGGTCAAATGGAACTACCAGAAATCGCTCTAAGTTCATACTTGGAATGCGAAAGGGTAAATCAATATGCGAGCAATGAGGGCAGAGGGGTTCGGGAATTATGAAGGACTCAAACTGGTCGACTATCCGAAGCCATCAGCTACGGATGGAAAAGTACTGGTGCGGATGACGGCCGCAGGCGTCACGCCCCTTGATCATACGATTCTCTTCGGTCAATTTCCACGCGCAAAACCGCCGTTGGTGTTGGGTAACGAGGGAGCCGGCATTGTTGAGGGGGGAGGCGGCGTGGAGTTTCCGGACGGTTCACGAGTAATGTTCACCGGACCCTATGGCGTCTCCGAAGACGGTGCTTACAGTGAATGGGTCAATGTGAGAAAAGAACACCTCAGCTTAGTCCCGAAAGGAATCGATGACGTGAGCGCAGCCGTTATCCCCGTCGCCTACCTGACCGCGTACATGACACTCAGCCTCGCCGGTTTTCAGCCGGGCAAGACAGTATTTGCGCCAGCCGTAGGAGGATCGGTCGGGAATGCAGTAACGCAATTGGCGCGTGCCATGGGCGCAAAGCACGCAATCTCGAGCAGCACGAGTGCCGAGAAAGCTCAACGGGCAAAGGCGCTTGGATTCGACGAGGTGATCGATATCTCACAGGAGAAGTTGAGCGATGGCGTGCGACGCATTACCGAAGGCTATGGCTCTGATATCGTGATCGACTCCATCGGTGGTGAAGTGCTGAGCGATGCCCTGTCGACGCTCGCGGTGGGCGGAAGCCTGACAACGCTTGGCTATTCTGCGAATCGCAAGACCACGATCGATGTCACGCATCTGATCTGGAAACGGGCCAGCATAAAGAGCTTCTCATTGTTCGGCCAGCCGCAGTCCCTCTGGAATGAAGCCTGGACGGTCATCCGCTCGCTAATCGATTCTGAAGCCATCAAACCAATCGTGGCCAAGACCTTTCCACTTGCGGAGGCCGCAGATGCCCTGAAGTACCTCGTTGAGAGACGTCCCTTCGGCAAAGTCGCCCTCGCAATCTGAATTCTTATGTAGTGTGAGTGTTCGGCCGACTCAACGGCGCGTGCCAAGGTGCTTTGCGTGATCCGAGCAAGGTTCTGATGCCGCCTGACATCTTTGCTGAAACAGATTGGAATTTCTCGCACCATTCATCCCAGATGTCGGCGCAGATCCTTAATGAGAAGAAGCAGATGTCTTTCGTGGATGGGCGACTCTTCGAAGCCGTGCTTCAAGTGTGCGCACGCAAGCACCAAGATCCAAGCCTGCGAAGCTACTTTGGTTCTAGTCGCCGTATACACTTGATCGATGGCCAACCGAAATGCCCACAACCGCAAGTATTCCCTCCTCCAAACGACAAATAATCCGGTAATCTCTGACCCGGTAGCGCCAAAATCCCTTTAGTGGGCCACGTAACGGTTTCCCAAACTGGCGAGGGTCGATCAAACCGGATATTCTTGTGTCCAAATAGGCAAAGATCTCCGCGGCCACAGAGGGCCCGAGAGATCTCAATTCGCGCAATGCAGACTCTTCAACCCTGTAGACCCAACTCACGCTTAGCCTCCTCGGAGGTATAGAGCCTGGTCTCATTTTTCTTGTGGCTCTCCCAACGCGAGGAAGCAGTGCGATAATCTCTCTCGTCCTCGACAGCGGCCAAGAGGCCCGCGGCCAGGCTTTCCAGCCGAAGAAGCTTGGCGTCATCTGACTTGCCCACACCTTCCAATGCGGCCCGCTTTATGTAGGCAGCCGGACTCATCCCGCGCCTTCTTGCTGCGGCGCCGATCCGGCGTTTTTCGGCATCAGTCAGTCTGATCGAGGTCGGTTTTGTTGAAATCGCCATGCACTACAGCTGTATTACATTTTAAATCCTGTCAATCTCTTGCCGCCAGCGCCCAGAGAACAGGGCCTACCCTCGAAACTCTAATACCTGCCCTGGTGACGACTTCGCTTGGCGCCGACGTTCGCGCTTACATCTAGCCCATGATGCCAAGGAATGAGGGCAAACAGGGCGGCGGGACTACTTACATTTGAAAGTCTAACAGCGTCCAATGAAAGCGAACCACCGACACGCAGAACTTATCTTCCGCTTCGTGTCGAGTGATAGGGGTGTCACAAATAGCACCTGAGAACCCGGGTTCGAATCCCGGTGGGGACGCCAGCGCAAAGACAAAGACGACTCCCCTCACTCGTCGTAAACTGTTGACCGGTGACCAACAACCACGACCAGAACAGTCAACACGGAGTCCTCGATCCGGCAGATAATTCGATAATCGCGCACCCTATATCTCCAAAGTCCGTGTTTGGATTGTCTCAAAGGTTTTCCAAATGCCCGTGGATCTACGTTACCATGGAATCGCTTTTCTAGAAACTCGAAGATCTCGCCTGCCGCGGACGGACCAATGTCGCGTAGATTCTTCTCCGCCCCGGACGAGATCTTAAAGGCCCAAGGCACCCTTGACCTCTTGAAGCGTACGGACGCCCGATTTGCCTGATTTCACCCGATCCCATTCCAAATCGCCTGCGCGAGCGTCCTCTGCATCTTCCACCGCTTCAATCCGAGCCAGGTGCCTGCGGGTGACAGAGACGAGTTCAGACGCGAGCTGCTCCTCGGCCGAGCGAGACCGCGAGGCCTCGCGCATGGCCGCCTCGATGATGAACTTTGGAGTGCTCATTCCTCTCCGTTTGGCAGCGGCTGCGATGCTGCGTTTGGTTGCCGCAGGAATCCGAAGCGACGTGGGCGAGACCTTGGTCGAACTCATGCGCTACAAATGTAGCGCGGATCATGCCGCGTCAACCACCGTGATGAGCTTTTCAGTGGTCGAGCCCGCAGCACGCCGCGATTGAGTCAAAAAGGTAAGAATGAGAATAAGAATGTCGCAGACGATCGCAGATGTCGCAGAATGCATATCTCGTTGAAGGATAGCATAATTCGTTATCCATCAATACAGGGGATTGGATACCGGGGTTCGAATCCCCGTGGGGACGCCAGCTATACCAGGACTAATCCAGCGGACTCGGCCAACGAAGCTTGCCTGTCGTCGAAGGTGGCAAACTGCTTTGCTTTGAGCGCCAATGCGCTCCCAACGTGGAGAATATCCATTCCACGCGCGCCAACTGATTCAGTACAAGCACGGCCCAGAAACTCAGAGTGTTTGAATGCTTTCGGCCAATCTAGCGGAACTGGGTATAGAAATCCCTCAGAGGCGTCTCTTTCTATCTCATGAAGTGACTTTTCTCTCTGGCCTGAGGTAATCTGACGACGAAACACACATAGACGAATAGCGTTACGTAATTCGTGCTCAACCAGCGGGGTGAAGAACACGGGCATCAGTTTCGCTGCCACCGCAGCCGCACGCTCTGAATGGGCGTCTTTCACATACAGCGACACAAGGAAACTCGTGTCGGCATAAGTTGGGGTGGCCATTAGTATCGGCCTTTGTTCTCCGATAGAATTTCCGCCATCGCTTCGGCAGAGACTACCTTCTCACCGTAGATTCCATTCAACCTAGCGATGAAATCGGGAAGCAATGGCTTCTTTTTCGGAGCATCGCCTGCCGGAATCAGGTTGGCCACCACCTTGCGACGCCGGGTGATCGCAACGTCTTGCCCCGAATTAACCCAGGCTAGAACTTTCGGAAATTCAGTTCGCAGCTGCCGGACCGATGCGGTTTTCATGTGAATCATAATGTTTCACAGAGACGGGAAGTCAAGCAATAGACCTATCGACGACCGACCTGAGATGATTGGACCAAATCGTCCAAGGACCCTGCACCGCCATCCAGTTTTCGATGCTCAGGGATGTGAGAATGAAAGTGAGATTAATGCAGATGTTTGCCGACGTCGCAGAGATCCATAAACCGTTATGGATTAACGTAAACAGCTGACTATCAATATATGGGAGTGGATACCGGGGTTCGAATCCCCGTGGGGACACCAAATTTTCAAGAACCCTATCCTCGTTGATCTCCCAGGCGCTAGGGACGGACGATGAGGGTGAACGGAGTCGATCCTGTGCCCGACGCATTTGTGGCACGAACGATCAGTTCGTATCGACCCTCCTTAATTGGGGTGCCGGACAGGACTCCCGACGGGCTTATTGCCAGCCCCGCAGGAAGCCCGAGGAGCTCAAAAGAGTCGGGATGATTTCTGGCCTCTATCTGGCGGCTCAACAGCCTGCCCACTTGCCCTTCGCATTGCGAGGTGAGGATAACGGGGCCCCCTAAGTTTCTTGCCAAATCTGGAATCGCAAACTTCTTCCCCAAATAGGCGTAGACGGCGGCCTCCTCCGCCGAATCGAGAGCTTTTTCGTAGAGGATGATTTCGGCGATGTCCCCAGTGAAGCTCCCATATCCGTAGCCGCCAATGTCGGGATACGGTTGGAATCCGGGATGGGTAATGTGCTTGGTCCACTGGGCCTGGCCATTTGCCCGGTAAATCAGAATTCCGTCGGCATCAACGAAGGTGTCGTAAACAAAAAAGGCGCCGAAATCGCTCCGGGTTTCGATTGGAACGGCATGGGTGTCGCCGTTTCCAAAATCCTCGAAATGCAGGGAGTCCTTATACGTGCTTCCCCACCCCGTACCCAGATTCCACAGAACGTTGAGGTTGTCGGGACGACTGCCGACCCGCACGACCGCAATGATCCGTCCTGCGTGGGCTTTCTTCATCAATTCGGAGGGCAGGCGCAGCGCGCTATTACCAAAGAACCTAACCGCCGGCAATCCGTTGACCTGGCCCGGAATCACTCTGGGTGGGCGGCCTCCCCTTACGAAGGTCGCATCATGGGCCTGCCCGGTCTGGTCCTCCCATACCGTTAAGTCGCCCGGCTCTTGCGCAGCGCCGTCGGATCGCAGCCAAAGGACCATCCCTTTCAGGGAAAGAACTGGGACTTGCGCGGAGACCTGCGACGCCCTAAACCGGTAGCTTCTCACCAAAAATTGGGTAAGGTAGATGTCCTCGTAGGGGTGGATCACGGTCGGGTGAAGGCCAAGCAGCGGCCTTTTTAGAGTGTCTGCCGCTTCCGAATCAGAAATCCCAACGCTCTGGTAGACCACCGCCGTTCTATTGCCGACTTGGGAACGAATCTTTCGGATGAGGTCGTCATCGCCGCGGAAGAAGGTGACCTTCGAAAGTGCCGGTGCGTAATCAACCCGCAGCAGGTTGGTGCTATAATAAAAGCCTCCTTCCGCCTCGGGGACGCTGGGATCCGGCATGTAGTAATTCACATCGTTCGTTTTGTCCTCTCCGATCATCCTGAGAACAAGGGCGGCCTGCGTCGTGGTATTGCGGTCGATGGCCTCCGCCTGGTCCCCAGTTCGGTACAAGTCGGGAAACCTCCGAAACTCATTCGAGGCTGCGGCGGTAGCAAGGCAGAGTCCAACAGCGAAGCCGTACCGGCCCCGGTCGCGGATCCACCCCAGGGTGGTGTCCGCGCCGATGAGCAGAATCCCAAGTATGGGTATCATCGACCAGTTGAGTTGGTCGGGATTGGCGACTCCACCAATCAGAAGCTGAAAGAGCCAAATGGAAAGAAAGAGGAAGGTGTTTACCTGGGCAAAGCGGTCGCCCTTGCGCATGAGCCAGATCGACCTCCCGAACCCGACCGCAAAAATCACAAGAAACGGAGGGGAGAGCAGGTGCGTGAAGAAGAATTCCCGGACAGTCCACAGCCTCAGTAAAATATCCTCACGGCCAAATAATTGCCTAGCCTGGGAACAAACCTCTTCAACCCTCACCCTCCATACGGCGTTTGACGCGAAGGTGAGGAGGAACGTGACCCCTATTACGGCTGCTCCCACGCTGCCCCAAAGAACCTCCCGGCGCCGCTGCTCTCTGCTGCTGTAGGCGAATATCAGTGCAAGGAGGGGAGGACCATAGAGCAGTCCGCCGAAATAATAGTAGCAGCCTACAAAGAACAACGTGATCGCTGCGAAGCGCAGGTACACTGTGCGCCGGGCGCTCACGCTGCAAAACAGCGGAAGGAAAAAGATGTAGACCGAAAGGGCCGTGAGGTAGGTGACGGAGTGCCACTTATAGCGCCTGAGGCAAAGGCAGAGCACCGAGGAGCAGGCCACCAGAAGGAATGCCAAGAGATGCGTCGTAGGGCGGACCCTTCTGAATATCGCGAAGAATGCTGCCACCAACACGCTGAATGCCACCGGCAAAACAAAGGTGATCAGCCTGACATCGTAGCCAAAAAATCGGTAGAAAGGCACCAGGATCCAAGCGTAGCCCTTGTTGTAATCCGACACGTCTCTCGCCACGGCCCGCGGCCACGAATGCGTGGAGGCGAAGTGGCACGTGGCCTTTGCCTGGTCAAGCGCCCGCGCGGATTCGCCTTCAAAGTAGGGAGGAAAATAGGACACCCGATCCATAAATCGCAGGTACAAGAATACGACCATGCCTGCGAAGAACAGGTAACCGCACGCCCTGCGTCCAAAAGACATCCCAGTCGTCACACGCATATCCGGCCCAAATGGAATTGCCGGAGTCCGGCAAAACCTCTTTCCCAAATTTCTGTGTCCACAGACTCGCTCAAGGGAGCCTTTCCACAAAATCCGGCAGATAGGGAGCGAAAATGAGGGCGCCGACGAAAAGCTCCTGGGCCGAGACGGTGGAAAAGGACCATCGGGACCGCGGCGGCAATGGCTGCACGAAGGAAGGAGCAAACCCTCATGGAGAAGGCGGGAGATTTAAGGGGAATGGGCAGCTTGGCGATACTGGGAATTGAGAACCTTATGACGATGCCCCCCGAGTGAAGCGTTTCGGGAACGTTGTCGCAGCGGCCTCAGTTCCTCGAGTCACACCTCCTAATCACGTATCCTAAAACCCGGGGATAGGCGCGGAACTGGCCCGCCCAGGACGTCCTCATCGGTGCGGCGATCCCCCGTGTGCAACGATGCGGATCGGCCGGTCAGTTCAGCACACTAAATGCCCGGATGCTCACGACTCCAGAGATCCCCTTTGGATCGCTCACGGTATAGGTGATCCGAACAGGAAGACCGGGTGCCAATTCCCGGGCTGGGATATCGGCGACCGCCCACGAGAGACCGCTCCAGATCTGGCGGTCAAAAGGGCGCGTCATTTCCAGCGCCCGTCCACCCTGCTCTGCCGTCAACAAGAGCAGCTTGCCCAGCGGTATTCCCGAAGGAGGCGCACCGCCGCTCACGCGCCAGGGGCGCCCGTCGGTCCTGGATTGGCTGCATACGATCCTAAGCGCCCTCGAACGTGGCGCCAAAACCGTGGCCGAGACCGAATGGGGGGCCCGGGATACCTCTGTGGCTGCCAGCGGTTCGCAAGACTCGGGGATCACTACGTCGCCCTGAGTGCCCAGATCCCATTTCGGATCGCCATAACGTCCGGTCCCAACCACGGCCAATTGCCCGGGCCCGAGGTGGAGGGTGCCGCCGACCAGGGCTGGAGCCATTCCCGAGTCGGCGAACAGGATTCGGCCCGCCGCCTTGGGCGGCAGGGGCAGCGCAACGTCGGCCTCCGTTGGCCCGGCGTTGAGCACGGTGCAAACCGTGCCATCGGATCCGCCCGCCACAAAGCCGTAGGCGCCGCCGGAACCGGGGTAGCCACCGAAGGTGGAGGTGTCCCCCGCAATTTGGAGCGTGTAATACAGGCTCTGCACCTTGGCGAACCATGCGCGATCCTGCTCGTCTAGGAGAGCGACGTCCCCGTAATAGGTGTTCACGCGGCCACCCCGGGCCGCCGACAGGACAAGCATACCCTTCCATGCGGCTTTGCCGCGGCGGTAGCATGTCCCCGTATTCCCGATCATAAAGCCGCTGCTGTCTATGCGCGGCAGGGGAATGCCATTAGCGGAATACTGGAAGACCATCGCGTCGCTGTAGACGTCAAGAGAGCGCCAGAAGTCGGCGCAGGGGACATCGGAGGGTTTTGGGTCGCCGCAATAGAGCGAATCAAAGGCATTGAGCCATCGCCGATCTATCGTCTTTGAAAACCCGGGCCACGTATCGGAGGTTTCGCCCCCGTAGCCGTTGTAGGCGAGCAGCACCACTTCGGGGTTGCGCATCCTGAAGGCGCAAAGCGCGTCTCTCCACGCCTCTGTGTTGAGGCGCTCGACCTCCGTGCGGCCAACTCGTGCGAGTTCCGAGGGTGTTGCAGCCCCCAGATTGGCAAAATCGAATTTGAATAGCCGGACTCCCTTATCATACCACCGCTGCATCGTCTCGATCTGGTAGGCAAGGAAGCCGCCCTCATGGAGGCTCATCGCCAGGTCCATGTAGCCGCCGCGCGAGTCCCTCCATTCCGGCTGGGGAGTCAGCCAGGGGTTCGTCGTCCAGCCGCAGACGTTGGTGGAGAGCCATAGCCCGGGCTTTAGGCCCTGCTCACGGCAGGCGGCAAAGAAACGATCGGGGCCGTTGGGCCAGCTTCCCTTACGAAACGTGCGGAATCCTCCATCCCGGTCGAACCAGAACATGTCTAGCAGGAAATAGTCGAACCGGGCTCCCTGCGCCTTAAGCCGCGCCACCGCGGCCAGCTCGCGCAGGGCAAGGGCCTCGTCGAGCGGCACCGAATCCGAAAGCTCGTCATGGGCCGCCCAGGTGACGTACACGGACACGGGCGCCCCAGGAGGCATATCGGCGAGAGCCCTGGGCCCAATGAGAGCCAGCGGGAAGGCGATTGGGAGGAGCGAGGCCCAGGCTGCCGTGCCACGAAGCGACCTGAGAGACCTGCGGAAGGTGCTCAAAGAGACCACCGCAACAATCGGGGGCATCGCCATAAATTTGGGTTTACTTGAAAGTGCGAATTGGAGCCTCTCCAAACAGGCCCCCTGGGTGTGCATCAGCAGGCACTTCGAAACTCCCTGCAATTGTTTTCGGAGGGTGTGCCTTGTTTCCATGGGCCCTTGAAGGAACCGGGTCGCGCGACCGAAATCGGAGATAACGGCTGGTTCAGAGCCTGGAAGTGGTCCAGCGGGAACAAGACCTGCTCTTATCGGGATCAGTTCGAACTCCGGCGCTGAACGCGGGCCGAACCCAATCTTATGAACAAGACCACCCACCCCCTTGAGCCGCTGGCCAAGGATGAAGTCATCCTAGCGGTCAAGATTCTGCGCGACGCCGGCAAAGTCACACCCACGACACGCTTCGTCTCGGTCAGCCTAAAGGAGCCCGGCAAGGGGTTTGTCCACGCCTATTCTGGAAAGGAGGCTCATCCCCGCGAGGCGGCGGCCGTGCTCTTCGACAACGGCACCAATGCGTGCTTCGAAACAGAGGTATCCCTGACCGAGAAAAAGGTGATGTCGTGGAAGCACATCCCGGGCGTCCAGCCCACGATGACCTCCGACGAGCAGATCGAGTGCGAGCAGGCGGTGCTAGCCAGCCCCGAGTTCAAGGCGGCGCTGAAGCGTCAGTACGGCATCGAGGACACCAGGTTGGTGATGGTGGACATCTGGAGCGCGGGGAACTACGGCTCGGAGGAGGACCGTACCATGCGTTTGGCCCGCCCCCTGTGCTTCCTGAGGTCGGACCCTACGGACAACGGCTACGCCAAGCCCATCGAGGGGCTAAGGCCCGTCGTCGACCTCAATTCCATGAAGGTGATCCGGGTCGAGGAGTACGGCTATTGGCCGCTTCCGCCCCAGCAATGCAACTATGCCGCCGACCGGAGGACCGAGTTCCGCCGCGACATAAAGCCCCTGGAGATCACGCAGCCGGATGGTCCGAGCTTCGAGGTCGAGGGCTACCAGGTGCGCTGGCAGAAGTGGAATTTCGTGATCGGCTTCAACGGGCGCGAGGGTCTTACCCTCAACCACCTCCGCTACGAGGACCAGGGAAAGCTGCGCTCGGTGCTTTACCGCGGATCGCTGTCGGAGATGGTCGTGCCCTACGGCGACCCGGCGCCACAGCAGGCGCGCAAGAACGCGTTTGACGCCGGCGAGTACGGTCTTGGGTACTGCGCCAACAGCCTTGAGCTCGGGTGTGATTGCCTGGGCCTTATCCGGTACTTTGACGGCCAGCTGTGCACGAGCCGGGGCGAGCCCCTGACGGTCAAGAACGCCGTCTGCATGCATGAGGAGGATTATGGCATCCTCTGGAAGCACACCGACCGGCGCCTCAACTCGCCCGAGGTCCGCCGATCGCGCCGGCTCGTCGTCTCGTCGATAGCGACCGTGGAGAATTACGAGTACGGGTTCTTTTGGTACCTCTACCAGGACGGGAACATTCAATTCGAGATCAAGCTGACCGGGATCCTCTCGCTGGGGGCGTTGCCTCCTGGCGAAAAGTCACCCTTCGGAACCCTGGTGGCCCCCCAACTCTACGCCCCAAACCACCAGCATTTCTTCAACATGAGGCTCGACCTGGACATCGACGGCGTTTCCAACTCGGCCTACCAGATTGACGTCGAGGGCGACGAACCCGGCCCGGACAACCCTTTTGAAAACGCCTTCCGTGCGAAGGCGCGGCTTCTGAAGACCGAGCACGAGGCCCGGGCCCACTTAAACCTCGTGACCGCGCGGACATGGAGATTCGTGAATCCGTCTGCGCTTAACGCGGTCGGCGAGCCCGTCGGCTACAAGTTCATGCCTGGGGACAACTGCTTCCCGTTCGCCTCGAAAAACGCCTGGTGGCGCAAGCGGGCTGGGTTTGTCGACCACCATGTCTGGATCACCCCGTACCGTGAGGAGGAGCGCCACGCCGCCGGGAACTACCCCAACCAGAGCCAGGGTGGCGACGGGCTTCCCCGCTGGACGGAAGCCGACCGACCGCTGGAGAACACGGACTTGGTCCTGTGGTACACCTTTGGGCACACCCACCTCGCGAGGGCCGAGGACTACCCGGTCATGCCAGCCGCCTACATCGGTTTCATGCTGAAGCCCAACGGCTTCTTTACTGAGAATCCCGGCAATGACATACTGCCATCCATGATGCACAAGGCGGGTGCTATGGCCTAGGCGCCGAATCTTTTCCCGATCGTTGGTGGATTAGGAGGCCGAGCCGGCACCGTGGTTTTCGGCCCCCTGCAACACACAATCTTGCCACGCTAAACCACAAGATTGCGCCGTACCTCTTCCACGAGCTTGTCCAGGCTTTGGTCCCAGCCGGCTTCCATTCCGGAGAGGTAGGCCCTGGCAAAATCCACAACAGCCTTGGCGTGGGTCCTCATTGTAAGCTTCGTCCTGTTGCCCTCTTCTGCGAAGAGGACCGTCGTTAAGCCCTCGAGCACTGGGGTTCCATCCTGGCCGATAGCATTGTTTGTGAAAACCAGCCGTTCCGGCCTCACAATCTCCTTGTAGATGCCCTGGCACGGGTATTCATGGCCGTCGGGTGCTCGCATCACGATCCGGTACTGCCCGCCCGGGCGCAGGTCCACCTCGCAGACCGGATTGGTGAATCCCCGCGGGCCCCACCAGCGCATCAGGTATTCCCTCTCGGTCCAGACGCGGAAGACAAGATCCCGCGGCGCATCGAAAACTCGGGTAAGAACAACCTCCCGCTCGGCCGGCTGTGTTTCCGCCAGTTGTTCCGCCAACCGCTCCAGTGTCTGCTTTCCGCCCTCTATTGCTCCAAATTCCTTTACAACGCGGTTCCGTTCCGCCGCCGTCGGGAATACCATGCGGATGGTGACCCGTGTCTTGCCTGCTTCGACGGCCTCGAACGTCCACGTGGATACAAAATTAATCTGGGGACCGTTCTCGCGGCTACCCCCGTTGGAAAAGACGATGCGCTCGAATTCAACCACCTCCTCAAATACGCAGTGGTTGGGAAATTGGGTCCCGTCGGGCCCGCGCATGGTGTGCCTCCAGGCGCCCGCTGGCCTGACGTCCATAACCTCGATCGTGGTGGTAAAGCCCCTCGGACCCCACCAGCGCGCTACCTTCTCGGGGTCGGTCCAGGCCTGCCACACCAACCCCCGGGGGGCATCGAAGGTTCGCGCGATCACGATTTCACGGTCGGAGCGGTCAGGCTCGGGTTTCTTGGTGCTCATAATATTCCATCCTTTGCGGGTTTCTACGGTTCAAGGCGATGCCCGACGCCCATATCCAGAATGTCGGCCCCGGGGCTCGGTGGCGTGTTCTGGGCCTGAAGTTCGCGAAGGTAGTCGTCCAAACGCTCAAAGCTCTGATCCCAGAACTGGCGGTAGTCGCCGACCCAGTCCGCAGCCTCCTTAAACCGATCGGCCCTAAGGCTGCACAGGTGCTGGCGCCCTTCTCGGCGCTTTTCTATGAGCCCCGCCCGCACCAAATATGCAACATGTTTTGAAATAGCCTGTTGAGAAATCTTGAAGGGCGAAGCGAGATCGCAGACCGAAAGGGGACCCTGAACCAACCGTTCCAGAAGGGACCTACGGGTGGGGTCCGAAAAGGCACCAAAAGTTGCGGTCAATGAATCCACAACCTTTTGGTTGTGGATTACCGCCCGATTTGTCAATGCCGATTCCTGAAACCTCCTTTAGCACCGATGCAACGCCCGGTGCCTGCCGGATCCTACTTTTTGATCTCGATGCTGGTGGCAGTAAGGATCCTCTTGCCGTCGACCGTCTCAACCGTTCCGGTGGCCGTCACCATGGCCGTGCCTGTGCACACCTTCGGGTGAAATGCCTTGGCAACGTCGTTGGCCGCGACGAAGTAGTTCACGGTCTTGTCGCCTTCCTTCACCTGCACCACGGTCTGGCAGTGGTCCTGCAGCCCCAACTCGCACTTTGCGCACATGGCCTCGCCGTTGATGGTCACCGTGTCGGCTGCGCGGGCCGCGGCTGCAAAGACGAGGGCGCAGGCTAAGAGGCTTAGAATTCGGAAGGTTTTCATGATTTTTGCTGGTTTGCTGGGGTTGATCTTGGATGGGCTATGCCCGCCGGATTACCGCTGGCGCGTTATGAGATTGTCTCACGGGGTCATTCATGCCGGATCGACCCAACGTGTGCTGGGTAAACCCTCGGCCTCGGATTTACCGCCTGATACAGCGTCCTGCGACTCAAAAATGGCGAGGTTTGCGCCGTGGTCCGACGAAATCTCGCGCTGGCCCGAGAGGCGGATTTGCCAAAGCTCCACACGCGGTAGATGGTCTCGACGACAGAGCCAAGCCCTTGGCCCAGTTCGAGGATAAACATGGACCCAAAGACCAAATTCGACGTAGAAATCGATGCCACCCGCAACCTGATAACGGTTCGGTACCGCGGCCACATCGCGGCAGCGGACATGAAGGCCTACTCCGAAAAGGTCCGGGGAATGCTGTCCCAGCTGCGCCCTGGCTTCACGTTCCTGACCGATCTCAGCGCCCTGGAGGCGATGGAATTGGACTGCGCCATCGAGCTCACGAAAGTCATGGACGCCTGCAGGGCAACCGGTATCGGCACCGTGATCCGGATCATCCCGGATTCCAGCAAGGACATCGGGTTCAACATTCTCTCCATCATCCACCTCAGGCGCGGCGTGCGCGTGGTCACCTGCCAGACGGCGGAGGAGGCCGAGCAGGCGTTGAAGTGAGCGCACCGTCATGGCCGGAATCGTGCAACCCCACTCTCCAGCCGCTGGTCCGGGTCCGGAGATCCATTCCATTGAGCTGAAGCTTCGCGAGATTTCGCAGCTCTTCAATTCGCTCGACCCCTCCCCCTTCAATGAGCAGGACCTCGACAAGGATGCCGAGGAATTCATCGTCGGCTGGGCGCGCGAGCTCCCGCGCAATCGCCCGCTCCACCTGATCCTGCACCTGGAACGGCCCCTGCCGGAGGGAAGGGACGCGGCGAGCGTGGCCGACGCCATCCACCATTATTTTGCCTATCGTGCCTCCATCACCCGCCTTGAGCTTCGCCAGCTCCTCAAGCGGGGCCGAACGAGCCTCATCATTGGCACGGCGTTCCTTGTGGGCTGCCTCATGCTTGGCCGGATCATCGCGCCGGACGAGGCTGGGGCGGCGCGGTCTATTGCCCGAGAGGGGCTCACGATCGGGGGTTGGGTGGCAATGTGGCGCCCAATGGAGATATATCTCTACGACTGGTGGCCTCTCTGGCGCCGCGTGGCCCTGCAGCGTCGGCTGTGCCACATGAAGGTCGATATCCGGTTTTCCAAGGCAGCTTAACAGCAGATCGCAAGTCGTTGGAGGGCACCGACGTGGCCGCACTGGGATGCGGCTGGCTTGCAGCCTGATCGAACCATCTGCTTTCGTGAGAAACGGAATCATCGTCGCGTGAACATTCGACCGCCGGGCGGCTCGCATGGGAGCCCGCCTTGAGCCGTTCTCCGCAATTCGTCCTCCCTTTTGATGCAACGCGTCCTCGTTCCTGCCCGCACCCTCCTCGCACACCGCGACCTCACGGTCATCCTGGTGTGCAACCTCCTGCTCGGGCTGGCCTTCTCGTTCGTCGCGCCGTTCTACTCCATGTTCGGCACGCTCGAGGTCGGGATGTCGAACTGGACCTTCGGCATTTTCATGACGATCACGTCAGTCGCGGGTATCGTGATCAGCACCGTGCTCGCGCGGTGGTCGGACACTCGGTACAGCCGCAGGGCCATACTGCTTCTGGGATGCACATTCGGAACGGCGGGCTACGCGGGCTTCGCCTTTGTCAGGAGCGTCTTATGGCTGACCGTGATTGGGTCGGTGGCCCTCGGCATAGCCTCGGTTACGTTCTCGCAGCTTTTCGCCTACGCCAGGGAGGCGATCGGAAGGCACGGGGTGCCGGACGAAGAGGCACCGCTCTACATGAACATCTACCGGCTGGTCCTTTCCCTCGCGTGGACAGTCGGGCCGGCCATCGCCGCCTGGGTCATGATCCGCTACTCCTTCAGGGGGACTTTCCTGATCTGCGCTTCGTTCTTCTTTCTCCTTCTCTTGATCGTGTGGCTCTACGTTCCCTCTAGACCGCCCGTTCCCGAGGCCTTGCGCGATCGTGTGCCGCTGGCCCGCCTGCTCCGGCGGCCGGACCTGCTCTGCTACTTCTCGGCGTTCGTGCTCGTATTCGTCTGCGTCACGATGGGCATGATGAACCTTCCCCTCATGATCCTGCAGACGCTTGGCGGGTCGCAGGAGCAGGTCGGCATCGCCTACAGCGTCGCCCCGGTCTTCGAGCTGCCCTTCATGGTTATCTTCGGCCTGCTCGCATCAACCGGGCGACCCGGGCCGTTGATTCGCCTGGGGGTCATCATCGCCATCGCCTACTATGCCCTGCTCTCGCAGGTCAAGGTGCCGTGGCAGGTTTACCCCGTCCAGATTCTGAGCGCGGCGATGGTCGCCATCGTTTCGGGAATCGCGATCACCTTTTTCCAGAGCTACATCCCAAACCAACCGGGAACGGCCACCAACATCTACACCAATGCCAACCGGATCGGATCGACCGTGGGCTACCTATGCTACGGCTCGCTGGTGACTTCCCTCGGCCACAGGGCCGTGTTCCTCGTCTGCACGGGGGTCTGCGCAGCAGCCTTCCTCCTTCTGTGGCTTTCCCGCGAGAAGCACGAGAGCGAGGCACCGGCTGGTGGTTGAGCCCCCGGCTCTTTCGAATTCGACGGCATTTGGGGATTGCTCCGCCATTGCCGGCGCGCCCTCCTGCCCCCTCCGGCGGGAAGCGCCGCGGGGGCCACCCAATGAGTTGCAACCCATAGCCGAAACCCCAAGGATTGTTTTCTCCGACCACCATGCCAGACCTTCCCAGCATCGCCCAGGTAGCAAAGATGATAGACCATTCGCTGCTGCACCCGACCCTGACGGATGCGCAGCTGGATGCGGGATGCAGGCTCTCGGCGGCCTACGAGGTCGCGACCGCCTGCGTGAAGCCGTACCATGTGCCGAGGGCAGCGGAGCTGCTTGCCGGCACCGGTGTCGCCGTATGCTCGGTGATCGGGTTCCCGCATGGCAACAACCACACCTCTATCAAGGTCCTGGAGGCGGAGCTCGCAATCCGCGAGGGCGCAACCGAGATCGACATGGTGGTCAATGCGGGCCGATTCCTAAGCGGTGCCCGAGGCTACGTCACCGACGATATTAAGCAGGTGAATGACGCCTGCCGGGCGCACGGCGCGATCCTCAAGGTTATTTTCGAGAATGACTTCCTGACCGACGACCAGGTCGTGCAGCTCTGCGTGATCTGCTCGGAGATCGGGGTCGCCTTCGTCAAGACCTCGACCGGCTACGGGTTCGTAAAGCAGGCGAGTGGCGAGTACAACTATGCCGGGGCGACGGACCGCCACCTGGGCCTGATGCGGGCCAACTGCCCCCCCTCGATCCAGATCAAGGCCGCGGGCGGGGTTCGAACGCTCGACGATGTGCTGCGGGTGCGTGCGATCGGGGTCAGCCGGATCGGCGCCACGGCGACCGAGGCGATCCTCAAGGCGGCGCAGAGCCGCGGCCTGCCTGGCCCGGCGCCGCATGGCCTCGCAGGCGGCCACAGTTCCAAGGCCATGACCACACCCGCCGGCTACTAAGCCGGTCCGGGCGTCACCGCTTAAGGCGCAGGAGGCGCTCGCCCGCGGCGTGCAGCGTCTCGGGGCGCTTAGCAAAGTTGAGGCGGATGTACCGGTTCTCGCCGTTCTCGAAGAAGCTCGACCCGGGCACCGGCGCGACGCCCACCTCCTTTGTCATCCAGTGCGCGAAGTCGACATCGCTGGCCCAGCCAAACCGCGAGATGTCGACCATGACAAAATACGCGCCCTCGGGGCGCGTGTAGGGAAGGCCAGCCTGGTCGAGGTAGCCGAGCAGGACGTCCCTCGACCGAGCGTAGGTTGCCGAAAGCTCCGCATAGTAGCTGTCGGGATAGGCAAGCGCCGTGGCAACGGCGTGCTGGAGCGGCGCGGCCGCGCCGACTGTCAGGAAGTCGTGGACCTTGCGCGCTTGGGAGATGATCCCGGGCGCGGCATGGACGTAGCCGATCCTCCACCCGGTTATGGAGAAGGTCTTCGAGAGCGAGGAACACATGAGCGTCCTCCCCGCCATGCCCGGGAGCGCGGAGAAATAGGTGTGCTTGTGCGGCGGGAAGACGATGTGCTCGTAAACCTCGTCGGTGAGCACGAACACGTCGAATTCCTGCGCCAGCGAGGCGATCACCTCGAGCTCGGCCCGGGTGAAAACCCGGCCGCATGGATTGGAGGGATTGCAGAGCACAAACGCCTTCAGGCCGCTCGCAAAGGCGCGCCGCAGCTCGTCGGGGTCGAAACGGTAGAGGGGCGGATGGAGCGGGACATGGACGGGCCGCGCCCCGCAGAGGATCGCATCGGCGGAATAGTTCTCGTAGAAGGGCGAGAAGAGCCCGACCCTGTCGCCCGGGTCGCACACGGTCATCATGGCTACCATCATCGCCTCGGTGGCGCCGCAGGTGACCACGAGCTCCGTCGCCTCGTCCACGTTCAGGCCCGTGAACCGTCCCAGCTTTGCGGCGAGGGCCGCGCGCAGCTCCGGGGCACCCCAGGTTATCGCGTACTGGTGCCTTCCGGCGTCCATGGCGTCCTTGCCGGCCTGGACAAGCGCCGCGGGCGGGTCGAAGTCGGGGAAACCCTGCGCGAGGTTGATCGCACCGTGGCGGTGCGCGACGCGCGTCATCTCGCGGATCAGCGACTCGGTGAACACCGAGGTGCGTTTCGACGTACGGGGCATGGGTGGCAAAGAGAGCCCCGCCTACCGGCCACCCAGCTTTGCAACGAGGCCGTCGATCAGCGCGTCAGACTGAAGGGCCAAGTGCCTGCCCAACCCCGGGGGCGCGCCCGCAGGGGCCGCCTTTTGCTGTGCCGCAAACGCTGAGTCGGCCTTTGCCAGGGAGGCCGTCAGAAAGGCCTCCTTTGCATTGTGCATTTCGCCGCTCTCCGTGAACCGCTTCGCGTCGCCGGGCTTGCCCACGAATCGGGGGGTGAGATCGTCCCCGACCCACACCCTCCAGTCGGGATCGTCCGCAAAAAAGACCACGAGGACGCCCTCCTTGATGACGCCGAGCTTGGTCGCCAGGGCCCTCATGTAGGCACCGGGCTGCTTGTCCTCAAGCTCGGGCGGCGACTTCGCATGGAACTGGAGAAGGATCCGGATGCCCGTTCTCGCCTCGAAGGCGGCGAGCCTGGACTCCATGTCCGCGGACCACTTCGCGTCGACGGTCGCGAGCCCGCCCGGATCGTCAATGTGCGAGGCCGCGGCCCGGAGCTGGGGTGCGCAGAGGAGCACGGCGGACAGGGCGGTCCAGGTGAAAATTCGATGCATGGGCTTGAGAATCGGGGCTTGGCGGATCCGGGGCAAACCAAAGCCTGCAGGCCCCGACCTAGGCAAGGCCGAGATGCTGCCCCAGGGAGCGAAGGTCCGGGAAAACGGCGTCCGCCCCCGCCGTGGTGAGCTCCTCCTTGGAATGGGTGCCGGTTGTCACGACCCAGCAGGGGATCGAACCGTTGTGCGCCGCGTCGACGTCAAACGGCGAGTCGCCCACGAGAAGGGAGGAAACCCGCCCTCCGCCCAGTAGGTTGATCGCATGCTCCGTCAGCTCACGCTGGGGCTTGAGCCACGGCGTGTCCCCGGCGCCCACCGTCGCCTTCAGGTACGGCGAGAAGCCAAGCTTGTCGCAGATCAGGCGGGAGGACGGGCCATGCTTGTTCGTGAGGACGCCGAGGACAGCGCCCTGCGCGTGGAGACCCCTAAGGAGGTCAAGCGCACCAGGCATGGATTCGACGTCGTCGAGCATGGTGCGGCCCCAGTATTCGCGGAACACCTTCAGGGCCTCGGCTACCTTGTCCGGCGGCACGAACTTCAGGAGCGCATGCTCCAGACCCCCGCCCACGGCGTCCCTCACCTGCTGGGGCGTGGGCTCCGGGTAACCCATCTTGGGAAGCGTGTAGGCGTAGCAGCGATGGATCGCCTTGAAATGGTCGATGAGCGTGCCATCGAGATCGAACAGGAAGAATCGGAATGCGGGCATGGAATGGGACGTGAACGGACACCCTAAAGCACGAACCTGCCCCATTGCCATACCTCGTTGCGGGGCCGCCCGGGATCACCCGCCGCTGAATTTGACTTTAAGTCCGGCCGCGGAGAGCGTGGACGCTCCACCCGTTCCCATGGTCAGGGGCTGGTCCCCTCCCTGGCCGCCCGTATCAACCCCACCCCCGGATATGCCATCCTTTTCCCCGGCCCGCTTCCCTGCCCCATTTGCCATGCACCGCAATCTTGCCGCGACCGTGCTTTGCTGCCTTGCCGCGTTCGCGCCAAAGGCCCCCGCGTCCGATGCGCCCACCCTGGACAACCGCTGGGCCCACATCACAACGGCGCTCTTCTGCACAAGCCAGGATGTCGACAAGCTCCTCACGAAGCCCGAGGACCGCGCGGCGGCGCTCGCTTATTTCGCCCCGCTCAAACTCTCCAAGTTCTACCTCGAGAATGGAAGCGGCGACCCCGCCGCCGTGCCCGTCCTGCGCGATGTCGCTGCAGCCCTAAGGGCCCAGGGTTACGAGGTCTCCGGCGCGGTGGTGCCCTCAAACCGCGGCCCGCTCTGCTATAACGACCCGAAAGACATGGCGCTCCTTGAGTCCAAGGTGAAGGTGCTGGCGCAGGTCTTCGACGAGATCATCGTCGACGACTGGCTCTTCACGACGTGCACGTGCGCCACCTGCGTGGAAGAGCGCGGGAGCCAATCCTGGGCGGACTATCGGAGCCGGCTGGTGGCGGAACAGTCAAAGATCCACCTCATCGACGCCGCGAGGCAGGTGCGCCCCGGGGTAAAGGTGATCATCAAATATCCCAACTGGTACGAAGGGCATCGGCAGAACGGCTATGACGTCGCGCGGCAGACGCCCCAATTCGACGGTGTGAGCGTGGGAATCGAGACGAGGCAGCCGACGACCCAGGACCAGCATATCCCGACCTACTCGGGCTATGTCCTCCAGAAATGGATCGGAGGGAACGCGGGTGCGAAGTGGCGCAGCGCATGGCTGGACAACTATCAGATGGAGGGCGCGGACGACGATTTTGTCGCCGAGGTGGGCCAGGCCGTCCTCGCGCGGGCCCCGGAGATCATCTTCTGGTGCGCGGGCGTCCTTCACCCGCCGAGGGCCTCCGCGTCCAACTATCCGCACCTGGCCGCGATGATGCCGGAGTTTGACAGGCTGGCGGGACTCCTTGAGGGACCATCGCGGGGGATACCCATGCACCTGCCGATCGGGTCGGTCGGCGAATACAATATCTTTGGCTACCTTGGCATGATCGGCCTGCCGATCGACCCGAGGGAGAGCGTCCCGGAAGACACCAAGGCGGCGATCTTCACGAAGCACTCCCTCGCAGACCCGAAGATCGCGGACGAGATCCTGGCCCGGATGAGAGGGGGCAAGGAGGTCTTCCTCACATGGCCGCTCCTCCAGGCGCTTCGCCAGAGCGAGCTGGGGAGGGTCCTAAACGTGATCAGCGAGGGCGGCACCGTGTCCTCCCCGATCTTCCGCACCCACGAAGGCCTGTGGGAGACGAAGCCGATCGACGCCGGCAGGCCCTTCACGTTCCCGAGGATCGAGCTTTCCACATGGCCCTATGCGCGCGACGTCGGCCTTGTCCGCGAGGATGCCGACTTCGGGATCCTGATGAGGACTTCCTACCTTGGGGGGCAGGTCGACGTGCTGAACCTTCCCGACAACACCTACGACCTTGAGCGGCTTCCCGCGGAGGTGCTTGACGCCATCCGCCTCTGCTTCTTTGACGAGCTCGGGGTGCGCCTGACGGGCCCCGGAGGCGTGGCCCTTTACCCGTTTGGCTCACGCCAGTATGTCCTCTACAACATGAACGAGGCGTCGGAGAAGGTGTCCTTGCGCTTCCCAAAGACGGCTCCCGTGCGCGGGTGGAGGGAAACGATGGTAGGCAGGGACCTCCCGGCTACCCCCGTGGATGGCGGCCAGGGGCCCTGGGCACGCCACGAGATCGACGTGGCGCTCACGCTAAAGCCCTTCGAGATAGCCGTTGTAGAGGCGCCCTAGCGCCAAGGCAGCGACGGCTACGCTCCGCCCAACGCCTCCGCGATCTCCCTCATCTCGGGCTGGCGCAGCCTGTACTTTCGGCCGACGACGGCGCTCAGGCCGTAGCAACCGCAGGGGACCAGGGTGAAGAGTGCGACGATGCACAGTCGGGTCGAAGGCGCCTGGGTTGCCCCACCGGGCACATAGCCGTTCGCGGCAAGGGCCCACCCAATCGCCGCGCCGCTCAGCGCCAGCCCCATCTTCAGGACGAAGAGCGTGCCCGCGAAGCTTATCCCCGTGAGGCGCTTGCCAAACTTCCATTCGCCATAGTCCACGGTATCCGACATCATGACCCATTGGATCGGCGTGATCATCTGGTGAAGCAGGCCTATCACGAAGATTAGCCCGAACATGAGGGCATTCTGCCGAAGCGGGACGAAGAACATGGCAGCACTCAGGATCGCCAGCGCGATGTTGGTCCGGATGAAAACGCTCACCTTGCACATCCGGTCGGTGAGCGGCTTGGTCAACAGGCACCCGATGATGTTGCCCACGGAGTAGGTCGCCAGGAATGCCGTGAAGAGCCCCGCCTGACCCATGATGTACGTCACGTAGTACATCATCGCCCCGCCCCGGGTCGCCACGCCGATGATGTTCAGGAAGGTAAGCCCTCCCACGACGCGCCACTGGTCGTTGGTCACAATGTCCTTAACGTCCGACCAGAATGAGGTTGCCGCTCCTTGCTTCGGCTGAACCCTCTCGCGCGTGGTCGCGAAGCAGGCGAACAGCATGCCGGCAGCCACGACGGCAAGGAGCGCAATGGCGCCCTGGTACCCATGGGCCTTGTCGGAGCCGCCGATCCAGGCCGCAAGCGGCACCATCAGGACCGTGCTCAGCATCCCTCCGGCCGTCGCAAGGACGAAGCGGTAGGACTGGAGCGAGATGCGCTGGGTCTCATCGGCCGTGATCACGCCGCCGAGCGCGCAGTACGGGATGTTGACCACCGTGTACATGAGCGTCAACAGCGTGTAGGTGACCCCGGCGAAGACCATCTTGCCGGTCAAGCCGAAGCCCGGGGTCGTGTAGGCCAGCACGCACGCGAGGCCAAAGGGCACGGCACCCCAGAGGACATACGGACGAAACTTGCCCCACCGCGACCGGGTCCGGTCCGCGAGCCAGCCCATCACAGGGTCGCTCACGGCGTCCAGAGCGCGCGCGGCCAGGAATATGCTTCCCACAAAGGCCGCGGGAAGTCCGAAGACATCGGTATAGAAGAACGCCATGTAGAACATGACGTTGTCGAAGACGATGTGGCTGGCGGCGTCGCCAAGGCCGTAGCCGATCTTCTCGCGCGCGGAGAGGGGTGTGGTGTCCATGGGGTGGGAACGCGCGCGGGTCGCCGTGGCACCCGCGCGCAAGCAGAAGCTGTCCTGCCCTCCCCCGCCGTTGCAAGCCTTGGTCCTCTGACACCCAGCTTGCGGAGGAAGGCGCACCCACGCCAGACTGGGTTGTCTCGGGCGTCCCCGTCGACCCACCCCCGTGATCCCGTTGAAAACCCCAGCCGTCCGCAGGTTCCTGCGCCCTTTCGCCTTGGCTCCGCTACTCCTCGCGCGCCTCGCCGGCGGGCAGGCCCTCCTTGTGCAGGAAGGCGGCGCCGACGGCACGCCTGCGGCCGCCTCCGTCGCGGCGCCCCTCGATGTGCTCGTCGTGACCGCTGCCTCCCAGGGAACCCTCGAGGTCCAAGACGGGCTTGGCAGGCCCTATTACCAGGCGCCATTTGACGGGCGGGCCAGCTTCCGCGCAGGCGGGGCGCTCGGCACCCAGAGGGTATCCCTGCGGGACCCGTCGGGCGCGGAACGGGCCAGCGCCACTTTCGTCCTGGACGCGCAGACCGCCGTTGAGGACGGGGGAAAGTACCACGACATGTTCACGCTGTTCAGGAAGGGCATGGGCTCCGACACGCCGGGCGGTGTCGAAACCGCCGAATGGAACGGCAGGACCTACCACTTCTTCGTGAACTGGGTCCTGGATAACTACCACACGGCGAAGGGCATGAGGTACTTCAGCCCCTACGGGAGGGACATGGTGGACATGATGCGAGGCGCCCAGCGCGAGGACGGGATGATCTGGAGCAACCTCAATATGGGAGCCGTCGCGTACTACAACACGGCCTATGGCCCGTTCGGGTATGTGCGCACGATCGGCGACCGGACCTTTGTGCGGCAACCCGCCGAGAACCACCCGGAATACGTCTACGTGAGCACCGTCTACCAGACCTGGAAGTCAGGCGGCGACGATGCGTGGATGGCGCAATGCCTGCCGTCGGCGAAGCGGGCCCTGGACTACTGCGTGAACGACCCCGCGCGCTGGAGCCAGCGCTTCCAGCTGCTGAAGCGGGTCTACACGATTGACTCGTGGGATTTCCAGGTGGATGACGCCTACACGCCCGACATCGGCCTCACGAACACGATGCTGATCGACCCCAGGAGGTCCAAGTTCGGGGTGTTCTTCGGCGACAACGTGTACTACGCCGCCGCGTGCGAAGAGCTTGCCGAGATGCTGGCCCACGGTGGGGATGCCGCGGGCGCGGCCGCGTACGCGGCGCGCGGCGCGGAGATCAGGAAGCGCCTCGACCGGCTTTCATGGAACGGGCGCTTCTTCACGCACTTTATCGACGAGGACCCGAATGTCCGGCGCGACCTGGGGGTCGACGAGAAGTCCCAGATCGCCCAGGGGAACGCCTACGCGCTCAACAGGGGAGTGACGCACCTGCAGGCCGAGGCGATCCTGCGCACCTACATGGATCTGAGGGCGCACCTTCCGGTGGGTTCCCCGGGCGAATGGTACGCGATCTACCCGCCCTTCCAGCGCGGATTCGGCAAGCACAACGAGATATGGCAATACATGAACGGCGGCGTGGGAGGCCACGTGGCAGGGGAGCTGGCGCTCGGTGCGTTCGAGAACGGCTTTGAGGCCTACGGTCGGGACATCCTGGACCGCCTTACCCAGCTCGGGCATGCGCACGGCGATACCATCTGGTTCGCCTACACCGGGTCCATACCCCCCGCGCCCCCTCCGCCGCGTTTTACGCCAATAGACCTTGCTCCGCTTGCGAACATGAGCACCGAGGACAAGGGGGGGGCGGGCGCGTTGCCCTGGATGCTCAACGGCAAACCAGGGGACGACATTCGCGGGCTGCCGACGGGCGACCAGGTGTTCGCGGGAATAGCCTACAAGGTGGCGGGCCCCAGGGCCAACCAGGGGCGGGTGGCCATCGCCGTTTCCCACCGCCAAGGCCTGCCCCCGGCAGTCGATGTGCCGGTCGACGCCACGGCGGGAAGCCTCTATCTCCTGCACACCTCCACGAAGCCCGGCTCCGAGAACGTCTGCGGAAGCATCGCGTTCAATTACAAGGATGGATCCCACCACGTCCAGTACGTGATCATGGGGCGCCAGCTGACATACTGGTGGTTCCCCGAGTTGAAGACCGAGACCTCCGGGATCGCATGGCACGGGCCGAGCCCCGCCGCCGCCGACGTCGGGCTGTCATGGTGCGTGGTCGACAACCCCTACCCCGAGCGGAAAATCGCGTCGATCCACATCGCGGCCCCCGAGGATGACGGGATCTACACCGTGCTTGGACTCACGCTTGCCGACCGGGCCCACTACATGCCGCCCAATCCAGTCTCGTTCGGCGGGCCAAACGACTGGGCCGCCGCAACCGCCATGGCCGCGATGATGGAGGGCCTGGCCGGCGTGAGGGATGGCCCCCTAAGCCAGGCCTACTCCCACCCCGTTGTCGCCCCGCGCTGGGACCCCGCCGCTCACCCGGTCTCGGCCACGGTGCGCTACCCCGCGTCCAGGGGATACGTTGCCTATCGGTACGATAGCGACTCGGCCCAGAGGCAGATCGTCGTGACGGTCACGGGCGGCGCCACCTCCATCGACGGACACTTCCTGCTCCCCGCTGGCGTGGAGGAGATCAGGTCCGTGGACGTGGATGGAGGCGAAGTGGCCTACCGCGTGGCGAAGGTTTCGACCTCGTCCTATGTGGACCTCGTGATCGAGGCGACCAAGGTGAGGACCGTGCGAATCAGGTATTAGGGCGCGGGGCCGGCCCCATTACCCTTGGGGATAATGGCCGCCCAGGGAGGCGAATCCTCTTCCTGAGCCGCATGAAAGGACCCTATCCTGAGCCCCGACCCCATGCGTATAATGCCCCTGCTTGCGATTGGCCTGGCCATGATTCCCGTTGAGGCCCGCACGGAGCCGGCGGACTCGCCGGCCGCCCCACGCCGATTCTTCTCGGACGACAGCTTCTGGAACCAGGTGATTCCCGCGGGTGCGGAGGTGGATCCGAGGACCGACAGGTGGGTGAAGCTTCTCGAGACGGAACCCACCGGAGAGAACTTCCTGGTGAACAGCACGCAGTGGACGATTCCCGTCTACGAGGTGACGGCGGCGACGCCACTCCGGAAGGTGGGCCTGCTTGCGATCAGCGCCGAGGAGAAGACCCACTGGCACACCGACCGCGACTTCTTCGGCCACGGTCCGGGTTTTGAATGGGTCCCCATCCCGCCGGAGGCCAGGCCGGACCCGCAGGCGGACTCGCACCTCGCGGTCGTAGACTGGCAAAGGAAACTCGTGTGGGACATGTGGGCCCTTTCACGCAACCCGGATGGCACGTGGAAGTCGGCCACGGGAATGGTCTACCCGTCCGACGGGCCCGGGGTCTTCTCGACGCAGGCGCTTGGCGTCAAGGACGGCGAGAGCGTCCATTTTCACGGCCCAAGCCGCGCCGCCGGCGTACCCGCGGTCGCCGGACTGATCATGTACGACGAGGTGATGGCCGGGGAGATCCGTCATAAGATCGCGGCCGCTTCGCGGTTCTGTGCCTACAAGGAGTTCGTCTATCCTGCGGCCTGGACGGACGGATTCACCGAAGGGGGCATCCCCGAAGGCACGCTGATCCAGCTCGACCCAGGCCTTGATCTTTCCCGGTTCACGCTCACCCGCGAGGAACGCATCGTGTGCATTGCGCTCCAGCGCTATGGCATGGTCCTGGTTGACATCGCCGAGGGCCAGCCGATCTATGCCGAGGGCCTTTGGGGCCACCCCGGGAAGTCGTGGGCAGGAAAACTGCCCCACGGGGCTGGCGGGATCACGAAGATACCCTACAGCTGTTACCGCATGATCAAGACGGGGCCGGCCGTCCACATGGGCGATGGCCGGTCAAAGTTCTCCCCTGTCTGGTGAGGGGCGAAGGGGCCCGGTTGCCCTCTCAGGGACTAAGGACAAACAGCTCCATGAATTCCTGCACGGGGGTGGCCTCGAGGCTCTCCCGATCGGCGAAGAGGCCCATGATCCGCGCCGCTCCAGCTTCGCCGAAGTAGCCGCTGAAGGCAGCCTGGGCCTTCTGCCTTAGGAGTGGTATTCCCTCGGCCCTCCGACGCCGGTGGCCTATCGGGAAATGGACCTCCACCCTTTCCGTCGCATCCCCGTTCCTGAAGAACACCTGCACGGCGTTGGCAATCGAGCGCTTTTCCGGGTCCAGGTAGTCCTTCGAGTAGCTCCTGTCCTCGGCAATGGTCATGCGGGCCCTGAGCGCGTCTATGCGCGGGTCCGAAGCGACCCGATCCTCGTAGTGGTCGGCGGTCAGGTTCCCGAAGATAAGGCCCACCGCCGTCATGTACTGGATGCAGTGGTCGCGGTCCGCCGGGTTGTGAAGCGGGCCCGTCTTGTCGATGATGCGCAGCGCGGATTCGTGGGTTGTGATCTCCACGCGTTCAATCTCGCCGAGGCGGTCCCGGACCGCAGGATGGAGCCTCACCGCGCACTCGACCGCGGTCTGGGCGTGGAATTCCGCGGGAAACGAGATCTTGAAGAGGACGTTCTCCATCACGTAGCAGCCGAGGGGGCGCGCCAGCCGGACGGGATTGCCCTTGAACGACACGTCCTGGAAACCCCAGGCCTTGGCGGAAAGGACGGAGGGATAGCCCATCTCCCCCGTCATCGCGATCAGAGCCAGGCGCACCGCGCGGCTCGTGGCATCGCCCGCGGCCCAGGACTTCCTTGATCCCGTGTTGGGGGCGTGCCGGTAGGTGCGCAGGGACGACCCGTCGAGCCATGCGTGGGACACGGCGTTAATCACGTGGTCGCGCGTCCCGCCCATCATGGCGGCCGCAACGGCCGTGGAGGCGACGCGGACAAGAAGGACATGATCCAGGCCTACCCGGTTGAACGAGTTATCCAGCGCAAGGACTCCCTGGATCTCGTGGGCCCTGATCATCGCGGAAAGGACATCTGCAACGGTGGGCCCCCTTCCGAGGCCGGCGATCGGGGATCCGAAGGCGGCAAGGGGGCTGCCGGAGGCGTGGCTGCGGCCAAGCCAGTCGGCCGTCGCAAGGATGGCGCCCAGGTTGTCCGACGGATGCCCCCACTCCGCGGCCAGCCACGTGTCGTTGAAGTCGAGCCACCTGATCGCCGCCCCGATGCTGAAGGCGGCCTGGACGGGATCAAGTTCGTAGGCCGTCCCGGGAACCCTCGCCCCGCCCGGGGTCACCGCGCCGGGAACGACGGGCCCCAAGAGCCGCGTGCAGGCGGGATAGGACAGGGCCAGGATTCCGCACGCGAGCGTGTCCGCCAGGCACCAGCGGGCCGTGTCCCGGGCCTCCTCGCTTGTTGCCGCCTGGTCGAGCGCATAGTCAGCGATGTCCTTGAGGAGCGGGTCGGGGCTGGGGCGGGTGTTTGAGACGGCGAAGGACATGGAAAGGCTCGGAGGCAGGGCTCACCGCCGCTTGATCGCAATGTAGGGGCGAGGCTCGGGGCCGGTGTAGGTGGCGCCTGGCCTTATGATCTTACCGTCGACCCTTTGCTCCACGATGTGGGCCGCCCAGCCGGCGATGCGCGCCATGACAAAAAGCGGCGTGAACATCAGCATCGGCACCCCCAGCCGGTGGTAGGCCACCGCGCTGTACCAGTCGAGGTTGGGGAACATCCTTTTCTCCGACCACATGAGCGTCTCGATTCGCTCGGCCACCGAGAACAGGGCCATGTCGCCCTCGTGGGTGCAGAGCTCGCGGGTGAGTTCCTTGATGATCGCGCTTCGGGGGTCGCCAACCGTGTAGACCGGGTGCCCGAATCCGATGACGATCTCCCTGCGGGCAAGCCGGGCGCGGATGTCGCCCTCGGCCTCCTCCGGCGACCCGTATCGCAGCAGGATCTCCAGGGCCGCCTCGTTGGCCCCGCCGTGCTTGGGGCCGCGAAGCGCCCCGATCGCACCGGTCACGCACGAGTGGAAATCGGAGCCCGTGCCCGCGATCACCCGCGCCGCGAAGGTCGAAGCGTTGAACTCATGCTCGGCGTAGAGAATCATCGAGCGGTCGAGGATCCTGACGTGCTCGGCGGAAGGGGCTCTCTGGTGAAGCAGGTGCAGGAAGTGCGCGGCAAGGCCCTCCTCTCCCGTCTCCAGGGAGATGCGCCGGCCCGACGTGGAATAGTGGTGCCAGTAAAGCAGCATCGAGGGAAAACAGGCGATCAGCCGGTCGCCGATCGCCCGCGCGCCCTCGACCGTCGATGCGTTGCCCCCAGCCGGCGGAAGCTCCTCCATCTCCAGGTTGCCGAGCACGGAGCAGCCCGTGCGCAGGACGTCCATGGGGTGGGCGGAGGCCGGGACCAGCTCGAGCACGGCGCACAGGGACCCTGGCAGCACCCGCATCCCCTTGAGCCGCGCACGGTAGGCCTCGAGTGCGGGCCTGTCGGGGAGCCGCTCATGGACGAGCAGGTGCGCCACCTCCTCGAACGTCCCCTGCGAGGCCACCTCGTTGATGTCGTAGCCCCTGTAGTGCAGGTCGTTGCCGGAGCGTCCGACCGTGCAGATCGCAGTCGTCCCGGCTGCCACCCCCGAAAGAGCAACGGACTTCTTCGCCTTGGGGGCCTGTCCGGAGGGTGAGGGCATTGTTGGGGTGGCCGCTGGGGCTATCGGGGTCAGGGCGTTGGCTACTCCTAGACGGGCGGTTCGTAGCCCAGCGTCTTATAAAGGTCCGCGCGGGTCTGCATCCGGTCCACCACCGCTCGCTGCGTGCCGTCCCGCCGGATCGCGGTGTAGACCTCCAGCGAGGCAGCGGCCGCCGCTCGGCTCGCGCTCAGCGGATAGAGAACGATCGCCACTCCGGACGAACGCATCTCATCGAGCGTGAAATAGGGCGTCTTTCCGAACTCCGTCAGGTTTGCGAGCACTGGAACCCCGACCGCCGCCGTGAAGCTCCTGAAGTCCTCAAGCGAACGAAGCGCCTCGGCAAAGATCATGTCGGCACCCGCCGCGGCGTAGGACCGGGCCCGTGAGACGGCGGCCTCCACGCCCTCGTTCGCGGCCGCGTCGGTCCGCGCCATGACGACAAAGTCGGGGTCCTGCTTTCCGCGCACCGCCGCCTTGATCCTTGTCACCATCTCGGCGACGGCCACGAGCTGCTTACCCGGAAGGTGCCCGCACAGCTTGGCGGGAACCTGGTCCTCGATGTGCACGGCGGCCACGCCTGCGGCGCCCATCTCCCTCACAGCGGCAGCCGGATCGTCCCAACCGGTGTCGATGTCGACCAGGAGGGGGAGCTCCGAGCGCCGTGTGATGCGCCGCGCGTCCACAAGCACGTCCGCAAGGTCCGTCTTTCCCGTGTCGGGAATTCCATAGGAGTGGTTTGCGACGCCGGCCCCGGAAAGGTAGAGGGCCTTGAAGCCGGCCCGTTCGGCGAGCAGTGCCGCGTAGGCGTTGATGGCGCCCGCCACCTGCAGGGGCCGTTCTTCTGAAACGGCGGTGCGGAATCGTGAACCGGGTGAAGGCATCGGGAGGAAAGGGGCTCGGGAAAAGCCTATGGCCGGCCCCCGGGGCAGCTCAAACGTGTTCGGACAAAAAAGCGAGCGGAGGTGGACTACGCGGGCCCGGGGATTCCCTATCGTGCCCGCTTAAGCAGGCGCTCGATCTCTTTCCTGGTGGGGGCGGACGGCTGCGCCCCCATCCGGGTGACCGATATGGCTGCGGCGGCCTGGCCGAACCGGACGGCGTCAAGCATCGGGAGACCCTCCGCGAGAGCGACCGCCAGGGCGCCGCTGAAAACATCCCCTGCGGCAGTCGTGTCCACGGCGCGGGCCTTGAAAGCCGGAACGAGGGCGGCCAGCCCCTCCTCTGAGACGAACACGCCGCGCGAACCGAGCGTGATGATCACGGTTCGGATCCCCTTGGCGTGGAGCTTGCGTGCCGCCCTTGCCGCAGCGGCGGCTCCGTCCACCCGCACGCCGGTGAGCGACTCCGCCTCGTGCTCGTTCGGCGTTAGGATGTCCACCTTGCGCAGCAGGGAATCCGGCAGCGCGCGGGCGGGAGCCGGGTTAAGGATGACCCGCATCCCTGTCTTCGCGGCGAGCGCGACCGCGGAAACCACGAGATCCAGAGGGGTCTCCAGCTGGACGAGGAGGATCCCGCCTTTCTTGAACGCACCGCGCGCCTTTGCCACATCCGCCGGGCAAAGGCGCAGGTTGGCCCCGGAGGCGACCGCGATGCTGTTCTCGCCTCCGCCACCCACGAAGATGAAGGCGATGCCGGTGGGCTCGCGCGGGTCCTCCGTCAGATGCGCAACATTGATACCGTCACCCTTCAACCCGGCCACGACCGTCTTGCCATAGGCGTCGGCCCCCACCCTTCCCACAAAGGTCACAGAAGCGCCGGCGCGGACCGCCGTCACGGCCTGGTTGGCTCCCTTTCCCCCGCAGACCGAGTGGAAAACGCCTCCAATCACGGTCTCGCCGACCCTGGGGATCCGGGCCACCTTGACGATAAGGTCGACGCTGCAGCTGCCCACCACCACGACGCGGGACCCTGGGCTGTGTTTCGCGATAGCCATAGTAGTAAAATCCTGGATTAGAGGCGCGACGCGATGAGGATCGCCAGGCCCGCGCCGTAGAAGAGGAACATGGCCACAAGGAGCTTCCCGGTGCCGGCGGGCGCAGCCTTGAACTCCTTCCAGACAAACACGCCCCAGAGAGCCCCCACCATCGTCGCCCCCTGGCCCAGCCCGTAGGACAGGGCCGGTCCCGCCTTGGCGCCGGCAATGATGTTCAGGGACATCCCGACGTTCCATATCGCGCCCCCAAGGATGCCCACCAGGTGCAGGCGGAGATTGCCCTTGCTGAAATAGTCGCCGAACGGCACCGGATCCCCGACAAAAGGCCGGACCATGATGATGCTGTTCCACACGAAGTTAGAGAGAAGCACCCCCGCCGAAAAGAGGACGATCGCCGTGTAGGGGCTCAGCTTGCCGGGATCGAGCTCGAATGAGCCGCCCACCGCGTGCATCGGCGCAATCGCGCGCGCCACGTAGCTGTAGAAGAATCCCATCAGGACGCCCGCGATGATCGAAAGCAGGATTCCCTTCCCGGGAGTCCGCCCGCCGCCGGACGCAAGCCGCCGGTAAGCAAGGGCGTCAAGGACGATGGCGACGGCGACCGACGCCACCCCGAGCGCCAGGAGCCTCACATTGCCCTCGGGCCTGACCGCATAGGTGCTCACAACCCCGATGATCAGGGCCAGGCCCACGCCCACCGGGAAGGCGACGGCCATGCCGGCGATGTCGATCGCGGCGACGAGGAGGATGTTCGAAAGGTTGAAGATCACGCCACCGGCAAAGGCCGAGCAAAGCCAACGACCGTCCGCCTGGCGGAGGTCGGGCAGAAATGCGCGGCCGCCCCCACCGGTGCTCCCCAGCGTGAAGGCGAGCACCAGGGAAAGCAGGAGGACGCCGATCGCGTAGTCCCAGTAGAACAGCTGGAAGCGCCATTCCTTGCCCGCCAGTTTCTGGGTGTTGGCCCAGGAACCCCAGCAGAGCATCGTGACGAAGCAGAAGATGACCGCGACGCTGTAGCTTGTGACGGTGTACATTGCGGGGATGGGGTTGGGGTGCCTCCGGGAACAGGCGAACCGGACCGGCGAGCAGACCCTAGGGACCGGCGAGGTTCAGGTAAAACGCGAAATCGGAGCGCCCGGGATCGCCGCCGCCCGGGTCATTTGTGCCGGATAGGAGTCCGGCGCCACATGAAACGCCCCCGATCGCACAGGGCGATCGGGGGCGGTGCGGTTCCGTTTTCCCGGAATGCGGGAATCCGGTATTGTCCTACTCGATCAGAACTGAATCTGAAACTGGCTGCGGATTCCGTCGGTCGTGGCGTGCGCGGGGCCGCCGGTGACCGTCTTGTCGGATTCGCCGTGGATGTAGCCCGTCTGGAGCTTCACGTCGTTGCCCTTGATGTAGTAGTTGAAGCCGAGATAGAGCTCGTTGGCGGTGTTCATCGTGCCGCCGCTCGGGGCCGAACGGATCACGTCGGAGAGAGCGACGCCGCGACCATCCGAGTTGACGTAGCTGTACTGGCCCACGAGCTCCCACTGGGGCGTAAACTTGTAGGAGGGTTGAATCCAGTAGCCCCAGATGTTCGCGGCCTTGTTCACCGCCACTCCGCTGTCCACGTCGGCCGTCTCGTACTCGCCCACGAGCCTGAATCCGCCGACTGACAAATCGGCAAATCCACCGTTGAGATTGATGTTCTGGCCGTGGCCGAGGCCCAAGGCCGCGGTGCCGCCCTCGTCGGGATCGAAGCCGGCCTCATAGCCGACCTTGAAGCTCCCCTTGTAGGGTCCCTGGCCGAACGACACGCCGTAGCCCACGTTGCCGTACAACGCTATTGAATTGGTCGTGGCGGTGCCGGTGCTCCCCACGCCGCCGATACCGTTCACGAGAACCGCGGTGTTCGTTGAGTCGCCGCTGTACTCATTGCGCTCGGGATCCGTCGCAGCCACCTGGTAGAAGAAGCCGTCATAGGTGCCGCTCAAGAAGAGACCGTCGCGGTAGCTCGCGGCCCCGATGCGGCGGCCGTTGTTCGGCTCGTCGATGAAGCGCGTGATCGTCGAACGCTCGATGGCGAGGAGGTTGCCGCTCGATTGGTTTTCCTCATAGCCGAAGGGCGCCTTTGTCAGGCCCAGGTCGACCACGAAAAGGGGGCTCTGCTTCCACTCAAGGAGGGCCTTGTCGAAGGAACTATTCGCCAGATCGTAAGTCACAACCCCGCTGAAGCCGTCGCCAAACTGGGCATTCACCCCAATGTAAATGCGACGGAGGAAGAAATGCTCCGTGGACACGGGGTTGACCGGGTTATTGTCGATGGAAGTCCCGAGGCCCGCGTACTGCACCTGAAAGCGGCCCGTAAGCACGATCTTCTGAAGGAAGCCGTCATTACTGGTCTCCACGTCCTGGGAGGATTGGTCCTTGGCAATCTGGGCTGTGATGTCCTTGGCCTCCTGGTCCGATAGCACACCTTTCTTGATGAGGGCGTTAATCAGCGCCTGGTTGTCGGCCGACTGGGCGAACGCGACTCCAGAGGTTGCTAGGGCGAGGCTCAGGAGCGCGAGCCACTTTGATTTGAAGGGAAGCATGGGTGTACGTTGGTGGATGTTTGGTTTTCGGACCGATTGGACCGGCCGCCATGCTAGAGCGCGATTGTGACAACCATTTGACGGACGGGTGACACTCCGGTAAAACGGGCGCTAAATTGAGCCGATGAATTCGGACCCGCATCGGCTTCTGGAGCCGGCGCTTCGGAAGGGTGAGTGCACCTGCGTGCGCATTAGGGTATCGGCTCCTCCCCGAAGTGTCGGGGCGGCAGAGGACCGACACGGCGATCAATCCTTTGGAACCCGAGGCGCCAGACCTAAAAGAGGGCAAATTTCAATGGGTGCGAATCCCGCATCCCGGTCTTATAAATTCACAAGGCATTATCGATTGGCATTTTATCATAGTCCTGATCAGCCGTATTTTCAGGGCATGGCCCATATGACACAAAACGCCAAAGATGGGGTTGATTTAATCTATATTTAGTAAATGTAGATTAAGCCACTATCTACCGCATTTCTCAGGTCCTCCTCCCCTACCTTTACCATTAACCCTTCCCGTGCGACACGAGCAGACGGCATCCAATACCGGCCATTTCTCCCCCTGTTCTCGGGGCATTTCACCCCGAACAATAGGCCAACAGCCACAGTTCGTTTCCCAAGCAGCCAACATTAGCGCATCTGATCGTCGCCCTCGCATAGACCCCCTGTGAAGGCACCTAAACAAACCGAAATACAACCCATGCTACACACCAAATCCAAGTGGTCCGCCCTCGCCGGGGTAGGCCTCGCCTTAACCGGCATCGCATTCGCCCAGTCGACCGACAACCAGGCCCTGATCAACGTTCTTATCAAGAAGGGCGTGCTGACCGACCAGGAGGCGAAGGACATCACGGCCGAGATCGCAAAGGACCAATCATCGCAGGACGTCGAAACCAACGCCGACGCGTTCATTCAAAAGGTCACGGTCGGAGGCCGCTGGCAGGTCCAATACGTGGGCCTCGGGACGTCCATCGACAATAACCCGGTCAACCCGGTGTCCACGGAGCACTTCCTCCTCCGGCGCATTTACCTGAACTTCGGGGTCCAGTTCTCCGACGGTTTCAGCGGCGCCGTGAGCTACGATGTGGCAGTTTCCGCATTCAACCAGGCCATCATCCAATGGAAGCAGAGCGACCTTTTCTCGATCAGGGCGGGCCTCGACAAGGCACCCTTCGGCTATGAGGAGCTCATTTCCAGCGGCGACCTCAAGGCCATCGAACGCTCGGTCGTAACCAATTACATCGACAATCCCGCCAACGGTCGCCGCTTGGGCGCATCCGCCTATCGCAACGGCATCTTTGCAGGCGGAACCTACGACGGGTTCTATTACCAGGTAGCCCTGACAAACCCGGAACGCAATGAGTACGCCGGCGATTCGACAAACACAGCCGTCCTGGTCAACGGATCCGGCGGCGTGGGGAGCGCCGGCTCGGCCACCACGAACTCCCTCGCCTACTATGGAACGGTGGGATACGGCACCACCTTTGGAGAGGGCCCCTACAAGGGCAAACTCAAGGTGGGATACGAGACCGGATATGTGCCCGACCAGGGCGGCCCAGGAGCCACGACCGGGAAAGGTCAGAACATCATCCTGAACGGGGCCTTTGCCGATTTCACCGTCGGTGCCTTCACCCTCGCCGGGGAATACGAGCGGGCCCAGGACGACGGCGGTGTCGCTTACAACCATAACGCCGACATATTTGGCTACTGGATCCAGCCCTCCTTCAAGCTGAACTCCCAGTGGGAGGCGGTTGTTAATTACAGCTACATCAACTCGGATCATCGCGGCGTCGCTCTATCCGACGTGATCCGTTCGGCCCCGAGCGGAGGCACGATGGACACCGCCAACGAGCTCTATCTCGGCTTCAACTACTACATCAAGGGCAACGACGTTAAGCTCCAGACGGGCTACGTCCACGGCGAATCCGACAAGACGGTGACCGGAGCCGCTGCGCATGCCACCACCGACGGAATCCGCAGCCAAGTCCAGGTTCAGTTCTAGGGTTTCGGCACTTCAACCTAGCTCCGGCAGGCCGAAGGGCCTCCGGAGCTTTTTTTGTTGGCGAAACGGCCAGCTCGGTCGGTGGTGGGACCGGTTCAGCGCTGCACTTCACCCGGATTCTCGGGGATTCCCGGATCATCCAGGACCTGCACGGCCGTCGCGGGGCCGAAATCCTTCCAGTCGTACATCGCGGAAACCACCCTCTTGTCCGGCGTGACCTCGACAAGCTGGCATCCCTTGCCGCCATCTCCGCGGGAGCAGATGACCGTGTTGCCGTTGGCCAGCCGGGCGCACGACTGGGAGCCGTGGAACACGATTCCAGGCGGCAGCTCCGAGAGCTTGAACTCCCACACCGTTTCGCCCTTGGGGTTCACCTCGCGCGTGAGCTCGTCCTTTTCGTCGGTGATCAGCGTATTGCCGTTGTGGAGGCGGACGGCCGCCCAGGGCGACGGGATGGCGTAGGACCAGACCTCGTTGAAGGCCCGGTCGTACTCAACCACCCTTCCCATCGTCAGGAAGGGGGCCAGGAAGGTGCCGCTTGCCGTGATCCTGATACGCCGGAACTGGCCGTGCACCGTCCGTCGGTCGGTCAGGCTGGGTGCCGGCATGTCATGCGACAGCTCCACCGCACCCGTAGTCGTATTTATCACCATGAGTTTTGGGGGAAGGCCGTTTTCGACAAGGAGCACCTTGTCTAGCCCTATGGGCTGGACCGTGTGGATCTCCGTTCCCTGCGGGGCATCGAGGCGCCACACCACCTGTTTCTCGGGTGTCACCTCGGCCGCGTACGCCATCCGCGAAAAGAGGATGTTCCCGTTGCTCAGGAGCCAGGCGTCGTCGTACTCCCACCCCTTACCCGTCGAATATGTCCAGATCACCTTGCCCTCCTTGACCAGGAACATCGTGTTGCAGCCCTCTCCGAAATAGAGCATCGGGTGCTGCGCCGCTCCCCTGCCCGGGAGCTTGAGTGCGGCCAGTTCCGGCAATTGCTTCCAGGTTGGCGGATCGACAGCCAACTCCGAGGGACCAAAGGGGGGTACGCCCGGCATCGTGAACCGGCCCAGGATGTCGAGGCACGGGGTTGACGGGGAATAGGCCCCGTCGGCGGCGTGGCCCTGCGGGGACAGGCCCAGGAGGGCGAGTCCAAGCACGGCGCACGCAAGGATATTGGCGCTGATCATGCGTGGGCTCATAAAGAATCCGGGATTACCCGCGTTCCGGGATAGGCTGATCGCGGGAGAATGGATCCTAAGGGTAAGCCCATTCTGGCCAGTCCCCCGAGGGACCGGCGCCGCTCCGCGCCAGCGACCCGTCAATTTTCCTTGCTGAGGAGCTTCTTTTTCTCCGCCTGGAACTCCTCGTCGGTGAGAATCCCCTTCTTTCGGAGGTCGTCGAGCTTCAGCAGGGCGTTGTACAGATCGTCCGTTGAGCTCGTGAGCGACCTCTGGGGCGCCGACGCAACCGCCACCGCAGGTGCCGCGCTCGGCAATGGATCCGTCAGCCGGGTATCTCCGGCCGGCAGACACATGAATACGATGGTCGCAGAAGGATATCCCAGCGAGAACGTCGGCACCTTGGCCGTCAGTGAAATTACCCTCATCTGTTTTCCCTGGGCATCACAGAACTTCTGAGCATCCGCGGTCGCCAGTTCCTTTAGCTTGTCCGTGTCACGGCTAAAGGCCGTCTTAGCCTCGTGGGTTATGGAGAAGGTGTCGTTTCCCAGCGGGACCGGCCCGTCATGCGAGGACGATGACCGTCCGACCAATGCCGTGCAGAAAAGAGCCGCAATAAGCAGCTTGCCAAGGGTTTTCATGTTCACGCGCAAACCGTCTCGCGCCGTGCTCGGCAGGTCAAGGTTTCGCTTGGGCCGCAGGAAACCTCCGGTCTGTGCATGCCCGGATGATTTGGGAAGGATCCAAAGAGCTTCGCGCGCCCCATTTTACTGGCTCATGGATGCGCACAAAGGTCCTTTCATATCGCGCCTGCGCCCTGAATCCAAGAGGCATCCTGACGATAGGCGGGGGTCAAATCTTGGCCCCGTCACACAAAGCCAATAATTACCTAGCATATTCCTCATCAATTTCTTGTGGGCGTTGAAGCACGTTCCCGAGCCAGGTGGGTCGACCCCCGTTCTCCGGGGATGAGCTGTTCCCGATGGGGCCCATTCCTGAAACATTTCGCATACGGGAGCCGTCCAAATGCGTATAATTATGAGATAAATATTGGGGGCCACTCCAACAGGCATACGTGGCCCTACGCACAAAGAAACTCATCAATTAGGAGCATGACCATGAAACCCTCGACGCTCACCCCCCTTGCTCTCGCCGCCTTGCTGGCAGCGGTCACCCCAGGCCCGGCGAGAGCCAATATCTTCACCAACAATTTTGAAACGACGATCGTCGCGGAGAGGACAAAGGAGGCGACCGATGAATTGACCAAGCCCACGACCTACGTGGCGTTTGACGGAGGCTACGTCGAGGCCGGGGATCCGGAATCCGGGGACGAACCTCCTCCCGCCGCACAGGTCCGCCAGAGCGTTGAGGCCGCGCTGGCAGCGCAGGGATTCGAGGAAAGCGGCAAGGTTCCAAAGCTCCTCATCGCCTATCACTGGGGGGTCCTGCGCATCGACACGCTCCAGATACACGTTCCCTACGAAGTCCGGCAGAACCTATCGGCAAGGATAAACCTCGTGAGCACGCAGAGGATGGATGCCGAGATTGAAAACCACATCCTCGACCGTGAAAGGGGCAGCGGCGAGAACCTGAATGTCTCGGCCCCGAGGTTCCTCACCGGGGAGCTTGAGTCCGTGGTCTCCAAGGCCAAGCGCCCCCGGATATTCGTCGTAGTATCGGCCTACGACTACCAATCCCTCTTCGAGCGCAACGTGGCAAAGCTCATCTGGAGGACCAAGCTGAGCGCCCAGGAGACGAGCGGCGATATGGCGGAGGTCATCCCCCCGATGATTGCCAAGGGCACGGGCTATTTTGGCACGGATTCCCCCAATGTGGTCGCCGTTGAGGCGACGCTTGAGGCCAAGGCGGCCTCATTAGGGGCCCCTACGAGCCCGGAGCCCAGGCCGGAAACCTACCACCTTGATCCCGCCTCCATGGCCAAGCTCCTGGCGCACGGACGCGAGGAGATCTCGGGCGAATCCAAATAACGCCCAAATCCGGAGGAACCCCGGGGTGTCTAGACCTTCAGCTGGGCCAGGTTCAGCGGGGTTACGGACTCCACGGGCCTGCCTTTTTCAAGGGCGGGCTTGAAGCGGATCGCCCGGACGACCGCCTGGACATAGGGATCGTCCACTTTCCTGGAGCAGGATTGGTCCTGGAAAGCATCGGCCGCCAATCCTTCCTTGGAGACCCTGACGTAGAGGGTCTCCCGATATTTGCCCCCGGCTATTTGGGCCGGCAGGTCCGAGGGAAGCCTCCCCATTACCGGGGTGGCGCTGAGCGTCTCGCCCTTGTGGGCGCTCACGTATTCGATCTTCACGTATTCAAACGCCTCGTCCCGGGTCAGGGGGACCCGCTTCGCTGAGACCGTGGTCGCAACCTCCTCGCCTCGGTTGTAGAGGTGCAGCTGGGAGTCCACCACCTCGAATCCTTGGGGAAAGCCGCCCACGAGCAGGTGTATGCCTTCCACGTCGGGCCCAATCGGGTTGAGCGATTTTGCATAGACCAGGTTCTGGACCGCGCCCTGGCCTCCGTCCTTTGGGTGGAATTTCGTGACCACGACGACGTAGGGGTTGCTCAGGGGCCGTCCCGACGAGACCTTGAACGAGATATCCATCGCGTCGAAGCTCGAGGCCTTTAACTCGCCCATCTCAAGGTCGCGCCCGGGACCCGCAGCGGCCGCGTTGGCCGCACTCAGGTCCAGTGAAACCGACTTGTAGGCGGTGACATCGGCGGGGATTGCCGCGGCTGTCGCTATTCCGCCGGCCTTCACAATAGCCGCGCCCCCCGCAAGGCTGGTTGCATTCACGGCGGACTGCTGGGCCGATGCGGCGACCACAGCGGCCTGCGCCTGGTTGTTGGCCGCCTGGTATCCCCCGTTCAGCTGCGCGGCCGTGACCAGGGCCCTGGATTGCCGGGTTATGGGGTCGTTGTCGAACGTGTACCCGCGTTCGCTCTTCATTTCAGCGACATCCGCGAAGACCTCTGTGAGCTTGAGCGACGGCGTGACCTTGATGTTGAGGGGGCCCTTGTTCGCGGCGATCACCGTCTCCTTCCCCCCCATGTCAACCACCCAGTTGTTTCCCGCCACGTCCGTGACGGGGTACAGGTCCTTGCCCGTCCCGACAAAGATGTCCGCCCCCATGAAGAGAGTGTGCGTCTTGGCGGCGTCCTGTGCGGACAGTGAAATGGGGGATAACAGCGCCAGCCCGAGGGCTGACGGAATCGCGAGCAGGGTCGCGGATGTCTGAATGCTGCGGCGGATGCGAATAATCATGTTCATGGCGTTCTAGCCATCCTTTGCGGACAGCGTCTTGACCCGGACCAGGAAATCCTGGACTGCGTCGGTTTTCTCGATGCTCAGCGCCTTTTGGAGGTATTCCACGCTCTTGGCGTAGTGCCTGTTCTTGATCTCGATGTTCGCGAGCTCGAGGCTCGCGACGTAGGTGCTAGCTGGAATCCGGTAGGCGGCCTCGAAGGCGAGCGTCGCCCGGGGGACATCGTCCTCGGCATTGTATGCCCTTCCCAGGCTCACAAGAGCTCGCCCGTCCATCGGCGCCGCCCTGAGCAGCTCCTCGATCTCACGGCGGGCCTCCGGCCACTTGCCTTGCGCCGCGAGCAGGTCCGCCCGCGTCCTGCGGAGCTCGACGCCTCCCTGGCTGGCGTCCTCCTGCCTCAGGTACCCGAGCACCCGCTCGGCATCGCCCAGCCTGCCTGCGGCGATCAGCACCTCGGTATAATGGAGCAGTTTCTTCTCTCCGATCTCCGGCGAGGGAGTGAGCACCTTCCTGTAGATGTCAGCAGCCTCCGGGACCAGGTTCTGCTCGGCATAGAGGTCGCCCAACGTCGTCAGCACCTCGACATTGGCAACTCCTGTGCCTGCCGCGGTCTCCAGGAGCACCGTCGCGTCGAGCTTGCGGCCCTCGGAGAGCAGGATGTTGGCGTAGGTAAGCCAGTACCTTGTATCGTTCGGCCGCTCCTTGATGAGGTTCTTCACAAGGGACTCGGCACGGGTGAGCTGCTTCCCGTCGATGCAGATTCCGAGCAACCCCTCCTTCCAGTCCACGTTGGAGGGGTCGCCGCTCAGCGCCTGCATGTAGGCCATCTCAGCCGATACCAGGTCGCCCTGCTTCTGGAGGCAGAAGCCGAGGAGCCCGAATGTCGTGGCGTCGCGGTCCCCGAGGACCACCGCCTTCGAGAAACAGGGCACGGCGTCCGCGAACCGCCCGGTCGAATAGTACAGGATTCCCAGGTTTACCCAGGCGCGCAGGAAGCTCGGGTAGGCCGCCACAGCGCCCCGGTAGTTCGCCTCCGACTTGTCGTTCATCCCGGCCGCGTAGTAGGCGTTGCCCAGGATGAAACGAAACGCCGGGCTCGGCTGCTCCTTGTCCGACATCATCGCCTCCAGCAGCTTCAGGGCGAAGTCCGGGTTCGTGGAGAGCATCGTCACGACCTTCTGGTAGAGGGCGTACTCCTCCTCCGTCATCTCGGGTTCGCGCTCCTTCAGGAAGGAGTTCGACTCGTTGATGATCCTCTTGGGATCGAGCTTGGGCTGCTCCGCGAGGGCGGAGCCGGCGCACGCAACCAGGAGGAGGGCGAGAATAGGTGCCTTTGGTAGTTTCATTGGCTAGAGCGTGAACTTCGATCCCTCGGTCCATTTGTACCAGACAAGCTGCTGCACCATGCATTTGACCTTGTGGCCCTTCCTGATGGCCGGCGTGAAGACCCATTCGTCCCTCACGCAGTCGAGCACGATGCTGTCAAACTGGGTGTTGCCGGAGGGCTTGAGCACGCGGATGCTCGTCACCGCCCCGTCAGTGTCGATAACAAGCAGGAGTGTCACCTTCAGGGACTCGGCGTTGTCCCGCGTGTTGCGCGACACACGCGCGATCGTCTTTGTCACCGCGACGGGGATCTGGTCCACCTCGCTCTGCTGGTAGACGTGCTGGGTGTCGCCCAGAGATCCCGTCCTTGGCTTAAGGTCCGAGAACACCTGATTGAATTGGATCGTCGCCTTCGGGAGGTCGGTCGGCGGGATGATCCGGTCAAGGTCCGGGGGGACGACGGCCAGCTTCACCGGGCTGTCGGAGGCGCTGATGTCGAGGCCCGTTAGAGGAGGGGTGACGCTCGCCTGCTCGGGATGGGCGTCGACCTTCGGCGGGGGCGGCTCGACATAGGCGGAGGCGATCCTGAGGTCCTCGATCTCGGGCTGGGCATCGGAGGGACCCGCCCGCTCGAAATGAGCGACGCAAAGGAAGACCCCGAGCGTGAATCCCGCGCCCACGAGGAGGCTCGCGGCCTCGTCCAAAAAACTTGAGGCGCCCTGCACCGGCCCGTTCATCGTTGTCGCTTCGGCCATGGGTGGCGTGTCAGCGGCCGTCCGCCCGCGCGGTGGCAAACGCGACGTGCTGTATCCCCGAGCGCTTCGCCTCCGCGTACACGGCGGCAAAGGTGCCCAGATTCGAGGAGCGGTCCCCCCGGATGATCAGGGACGGGAAGCGCCCGATGGCCGCCTGCTTGATGAGGGCCGCCACCTGGTCAACGCGGATCTCCTGCCCGTCAAAGTAGACCCTGTTGTCGGGGGAGATGGCGA
>Ga0302320_10002579_pt1 | contig 42533 bp, 39 predicted proteins | sample Bog_T0_3_FD_202130 | JGI IMG/M metagenome (GOLD analysis project Ga0302320, IMG submission 202130) | Peat permafrost microbial communities from Stordalen Mire near Abisko, Sweden - Bog_T0_3 | ecosystem: Environmental > Terrestrial > Soil > Wetlands > Peat | place: Sweden: Abisko, Stordalen Mire... | reverse complement strand
TCCGGAACCTCGCTAATTACGAGTCCGGCCTCAAAGAATTTGCGCGAGTCCTGAAGCCGGGGGGACAACTGGGAATTCTCGACTTCGCCGAGCCGGGCGGGTTATTCGGCAAGGCGTATTCGGTTTATTTTCGTCGCGTTCTTCCTGCGATCGGCCGCATGATCGGCGGCGCCGGAGCCGCTGGAAGCGTCGGCCCCTACAGCTATCTGCCCGCGTCGGTGGCAAAATTTCCCCCGCCGCCAGAAATGCTGGATCTCATGCGCGCAACGGGATATACGAATTGCACCTGGCAGCCCTACACGTTTGGAATTGCAGGGCTGTATACCGGCGTGCGACACAACGCAGGTTGAAAGCCGAATGACCACAGCCGCTCAAAACCCGTTGGCGACACAGTCGGAGGATTTTTCCGCCGCGAAGAAACAAGTGGCGCTGCATTCCATGATTGCGGCGGCCGCTATGACTGTGCTGAAACTTGCTGCCGGTCTGCTGTCCGGATCGCTGGGCGTGCTGTCGGATGCGGCGCACTCGGCGCTGGACCTGGTGGGAGTGACGCTAACGTTCTTCTCCGTGCGTGTGAGCGATAAGCCTGCGGACGAAGACCACACCTATGGCCACGGCAAATTCGAAAACCTGTCGGCATTCGGCGAAGCGGGGCTCATGGCCCTCAGTTGCGGGTGGATCATCTGGGAAGCGGTACTGCGAATCGTCCGCCAACAGGTGGTTCTGCACCACTCATTGTGGCCGGTGATTGTGCTGCTCACGTCGATCGCCGTGGATTATTGGCGCTCGCGCAAACTGCGCGCTGTCGCCGAGCGCACGGGAAGTCCCGCGTTGGCCACCGACGCGTTTCATTTTGCTTCGGACATCTGGTCGACAGTGGCCGTACTCGCCGGGCTGTGCGCAAGCTGGATCGGCATGCGGCAGGGCATCGGCTGGCTGAGCTATGCCGACCCGTTTGCGGCCGTGGTGGTATCGCTCATGATTCTGCGCATGACTCTGCACCTTGGCCGCGAAACTGTGGCCGTGCTCATGGATGAGGTTCCGGCAGAAACACGCCAGCGCCTGGTGGACGAGGTCGGCAAGGTGGAGGGCGTGCTGGCGGTGGAGCAAGCGCGGGTGCGGCGCGCCGGGGCCAGCTATTTCGCCGACCTGACGCTTGCGTTGCCGCGTCAGAATACCTTTGAGCACACAGGCGAGTTGGTACGCGCGGCGACAGAGGCAGCGCATCGCGCGCTGCCGCAATCGGACGTTGTCATCCACACGGTTCCCCGCGAATCAAGAGCGGAGAGCATCTTCGACCGCGTGCGCGCCGTGGCTGCGCGAAACAACGTGAACGTGCACGAACTCAGCGTGCAGTCGCACCATGGGCGGCTGCGCGTGGAACAGCACGTCGAACTGGACGAGAACATGACTCTCTTGAAGGCGCATGGATTTGTGAGCGCCATGGAGGCGGAGATTCTGCGCGAAACGCCGGAGATCGATTCCGTGCTGACGCATATCGAAAGCGAGCCGGCGACCATCGAGCAGCCCGAGGAGACAGTCGAAGTGGATCGCAAGATCGAGTACGCGCTGCGGAAGACGGCGCGGATGTTCGCAGAGATCAAGGATGTGCACGAAATCGTGGTGGGCCGCACCGTAGATCACATCTCGCTCACCTGCCACTGCACGCTGCCGGATGAACTGCCCATGCTGCGCGTGCATGAAGTGATCACGGCGCTCGAAGACCGCTTCAAGCTGGAGTGCCCGGAAGTGTACCGGGTCACAATCCATCCCGAGCCGGCGACGGATAATTTACGGTAGGGCAAGGAAGGGTATAAAGCCGATGAATGCGCAGAGCGAGTGGAAGCACGACAACATCTTTGAAGGCGTCTCAGAGAACGGCAACACGATTCTGTTTGACGCGGACTCCGCGCACACGCATGGGCCCAGCCCCATGGAAGCGGTGCTGATGGCGCTGTGCGCATGCACCAGCGTTGACGTGGTTTCAATTCTCAAGAAAAAGCGTCAACCCCTAACCGGACTGCGCGTTTCAGCAACTGCAGAGCAGGCGTCAACGCCGCCGCGGGTATTCACGAAGATCAAACTGACATATGCCGTGAGCGGGAAGTTGAGCCGCAAAGCGGTTCAGGACGCAGTGTCGCTGTCGAAGAACACCTATTGCTCGGTCTCGAAGATGCTTGAAAAATCGGTGGCAATCGATTACGAGATTGTTTTCGTGGATGGTGAGCCCGAGCCATGAAGACGCGCGTCGTAAACTTCTTTCAAATCGCCTCGCTGGTGATGCTGCTGGTTGTTGTGGCGCTGCTCTCGGCCATTGCCACCATGCACTTTGCCATTCACGGCGCGGAGGTTCAGGTTCCCGCTCTCGCCGGCATGACGGTGGCCGATGCGCGCAGCCAGACCGCGGGCCTGGGGTTGAACCTTACCGTGGATAACCGCTACTACTCAGGCGACGTGGCCGCTGGACACATTCTCACGCAGTCGCCGGCCGCTGGAACCGTGGTGCGGCGCGAGTGGCGCGTGCGCGTGGCTGAGAGCCTGGGCCCGCAAAAAGTAGATGTGCCCAATACGGTCGGCAAAGATGAGCGGGTAGCCGCATTGACGCTGCGGCGCGTGGGCCTAGACGTGGGCGCGACCGTTCAACTACCTTGGGCCAAATCTCCCCAGGGCACAGTTCTCGCGCAGGACCCGCCCGCGCATGCGCAAGGAATTTCGCAACCCACCGTGAATCTGCTTGTGGCCGCGCAGAGCGATGAGGCGGCTGACGGCTTTGTTATGCCAGACCTTGTTGGTTTGCCGGTCGTGACCGCCCAGGCGCTTTTGAATAAGGTAGGCATTCAGTCACCGGATCCGACTTATGCTGCCGTGCCGGTGGCGCCGGTGGGCAGTGGCGACGCGTTGCCGAAGCCTCCGGTAAAGCCGGGATCGGTGACTGCGCAGACGCCCGCGTCCGGTTCTCGCGTGTTTCAGAATGTGCCAGTGAAGTTGACGGTCGCACAGTGAACAGGTGCTGAATTTGCAACCCCGCAGAAGGAGCCACGCCGTATGGGATTGAGCGACGATTTAGAACAAATAGCGCTGCAGGAGCGTGAACTCCGCCTGCCACGCCTGGATGTGGGAGTGGCGTGGACGTTGGGAGTGCGCCTGCGCACATTGGCGGAGGAACGGGGCCTGGCAGTGGTGATCGATGTGCGCCGATTCGGGCAGCCGCTGTTTTATGCGGCGCTTGAGGGCACCACGCCGGACAATGTGGAATGGGTGCGGCGCAAGAGCAATGTCGTTTCGCGCTTTCATCGCAGCTCCTACGCGGTTGGGCTCGGTTTGCAGAAAACGAATACCACGTTGAAAGAGAGCCAGAGCCTTTCACTGGCTGACTACGCCACGCACGGCGGATCGTTTCCGCTGCATGTGGAAAGCGCCGGCGTGGTGGGCAGCGTAACCGTGTCCGGACTTCCGCAGCGCGGGGACCACGAACTGGTGATAGAAGCGTTATGCGGTCTACTGGGGCGGAATTATGCTGAACTGCGGCTGGCGGCGGAATAAGATCTCGCCCCCGCCAGCCGCAGTTTTACGCAACCCATGTCACGCCGCAAGGATGGACGAGATCACCTCTTCAAGACGGTCGTAACTCATCGCCATGCCGCGATCCATTCCAGACTTGAGAGCAATGTCGCGGACTTCCGTTGACTCGTAGAGCACGGTGATGGTCATTCGCGTCGCGTCGCCTTCCTCGACGAAGGTCGTTGTGTCGAGGGATTCGCTCGAATACCAGGTCGGATTTTCCGTGGCCACCAGCAGCTTTGGCGACACTATCTCGCGAAAGATGCCATTCAATCCCATCTCTCGTCCGTCGCTGTCGTTGTGCCAGAGGTAGCGGTAGGCGCCGCCGACTTTCAGATCGATTTCGCAAACGGGCATGGACCAGCCGGGGGGCCCAAGTAGCCAACGCTTTACTAAGTCCGGCTTGGTGAAGGCTTCGAAAACAAGGGCGCGCGGTGCGTCAAAAACTCGCGTGACCTGGATTTCGCGATCGTTGGGCGTAGACATATTGAAACTGCTGGAATACATAGGCGAGTGTCTCCTTTAGCGCTTTTTGTGTTTGTGCTTCTTACCTTTCTTCTTTTTTGTTTTCAGTTCATCGAGCAAGGCGTCCAGTTGCTGGAAGGACGATTCCCAGAACTGGCGATAGTCCGCCAACCACTGGCATGCCTCTGCCAGGGGCCTGGCGTCGAGCCGGCTAGGCCGGCGCTGCGCGACGCGGTCACGGACGATCAGCCCGGCACTCTGAAGCACCTTCAGGTGCTTCGAGATTGCGGGCTGGGAGATCGCAAACGGGCCCGCCAATTCGGTGACCGTAGCTTCACCCAACGCGAGCCGCGCAAGAATTGCGCGCCGCGTAGGATCGGCGAGCGCCGCGAAGGTAGCGTCGAGGCTTGAAGGGGATGCGTTTACATAACCACTTAGTTCCATAACTGAACAGTAATATAGCTGAACGATTTTGTCAAGGAATTAATTGTCGCGCTCAATGAGCGCGATGAAAAAGCCGTCAGTGCGAAATTCGCCGGGCAGCAGGCGGAGCGCGCCTTGGGACGTGAGTGAACCTTGAAGCCGGGCAGCGGCATTGGAGGTAACGGCCGATTTTCGTTGCAAAGACTCGATGGAAGCTCCAAGTGGGACAGCATGAGCGGCCGGTATTTCGGCGAGTACCGCAGCGACGACCTGCTCGTTTTCTTCCGGTTCCAGCGAGCACGTGGAGTAGACGACGCGTCCGCCGGGGCGGACCGCGCGAAGGGCAGAGGCGAGGATTGCTCGCTGGCGCTCGGCCTGGCGGGAGAGGTCTTCGACGCGCAGTCGATGCCGGATCTCGGGGTTGCGGCCCAGTGTTCCAGTACCGCTGCAAGGAACGTCCGCCAAGACGAGATCGAAGGCAGCGCTCTCGGTGAGTTGTGTGGCGTCCGCTAGCCGGCACTCGATTTGGCTAGTGTGGCCGGCAACGCGACCGCGCAACTGTTCAAAGCGCGCAGGGCTGGACTCACAAGCAAGGATGCGGGCAGGGGGGTGACGCTCTGCGAGGATGAGAGTTTTTCCCCCTGGAGCAGCACATGCATCGAGGATGCTCTTCACCTGCCCGCCGAGAGCGGCCGCGGCAAGTTCGGCTACAAGCTGCGAGCCTTCGTCCTGTATGGAGACGCGGCTTTCGTGAAACGCGAGTGCAGCGGTTACATCGCCGGAGACGACAGTGCGGGCGCCGGTGAGTAGTTGACCGTTTTCAAGAATGACACCGGCTTCGGTGAGTTCGGTTTGCGCCTCAGCAACGGCAACGCGAACGGTGACGGCAGGTTGAATTTGGCCGTGACGGCAGATTGAGCGGGCTGCGTCGAGACCGTAGAAACTGGCCCAGCGCTCCACCATCCACGCGGGGTGGGCCTCGGCGAGGGCGAGTTCAGACGTGCTCTCCGTTGCAAAGTGTGCGTGCGGCGTACTGGCTAGCTTGCGGAGCACCGCATTCACCATCCCGGATGCGAAGCGATGACCTGCCTGCTTGGTCAGTTCAACGCTTTCATCAATGGCCGCGCGGGCGGGAATGCGATCCAGATGCAATATCTGAAACGCGCCCATTCGCAACGCGATCAGAATCTCCGCATCGAGTTTGGCGTTGGGATGTTTGAGGAAGGCCTGAAGCTGGTGGTCGAGACGGATTTGCCAGCGAAGCACGCCCAGAACAAGGGCTGTGGCGAGGTTGCGGTCGGCCTCGGAGAGAGCGTTGACGGCTTTGGCGCGCAGCAAATCATCCGAGTGGGATTGGCCTCGCTCGACGGCCAGAAGAATCCGGAAGGCTGCTTTACGGGCTGGAGAAATACGGCCCGGGCGATTCCTCGACGCGGACTTTGGAGAAGCAGGCTGCCGCGGCTCGGTCATGGGGCCGGGGTTCCGAGCCATGCGGTAGAAGCCAGCAGATTGCCGCGCAGGAACTCTGCCGCGGGGAGACGCTTTTTGCCTTCGAGTTGGAGCTCTGTGAATTCGAGCCAGGTATTTGCAGCACATGCGGCGAAGAAGCGATCGTTCTCGATTCGAATCGCACCCGGTTCACTTGGCCCTGCGCCCGGCGGCCCTTTTGAAGCAAGAGACATTCGATGAACGATGAGCTTCTTTCCATCGATCATTGTGAATGCGCCGGGCCAGGGCTGGAATCCGCGCCAGCGGTTGTAAAGCTCGTGGGCAGCGCGACGGGAAAAATCGATGCGGCCGTCTTCGCGGTCGAGGAGCGGGGCGTAAGTAGCTCCCTCATGATTCTGCGGCTGGGGATGAACGGTACCCGCGGCCAGGCTGGCGAGTGTTTCAACAACCAGCGGCGCGCCGGCTTCGGCAAGCAGGTCGAAAAGGTCAACGGCGGTCTGTTCCGGGCCGATTTCGAGAGTCTGTTGCAAAAGGATGGGCCCGGTGTCCAGGCCTTCTTCGAGCAACATAGTGGTGTTGCCTGTGACTCGATCACCCATCGCCACCGCCCATTGAATCGGCGCGGCGCCGCGGTATTTGGGCAGCAGCGATCCGTGCAGATTGATGCAGCCCAGCCTCGGCAACGCGAGCATCCACGGCGGAACGATGCGGCCATAGGCGACCACGACGATAGCATCAGGCGCAATGGCCTCAAGCTTGCTTCGGAACTCGGCGTTCGATCGGATTTTTTCGGGCTGCGTGACTGCGATGCCCGCCGCAAGCGCGGCCTGCTTCACTGGCGGAGCGGTGAGTTGCTGCGCGCGGCCCACCGGACGGTCAGGCTGCGAGACAACAAGCGCAGTTTCGTGGCCGGCGGCGACAAGCGCCTTCAAAGTGGGCACGGCAAATGCGGGAGTGCCGCAGAAGATCAGCTTCATCGGAGACCCGTCGAATGCTGGTCCGCATCCGTGGTCTCCCACCCTTCCCGCAGACTGCGCGGAAAGGATGGGGCACCCGGCATGCAGGGCCGATCCATGGCGGCTACCACTTGCCTTCGCGCTGCATCTTGCGGATCTTGCGCAAATTCAGGTCACGCTTCAACGCGCTCATGCGGAAGATGAACAGCATTCCGTCAAGGTGGTCGATCTCATGCTGCATACAGCGGGAAAGCAGTTCCTCGCCGTCCATTTCAAACCACTTGCCATGCACGTCCTGGGCGCGTATGCGAATCTTGGCGGCACGCACCACTTTCTCGCGGATGTCCGGGAAGCTGAGGCAACCTTCTTCCTCATAGAGCCGGCCTTCGCTGAAGATGATTTCAGGATTGATGAGCACCAGCTTGTCCTTGGGGTCCTTCCCCATGCTCAAGTCGATCACTGTGATGCGCTTGGACACGCCCACCTGCGGAGCGGCCAGGCCAATGCCCTGCGAGGCGTAGGTGGTCTCAAACAAGTCGTCGACAAACTTGCGCAACTCGGCATTGAATTCGGTGACCGGTTCGCCGGGTTGCGATAGCACCGGCTCGGGATATTTAACGATCTTGAGAATCATTTGGGTCTTTGAAAAATGAATCTGCCTTTCCGTACAATGTTTGCTATTTGTTCCAAAGCTGCCAAAACATCAACGATGCGAGGAAGACAGGAGCATTTCCTGATTTCTTCTCGTTGTTCCAGTCAGCAAAGATACCCTCCGCCGTTTTCACAGGTGCCAGAACCTCGAATCTGTCAAAAGACCGGCTGACATCGTAATCGGCCGCATGCCGCTCGTCTTGAAGCTGCTTAAAGCCCTTGGCGATCGAATTCAGTTCCGCAGAGACAGGTGCGGACAGAGCAATATCCGCTGGCAAATTGCGCGGCCGGGCGCCCGGCTGAGAAAAGGACTCGGCTGCCTTGTACATCGAATTGTGGTTCAATGCTCGCTGCGTTCTTCCACGTAAGTCCGACGGGCCGGCGGAAACAATCTGGGCCGCGACTTCCGCGGAAAACAAATGGAATACAGCGTAGTACGCGGAGGAAACAGCCCTTCTGAGATTCGCTTGAACGGGCCTGTGCGGATCGAGATTCGCAAGAAACCGCGCCTGGTTAAGCAATTCCTCAGCTAGCGACATCGAGCAAGCTCCGCTTTTCCGATACCTGAACATAAGGCCAGCGGTCCATGCCAAGACTCAGCAGCATTGTTTGCACAGAACTCAAGAATCGATTTATCTCTTCGATCTTTTCTGGAGACGGCTGGTCGTCTGGCTCAACGAAAAAACGCACGTAGAACGCTGGATTGCCCTGATGATCGTTTTTGGCTTCCACTTTGTAATCGAGGACGTAATCGGGAAATGGAACGACACGATTCTCTTTCAACCACTCAATTGCGCGATAAACCGGACGCTCCTCGTCGTAGCTCAGTGCCCCAACGGGAATATGCGTGAGCCTGAAGCCAGTCGTCAGAAGTTCAAGGTCAACCCAGCCATAGAACCTCGGAAGGCGATAATTGTCGCTGCAAGGATCGACCTTTGTAATTCTGAATCGGCCAGAATGGCCCTTTACAAACACCTCTTCCCCAATGCGTGGATCAAGGTTGATGTCGGCCATTTTAATACCTCCTCGCTTTTAGTTTAGCTTACTCCGAATCCACAATTAGGGAGGGCCTTTCACCCGTCAGAAACTCCGGATCTGTTCGATGTAGCCGCGGAAATTCCGTTGCATTTCAAGCACTGAGTCGCCGCCGAACTTCTGTTGCGCGAGGCTTGCGACGGTGAGCGCAACCATGGCCTCGGCAGCTACTCCGGCGGCGGGAACAACGCAAATATCGCTGCGCTCGTAACTTGCGCTGGTGGCTTCGCGAGTGTCAAAACGAACCGATTCGAGGGGTCTGCGCAGAGTTGAGATGGGCTTCAGGTAGCCGCGCACCACAATGTCTTCGCCGTTCGAGACGCCGCCCTCGATACCGCCGGCGTTGTTTTGAGGGCGAGTAAACCGCGTGGGACGGCTTGATGCTTCGCTCGCATAATGAATGGGGTCGTGGACTTTGGAACCAAAAGATTCCGCAGCCGTCACGCCCCGCCCAATCTCGACAGCCTTTACGGCTTGCAGGCTCATCACCGACCAGGCGAGCAGTCCGTCCAGGCGCTCGTCCCAGTTGGCATAGGTCCCCAGTCCCGCGGGCGCGCCGTGAACCACCACTTCAAAGACGCCGCCAACCGTATCGCCGGTGCGCGAGACCTCTTCGACTTCCTCTTTCATCCTGGCTTCCGTGCCGGGATCGACGCAGCTCAGAATGACTTCAGTCTTCGCCGCAACGCCGACGATTTCGTCCCAATTCGCCGCGCGGTCAAGCTCGACGCGGCCAACGCGAATGACATGGCTGAGGACTTCAATTCCCAGCGTGCGCAGAAAAAGCTTCGCCAGGGCGCCGGCGGCAACGCGGCTCGTTGACTCGCGGGCCGAGGCGCGTTCGAGCACGTAGCGCGCGTCAGGGAAGTTGTATTTGAGCGCGCCGGCTAGATCAGCGTGGCCAGGCCGTGGCGAGGCGACGGCCTGGTGCTTTGCCGGGTCGCCGGCTTCAACAGGCAGCTTCTCTTCCCAGTTCTTCCAGTCGCGGTTGACAATCTCAATGGCAATGGGCGAGCCGATTGTCTTGCCGTGTCTTACACCGGAAAGAATGTGCGCCATGTCGGTTTCGATCTTCATGCGGCCGCCGCGGCCATATCCCTGCTGGCGCCGCCATAGCTCGCGATTGATGAAGTCGAGATCGATGGGAACACCGGCGGGAAGCCCGGAGATGAGTGCGGTCAGCGCTTCCCCATGGGATTCGCCGGCGGTTGAGAAACGGATCATGTTGTCTTCGATTGTAATGGAACAGGGCAAAGCCTTTGGTTCCCTGTTCCCTGATCCCTGTTCCCTGCCTTACCATGGAGCGCATGGCCTACTTCCTCTTCAAGACCGAGCCCAACGTCTACTCGTTCGACGATTTTCTGCGTGACAAAGAGACCACCTGGGATGGAGTAACCAACCCGACTGCCGTGAAATATCTGCGCGAAATGAAGGCGGGTACGAAGTGGATCTTCTATCACACAGGGGACGAGCGCACCGCCGTCGGGACGGGAATCGTCGTCAGCGTAGACCCCAGCGCCCCCAAGGCGCCCATCGTCAAAGTGAAGGTGGGCAAGCGAATCAAGAAGCCGAAGACTCTGGCCGACATCAAGGCGGAGCCGCTGTTCGCCAAGTCGCCCCTGGTCGTTATTGGACGACTGTCGGTCGTTCCGCTGTCGGAAGAGCAATGGCAGTGGATGCTTGGCTAGGATGTCCGAGGGATCCCAACTCTCAGGATTGATACCTGGGATCCCGGCCGTTTCGGACGCTTAGCCGTGATGTTCGCCTGAGCAACAGGAGCCACTCGCAGCCGGCACCTTTGCCGGCTCAACATAACCCGCTGTCGGATCGACGAAATAGCCCTGGTCGTACTTGTCGTGATGGCGCACCCAGGCCATGCTGTGGGCCAGACCGGCTTCATCGCGGCCCTTCGGCGCGTGGTCCAGGAGGTTATACGCGCCAAGAAAGATATCCAGCCCCCGCGAATAACTTGAATAGGTGTGAAAAATGTCTCCGCTCGCATCCTTGAAAAACACGCTGAGCCCGGGACCTTCTGCGCTGGGAAATTGGGTGAGTTCGTAGTTATATTCGATTTTGCCACCGGCCCGTTCTTCCGGCGTGAACGACACGTGGTAGTCGTAGTTGAAATCGCCGCCGAACGAAGAAACCCAGTGGAACTTCCATCCCATACGCTTTTTGAAGGCTTCAATCTCCGCGATGGGCGCGCGGGAAACCACCGCGAGAGTCACGTCGCGATTGGCCAGGTGAATGGCGGGGCCATCGAAGTGGTCGGCGATATAGGAGCAGCTCGGGCAGCCTTCTTTCCATCCGGGACCGAACATGAAGTGGTAAACGATGAGCTGGCTGCGGCCATTGAAGAGATCGGCCAGTCTGACTTTCCCCTCGGGGCCGTCGAAGACATAATCCTTTTCGACTTTTTCCCAGGGCAGTTCGCGCCGTTGCCGGCTCAATTCGTCGCGCAAATGCGTAAATTCCTTTTCCTTCTTCAGAAACTCCTTGCGCGCCGCAAGCCACTCGGCGTGCGAGACCACTTTCGGGTGCTCTACTTTCGGGTGTTCTTCGGCAGTCATGCTGCTAGCCATGGTGATCCTCCTTCGATTGGGTAGTTGGGGAATTGTTGCCCGCGGCCCTGCCGGTTGCCACTTTCTTGACAACCAGCGCGGCCATGCCGCCGGTGGAGACCGCAGCCGCGGCGATCCACGCCGCGGTAGCCAGACAAAATGGACACATGGAGTCCTCCGTATTCTGCAACAGATTTCTTCAGGCTTTTCCCTGCCTGGCTAACGAGACTCTGCGGCGATGCGGGTCCGCTCCAGCATCCATGCCCAGCCCTTGTTCACCCCGCCGCGATGATCGTCCTGAATGAACCCTAGCGCGGTGTGGCGGAAATCGATTCGCGTTCCGCCATCGACCTCCGTCAGTCGGTATTGCACATTGGAAACGAAGGGATACGAGGCAAACAGAGGCCCCGAGAATTCAAGCAGCGTGGGCCGCTTGATGGCTTGCACATGGGCCCAGAGATGGCCGTTGTTATCGCCCAGGTCGCGGTACCATCTACCACCGGGCCAGGGCTCGATCACCATCGGCATGGCTACGCCGTCGGGCCTGGAATTAAGCGGGCCGATCTGTTCGAGCAGAGCGTCGAAAGTCACGCCGAGAGACGCGTTGACTTGGATCTGCTGGTTGATGGTCAGGGTCAGATTTTCCAGGCTCAGGGCTGCGGTGGTCATGGTTTCTCCTTGGGGACGGTGATGGAATTTCGTTCGTTCATTTTTTCTTCTGCAAGCTTCTTGACGCCGAGCAACTGGTGCTGCCAATAGCGCTCAAATGTCGTGGCCCACTCGTGCAAGGGGCGGATGGCTTCGGCGTTGGTGCGGTAGTATTTGTGGCGTCCGTCGCAGCGCATGCGGACAAGACCGACGCTGCGCAGCACGCGAAGATGCTTGGAGACGGAAGGCTGATCGAAACCCAGGTTCTCCACAATATCACCCACCGGGCGCTCATTCTGCGCGAGATAGCTCAGAATCTGCCGCCTGCGTGGCTCGGCGACAGCGTTGAAAGCATCAGAATTGGTGGCGGCTCTCGGCATGGAAAGAACAATACATACTTATATGGGAATATGTCAACCAATTTTTCCGCGATTTATCTCCCCTTTCAGGCGACCTCACAGACGCTTCGCTTGTTGTGGTAAGATTTCCTTGTTTCCTTGATTGGGGCATTATGCTGGCGAAAATGACAGTCAAGAATCAGCTCACCCTCCCCAAAGCGGTAGCCACGCAATTCGCGGGAGTCGAGTATTTCGACGTAAGCACCGACGGCTCTGCCATCTTGCTCAAGCCGCTGCGGCCGAGCAAGGCCGACGAGGTTCGGCAGCATCTGGCTGACCTTGCGATTACCGAGCAAGACATTAAAGATGCAATCGCCTGGGCGCGTGAAGACCATTGACTGACCCGGAACAACGGCTTCGGGTTGTCTTCGACACGAACACCGTCATTTCTGCGCTCGCATTCACGGCCGGCCGCTTGGCTTGGCTCAGGGCTCACTGGCGTGAGAGGCGGTCGGTACCACTTGTTTCTCAAGGGACGGCAGCGGAATTGAAATGGGTTCTTGCCTACCGCAAACTCAAGTTGAGTCCGGAATACCAAATCGAACTGTTGGGCGATTACCTCGGCTACTGCGAAATCACCGGGGTGACGGAAGCCTGCCCGATTCGCTGCCGGGATATGAAGGACCAGCTCTTTCTGGACTTGGCGCAGAGCGGTAATGCCGATCTTCTTGTCACAGGCGACGACGATCTGCTGACGCTGGCTGGGAGAACGGCATTTGTCATCGAGAATCCGGAAGCCTATCGGCACAGGGCCTTGGGTTACGAACGCAAAATGTAGACCGAAGGCGGACGTAGCCCAATTCCTCAGGTCGCCGTCAAGGGTTTTTCAGGCGCCTCAGGCCCAAGGGTCGTTTTCGAAAAGAAACCCGATGAGCATCGGTTGCGTCATCCCGAGATCGCCCCGTCGAAACAAGGTCGGCCACGCGACCGCGACGGAAAGCGAAATGGGCAAAACTGAAAGGAGAAGTGGAACGAATTGCACATGCGAGGGTCCCTCCATGCTTGGCTCTCACGCCCATCGAGCCCGAAGATCACCTTTCCTTGTCTTCCCCGAGCCACCGCTTCGTATTCAGCAACTGCCGATTATCCAGCGCCCACACTTTGTTGGTTAGCTCATTCGGCCCTTTGCCTTCGCGTGCGGACTTTTCAAACTCGCTCGATACCGCCTGCATCTTGGCGTCCAGATCATCGAGGAAGTTCAAGACCAGCGCTTCCGGAATCATGGGCAGCTTGGGCGAGCCGAATTCGAGCTTGCCGTGATGACTGAGGATCATGTGCAGGACCAGCGTTTTGAGTTTCGGCGGGAACTCCGGCAGGCTGTCCATGGTGCGCTCGGCCAGCGCGGCGCCGATCTGGATGTGGCCGAGCAGCATGCCTTCGACGGTGTACTCGAAGCCGACTTCCCAACTCAGCTCGCGCACCTTGCCGATGTCGTGGAGTATCACGCCAGTGAGCAGCAGGTCGCGGTCAATAAGCGGATAGTGCGGAGCCACTCGATCAGCCAAAGTGCAGAGGCTGATGACATGCTCCAGCAGCCCGCCGAGCCATGCGTGATGCAGCTGCATTGCAGCGGGCGCTTCGCGGTAGGCAAGTGCGAGAGCGGGGTCATCGAGCAAAGTGGTGAGCAGCAGCTTGAGATGCGGGGTGGTGAAGCTTTCAACAAAGCCCAGAAGCTGGCGCCACAGCTCGGCCACGTCGTACGTGGTGCTGGGCAGCATGTCCATCTTGTCCACTTCGTTGGCCTGGGCCAGGCGAAGCTGGTCGACCTTCATCTGCAGGCGGTCGTCGAAGCGGGATGCGCTGCCACGCGCTTTTACAATGTCACCGCGGTCAAATTCCTTGGCGATGCGCGGATCGCCGGGTTCCCATACGCGTCCCTCGAGCTGGCCGGTCTTGTCGCCCAGAATCAGGTTCAGATACGGCTTGTTGGTCTTGGTGGTGCGCTGCTGCTTGGCCAGCACAAGGAAGAAGCCGTCGAAGAGTTTTCCTTCGTCGAAGTTCGCCAGATCGGCAATATAAATGTCTTTCATCCTGCGGAGAAGCTTAACGCACCCGGCCGCTGTTGCCAAAAACAAGCCGTACCTGGAATGTGCATTCCCGGCCCGGAATTGTCTTGACGAACTTCCTCACTGCTGAGGCGCAGGCGTTGGCGCGACAGGAGCCGGGGAAGGCGCGCTCGAATCAGGTGCGGGAGTTTGCTCCTTCTTCTTCTCATCGGTCAGCCGCGTCTTGTCTCCGGTAGTGGTCTTCGTTTTCTTCTTCTTGCTGGCGGCCGTGTCGCCTCCCAGGCCTAAAGGGGCTGCTTGCGCCTGGCGATCGGCGACTTCGGCTGCATCCGGCGGCGGGGGGGCGTCGCCGTTGAGTTGCGAACCAGCCGTCTTGGCCTTCTTCTCCGTCTTGGCATGCGCGCTGAAGCGAGTCTTCTGCGTTGGCTTTTCGCTGACTTCCAGCGGATTGACCGGCTCAGGCGTCGCGGCGGCTACCGGCGCCACTGCGCCTGCGTCCTCGGTGGCGGTGGACTGTGCCGTGGGAAGCGTCTTGGTGGGCGCCTGGCCAAAGCGGATCTTTTCCTTCTTGCCGGGCTTCTGCGTGGTTAGACTGGCGTTCTTCTTGGTCGCGGTCGCAGGACCGGTTGCAGGACCGGCCGCAGCAACAGCCTGCGGAGATTTCTGCCGGAAGCTGTGCGCCGTCTCGCGGAAACGGGTGCGCTCCACCTTCTTCTTTTTCTTGGCCGTGGGCGGAGTATACGCACTGTAAGTGGGCTTGGTCTCTTTGGGGCTGGCGCCGGTATCCACGTACCCCGGCTTGATGTCGATGTAGGCTTCCTCGCGCATTTGCGTCAGGTAGTCGCGCATGGCCGGCTCCATGCGGCTGAAGTAGTAATTCTGCTCCACGTCCTGTTCCACATCCTTATAGGCAGGAACGCCGCCGGGGACGTGCTGGTCGACCTTGAAAATGATGAAGCCCTGCCTGGTGCGGATGGGATCTGTGTACTGGCCGGTCTTGAGGACAAACACGGCGTCCTCAAATACCTTCGCGAGCCCGCCGTCTCCGCGGTGGAAGCTGCCGAAATTCCCTCCGTCCGCGGCCGTTGTGCCGTCGCTGAAAGACTTTGCCAACTGGGCGAAGTCGCCGCCTGCGTGCAGCTTGGCTTCGAGGTCGTCGGCCTTGGCCTTGCCTGCTGCCACCTTCGCGGCGTCATCCGGGTCAGCGCCCGTTGAAACCAGAATCTCGCTCAATTGCACGCTTTCCGGCTTCACGTAATCCTGCTTGTGCTGCTCGTAGTAGCGCTCAACCTCGCCAGGAGTTATCTGAACCCGGCGGCCTACTTCCTCGCGCATCACTTGCTGGGTGATGATCTGATTGCGGATGTTGGCCTTGAAGTCCTCGAACGAAACGCCTTGCTCCTTGGCCGCCTTTTCCAGGTCTTCCAGAGTTTCAAGGTTGTACTGCTTGCGGATTTCGTCCAACCGCTTGATCAACTCGGTATTGCCGTCAATGCCCAGTTCCTTGGCCTTGGACAGCCAAAGTTGCTGGTCGATCAGGCTGCGCAACAGGTCCTTGTGCCCCTCCGAGATTTGCTGCATGGTAGCGCCGTGCTGTTTGGCCTCGTCGTCGGCTTCTTTCATGGCGCGGTCGTAGTCCGACTGCGTAATGATCCGGTCGTTGACGTGAGCGACAATGTCCTCGACCGTAACGCCCCCATAGGGGCTCTGCGGCACTGCGGGCCGCGTTTGTGCCAGGGCGGAAGTTGCGAGCAGCGCCGTCGAGAACACGAAAGCCGCGGGGAGGCGAAGGAAACCGGAAATGCAAACAAATCTTGGGGTCATAGGTTAGGACGCGGCAGGGAGCAAACAGAATTATCCCTGAAGCATAGACGCCATTGTAAATGGCTGGGCAGCAGGACTGCGACGAATGGAACGATTCCGCGAGAAATCGCCTCATATCGCCGGAAAAGGGGCGCGCGCGCCGCGAAGACGGGGTGTGTCCGCGGCTACCGGAAAACTGCCTCCGCCGTCCAACAACTGTAGTGGTATACTCTAGCCCTAAGACTGCCGTTCCAGGCCTGTTTCCCGCCCGCCTGCCGCATCTGCCGTCCGGAGGTTCACCCAGCCTATGACTCCACGCTCCCGCCGCGCCCTTTTCACCGTAGTTCTGTTTTTCGCCGTCTGCGCCGTCGTGGGCAGCGTGATGCAGCGCCGTGTGGGCGCGCAGTCATCCCAGGACGAAAGCCAGCTGCGCGACAGCCTGAAGTCGTTTACAAATGTCTACGCGATTGTGGAGCAAAACTACGCCGAGCCCATCCAGGGCGACAAGGCCGACACCGCCATCTACGACGGCGCCATTCCGGGCATGCTGCGGGTGCTTGACCCGCACTCCAACTTCTACGATCCAAAGGCCTACGCCAAGATGCGCGAGGATCAGCACGGACGTTACTACGGCGTGGGCATGACCATCCAGCAGGCCTTCGGCGGCGGCAAGGTTTATGTCGTGTTTCCCATGGAAGGCGGCCCGGCGTTCAAGGCGGGCATTCATCCCGGCGATGTGATCTACGCCATCGACGGCAAGAGCACCGACGGCATGACCTCGGACCTGGTGGCCAAAACGCTCAAGGGACCCAAGGGCACACCCGTCACGGTGAGCATGACCCGCGAGGGCCAGTCCAAGCCGCTGGTCTTTCCCCTGGTGCGCGACGAGATTCCCAACCCCTCCGTGGACCTTAAATATGAGATTCGTCCCGGCGTGGGATACATCCACCTGAAGCAGTTCCAGGAAACGACGGCGCAGGAAGTGATTGAAGCCATCGACGGCTTCGACAACCTGCACGGCCTGGTATTTGACCTGCGCGACAATCCCGGCGGCCTGCTGAGCCAGGCGGTGGAAGTATGCGACCACCTGCTCACCAAGGGACAAAACATTGTTTCCCAGCGCGGGCGCGCCTATCCCGACCAGAACTACACTGCCCAGCGCGGCAACGACGGCAAGACGTTCCCGATTGTTGTGCTGGTAAGCCGCGGCACAGCCTCGGCGGCGGAGATCGTCAGCGGCGCCTTGCAGGACCATGACCGCGCCCTGATCGTCGGCCAAACAACATTCGGAAAAGGCCTGGTGCAGACCGTCTACAACCTCAGCGAGAACACCGGCCTGGCGCTAACTACTTACCACTACTACACGCCTTCGGGAAGGCTCATTCAGCGCAACTACACGGGCGTTTCGCTCTACGACTACTACTACAATCACGCCGGCGCACTGCCCGCCAACAACTCCAACCAGGAAGTCAAATTCACTGACTCCGGACGCACGGTGTATGGCGGCGGCGGAATCACGCCGGATGAAAAGATCGAACCGCCCAAGGCCAACCACTTCCAGGAGACGCTGCTCGGCAAGGAAGTCTTCTTCCACTTTGCGCCTGTGTACCTGTCCAATCGCACCGTGGACAAGAACTTCCAAGTGGATGATGCCGTGCTCACCGAGTTCAAGCAATTTTTGAACAGCCAGAATGTCCCTTTCACCCAGGCCGACCTGGACGGTGTGGGCGACTGGCTGAAGGAAAGCATCAAGAGCAGCATTGACACCATTCAATTCGGCGAGTCCGACGGCCTGCGTGTGCGCGCCGACTGGGACCCCATGATCCAGAAGGCGCTCACCTATCTGCCCGAAGCGCAGGCTCTTGAAGATAACGCCCACAAGGTGCTGACCCAGAAAGCCCAAGCCCGTACCGACGGCGCACAGGGTGTTCCGCTGCAACCGTAACGCTGTGCTCATCGCTAAATCGGAAGGCCATCCGCATCGTGGATGGCCTTCTTGTTTCCGCATTCGGAAACTTCACAAACTACGAAAAAACTCATCTCAATCGAAATTCCCGAAAGCTTTGTAACAGGGCACGGCTTCTATAGACTGCCTGGGCGTGCGTGTTTCTTCTCTCCATCCGGCGAAGTCCGCCGTCACCAGCTCTTCTTGACGAGCGTATCGAAGGCAAAACCGCCGTTCGGATCGCGGGTGGCGCTGAATGCAACTCGCGGCGATACCTGGTACTGCCCCTGGATGGTCTGGCTTTGCGTGGAAGCCACATTGGTTGAGAACGTGACAAACAGGTTGCCGGTCACGCGCTGTTGAATGGTGATGTTTGCACCCGGCGGCCCCGCGCTGCTGCTGCCTGCCAGCACCGGGTTGATGGAAAGCTGCGAAATCCCTGCGATCTTGGAAACCCGGCTTGTCAGTTGGCTTGAGACCTGCCCGGCGACCAGCGACTCGGCTGCCTGGTTCGCCGGCGTCGCACTGGCATTGCTTGCCTCGGTTGTCTGACCGAACGCCAGCAGGTTGATGATGTCGGCCTCGGGCAGCGCGGGGTCCGAGCTGTACTGCGTCCTCATCTTGTCCACCGAACCCTGGAAGCGAAGATCGATGTTGTACTGCTGGATTGAAGTGGTCAGCGACACGTTCAACACCGGCTGAGTCTCCGATGGATTCACAAACTGGATGGTGCCCCCGTTCAGCACAAACCGGTTCCCGTTCAGAATGATGTCGCCGCTGTTCAAATTCACGCGCCCCAGCACCACCGGCTCCGCCGCCGTCCCCCGCAGTTGCAGATTCGCCGTTCCGCCCAGGCTCAGTGTCCGGCTGGTCAGGTTAACGCTGCTGGTGGAGTCCACGGCCACATTGAGTTGAACGTTTTGCGCAAAGCCCTGCGAAGGCGGCGCCGCGACCCCGCCCCCAAACTGTCCCACAAAACTGGACAAGTCAAAAGCCGGCGTAAACGACAGGTCCGCCAAATGCACCGCTCCACCAAGCACGGCCGTATCCGTCGTCCCCGAGAGCCGCAGGTTCGCATCGATGTTTTCCCGCATCCCTTGCGGATAGAGAATCCGAGCCCCCTGCGCGGCTAATCCCAGGTCGAACTGAATCGACGGCCGGTAAGCAACGCCGCCCTGCGCCGTGACCGTTCCTCCCCCGATGTTTCCCTTGAAACTGTCGATGTTAAGCCGGTCCTGGGTCAATGTCAGAACGCCGTTGCAATGCTGCAATCCCACCGGCAAATCGTTCGAAGCAAAGTTGGCGTCGACAATATCGATCTGCCCGGCAAAATCCGCACCGTTTACCGGTCCGTGGGAGTCGATATTAAACTTCAGTTGCCCCGAACTCCGGATGTCCGGATCGAACAGCTGGGCCAGTTGCATGTTCACCGTCCCTACCAGCGTCAACGCCATGGGCCCATTGCCGCTTGCCGGGATGCTCCCCTCGAACTGAAGGTCGGTGTCCGTTCCGTGGATGGAAGAGCGCTGCACATGGATCGTTCCGTCCTTGTAGTCGACGTGTATGGGCGTCGCGGCCGCCAGCTCAACCGTGTTGCCATACGCCACCTTCAGCACAGGAAGGGTCAGGTGCGCCTCAAGCTGTTTCTGGTTACGGAGCGGCCCATGCAGCGTGGCATGAACCTCGGTCTCCCCGGTCACGCCATCCGCCTGCGGAGCATAAACAGCAATCAGCGGCCCCAGCGGAATCCCCTGCGTGTCGAGCGTTGCGTCCGCGAGGTAATCGCCGGTCAATTCGATCTTTGCCTTGGCCTGGATTGAAGTATTCACCGCGGACGATTGCAGCGTTGCATTCGCAACGTGATTCGCGACATTCGCCTGGAGCTTGATGCCGGTAACATTCTGGCCCTGCACCGTCAGCGCCGGAATTTCGAGCGTCGCGTCCATCTGCGGATCGTCGAACGAACCCTGTCCCTTCGCATGCAGGCCCGCTACGCCAGCGATCTTCAGGTTTCTCGAACTCACCGCCTGCAGCTCTCCCAGGTCCACTCCAGTTGCATCCAGCTCCGCTGTATAGGTTTTCTCTCGCGGGCGCACACTGGCCTTCCCCTTGATGCTCCCCGAAGGAAGCTCCACGGCCAGGTCTCCGTGCGCCTCGTCGCCCGTGCCAGCAAACGTCAGCTTCGCCGACTGCACCGGCTGATCGTAGGCTTTCAGGTCCTTGAGCGTTACGGTCCCGCTCCCAACCGGGTTCAGTTCCGTTCCGTGCATGGCAATCGCCGCGTTCAGCGTGCCGGTCACCGGAATCTGCTGCCCCGACAGTCTGGTCAGATCCGCAATGTCCACCTGCGACGCATTCAGCTGAACCTGCACCGGGCTGTTTTCTGTAAACGACCATTGGCTCAGGCCCGCGCTGGCGCTGAACGTGATGCGCCCATGCGACGCCGGTTCCAGATCGGCGCTTTGCAGGCTAAGTTGCGAGGGGCTCAAGTCCACCGCGGCGCGGAACACTTTCCAGCCGCTTCCCTTGAACTGAAGATTTGTCGCCGACAGTTGACCCGTCAAATGCGGCGCCGCCGTTGTTCCCCGCACATTCCCCTGAAATGTAGCAGCACCCGCAAGCCCCAGCGGCTGCACCGTCTGTCCCGGCGCCGGCGTGCGGAAAAGCTCTGCAAGCGCATCCTCCTCGCGCAGGTCGTTGGCCTGCAAATGAAGGCTCACGCTGGAATGATCGCTCACCACACCGTTCATCGTAAGGTTGGTCTGCGGCGTCTTCACAAAACTCTGTTCCAGCGCCAACTGCTGATTTCTCCTGCTGTAAGTGGCATGGATCGCGCTCTCCAGAGGGAAAGCCGCCGCAGCCGCGCCGGCATTCGCATTGCCACTCTGCGCTGCCGCAGCCTGCGCCGCAGCGCCGCGTCCTCGCTGCACCTGCCCTTTCACGGTCGCATCGGCGTGCGCCACAAGATCGTCGAAGTTCTTTCCCCACGTTGCCTTCGCCTCCGCATTCAACGATCCGGTCACGGTCACCTGGCCGGACTGCGCCGCAGGACCGAGCGCTCGCACAACGTCGGCCAGCGAAACGCCACGTACCTCCGCCGTCATTTCCGAATGCGGATTGCCGCTGAGGTTCTTCATGCTCCCTTGCGCAGTCACCTCGCCAGCCAGCACTCTGGCACGCAGATCGTGCAGCACCACATCGCCATTCGCCAGCCCATAGTGCGCCGCAATGTCATTGATCTGCCCGCGGACCGCCGGCGTGTGAATCTCCAGCCCTCGACTGTCCAGGCCGCCCTCGACCGTGAGCCCATCGAACTCCCCGCGCCCCGGCGCCTGCTTGAACGCAATTGTTCCCGCTATATGCACCATCCCCGCCGGCACCGCGGGCTGGCGCAGAATCTCCCCCATCTGCTTGCCGTCGAGAACAACGTCGTAGTGGCCTTGCACATCGGGGTTGTTGTAGTTGTTCAGTACCCCGGCCAGCGACAGCACCGAGGCACCAACCGTAAGCTTGGCCTGGGTCAGCTGAAACGTCGTGGGCGTCGCATCAAACTCGACCTCCAGGTTATGCGTCATCGGACGCAGCGCGCCGTAAACCAGCTGCCCATTGGAATAGGCCAACTTGCCCGAGTACTTCTTCAGCAGGCCGTTGAACGACGCCTTGATCGCAAGATCATGCAGATCCGCCGCGACTTCCGCCGGCTCATCGTTGAAGTAGATCTCCCCGTGTTCCAGCACCGCGTGGCGCACACCCAGGTCGAACACCGATGTACTGCTGTTCTGCCCGCTGCTCTTGATCGTAGGAATATTCGAGACGCCGTGCTGGTCCACAAACACATGCACCACTGGATGGTCGAGCTGAAAGCTGTCAAGATACCACGTCTTGCTCAAGATCGACACAATGCGTATGCTCGCCTGCACATGATCCGCCTGCAACAGCGGCGGATTCGGATACGGACTCGCTCCATCGATCGTGACCCCATATAGATCGACGCTCAGGTTCGAAAAATGCACCGCGAAATTCTGCAACTGCACGCGCACGCCCAGGCTCTCGCTGGCCTGCGCCTCCGCTGTGCGAATCAGGTAGTTGTGAAACCGCGCATTGTTCAGCAGGATCGCAACCCCTACTGCAACGATCAGCGTCACTGCCGTCACTCCCGATGCAATCCAGGCCATCGTCTTGAAAAACGGGTGGCGGGCCTTGTGCCAGCGCGGGTTCGACGGATCGCGAAGTTCGGCCAGCAACTCAGAAAGACTCATAGCTACCCCCGTTTAGAACGCTTGTCCGATGCTGATGAAATATTGCGTCGGGCTGATCCCCTGAATCGGATTCAGGTTCCGCCCCACGTCAATCCGCACCGGGCCCACCGGTGTGGCATAGCGCAGCCCCAGGCCCACGTTGTTGCTGTAGAGCGAAGTAAAATCGTGAAATCCAACCGTCGGAAACACATTCCCGCCGTCGTAGAAAGTAACCAGACTCAGCCCCTTTTTGATCGCCAGCGGAATGCGCGCCTCCGCGTTGATGAGCAGAAGTTCGTTGCCTCCGCTGGGAACCAGGATCTTGAAGCAGTCAGTGCTCGATCCCGAACTGCAGACGTCCACCTGGCGCTGCGGCCCCGCGCCATCCAGCGGAAACCCGCGCAGCGAGTTCCCACCGCCCGTAAAGAACTCCTCGCTGAGCGGCACGCGGCTGTTGGCATACGGCTGCGCCAGCCCGATCCGCAGGCTGTTGGCAAACACAATGTTGTGGAAACCCTGCTTGTAAAAAGCCGCCTGCCCGGTGAACTTGGCAAAGTTCACGCTCGATCCCAGCTTCGTCGCGTTCATATCCAGCTCCGCCGATTGCAGCACACCCTTGTGTTCGTCCAGCGGATTGTCGCGTGTGTCGCGGGTCAGGTTCGCACCCAGCGTGGACAGGCGAACGTGCTGATCCTGGGCAGCCACCAGGTCCGGAATCAGGATGCGCGTCAGGTCTGTCTGGCTGAAGCTGTAGCGCAGAAACAGCGTGTTCGTTTGCGCCTTGTTTACCGGCCGCTGCAACTGCGTGCTGGCAAGCTCCTGCTGCGAGGAGAACAGCGGGTTCTCTTCGTTGCGATCGGCGGAGGCAGACGTGGTTGCCTTCCACGGTGACCAGCGAAAGTCCGGCACAATGTAGTACGCCGCGCCGCGCTGGTCCAGCCGGCCCGCGAATCCCGTGAACGAAAGCGATGCGCCCTTTCCGCCCACGTTGTTGCGCGTGTATTGAAACGTTCCTCTCGGCCCGTAAAACGTTACCTGGCTCGTGGTAAAGCTCGGCGGCAGGCCAATTGGCGGCAGGTTCGGCAGCGCCACCGTTCCGCTCGGAATGCTTCCCCCGCGGTTGATCACTTCAAATCCAAATCCGTAAGTGATCTGGTTCCTCTTTGCCTCGTGTACTCGCACCACAACGTCTTCCGCGTCCTGTGTAGTGATCTGCCGCTTCGGGTCCACCTCAGCCCAATCGAACACGCCGGTGTGATCGTACAGTTTGCTCCCCGCCAGCAGCAGCTGCGACTCGGTCAGCGGCTCGCCCGGCTCGATTTCTGCAACATCCTGGTCGATCAGCCGCTGCTTGGTGTGATCGCGCCCCAGCGTCAATACGCTGCCGGCAATTACCTTCGGCCCTTCGTAAATGTGGTACACCACGTTGCTGTGGTGTGGATCATCCTTCGACGCTTCGGTTGCCGTCTCGCGAAAGCTCGAATTCAAGTACCCAGCCTGCAGATAGTGCGCAACAATGTCGGCTCTGTCCGCCTCCACGTGCGCCTGCGAATACGGCTGTCCCGCCACCACCTTCAATCCGTCCGGTGCGAACTGTGCAACCGGCATGGTGTCGTTGCCCTCGATGGTCAGCGCATTCACGACATCGCGCGGCCCCTCCGTCACGCGGAATTGAACGTTGATGTCTCCTCCGCGGTTGCTCACGCTCGATGCCACTTGCACGCTGCTGAAGCCCTCTGACTGGTACACCGCCTTCAGGCTGTTCACGCTGGAGCGCAGAAGCTGCCGGCTGAATTTCCCCGGCGAGAACAGGTGTCCCCTTGTGACTCCTATATGCGGCGTCAGCTCAGATGCCGGCAGCTTGCTGTTCCCAGACAATTCGACCGCGGAAACCTTATGCTTCTTCTCCTTCGTAATCTGATAGAGAACCGTCGTGCCGCTTGTTTCGGTCTTCACTTGTGCGTCGACCCCCGCATCGAAGTAGCCTTTCGCTTGGAAGTACGAAATGAGCCCTTGCCTTCCCTCTTCCACTGACTCCTCGTCCACACCCACGCCCTGGTACATGGGCAGGAGCGCCTTCCGCGTCCAGCTCCACACGTGTGCGCCCTTTATCGTGACCGTGGAAACCGGTCCCGGTACTACTGTGAATTGGATGCCGGCGCGATTGGTGTCGGCGTGGTACTCCGCGCCGGCAAGCGTAACCTGCGCTCCCAGCCGACCTTTCTTCTCAAGCTGCGATTGCAGATACTGGGCCGCTTTCGTGAGCGTGGAGTAGTGGTAGCTCCGTCCCGGACGAATCGCCGCGCCCCGCACGCGTGCCAGAAATGTCTGCAGGCTGTGGCTCAGCGTCGCGGTCTCTTGAGTGCTCGCGCCCACAATGTCCAACTCTCCGAACTTCGCCGCGCGATTCAATTGGCAATCGAACAGAACATTGGCCAGCCCGTTTGCGGAGTCCGCCTTCACCTCCGCATCCACCTTCGCCTGAAAGTACCCCTGTTGCCGAAAGAAGGCGATCAGCACCTGCCGGTCCCGTTCCACCTCGGCCGCATTGAAGGGCGTCTGCGCCTGAAAGTTGGCCACCTGCACCAGCCGCGCATAGCTGAACCGCTCTGCCCCCGGAAACTGAAAGATCCCAAAGTAGACGGCCGGTTCCAAAATGAACTCGACCCGAACGCCATTGGCCTCTGCATCCACCTGCACGCGCACATCCGTGACTTTGCCGCTGGCCTTCAGTGCGGCAACAGTGGCATTCACCTTGTCGCTCGAAAACTGTTCGCCAGGTTTCTGAACTAAAAAAGGCTCGAATTCCAACGCGGAAGACTGCGGCCGTCCTGCCACTTCAACGGCCGTTACATGCTGCCCCTCATAGCTCAGGAGAATCTGCGCGGCGGTTGCTGGCTTCGCAGGGGCCTGTTTGCCCGACGCCGAACCGCTTTGCGCAGAGAGACTTGAAACGGCGCCCGCGAGGACGCACACTGCAGCCAGCGCAGGCAGCCATCGCGTCAACCCGCGCGTATGGGAGAAACAGATCGAGCTTTTTAAGTTTGACAAAGGAATATCCGAACGATCTCAAAAGCACTGGAATGTGTAACCCGCTCTGATTGTTGATGAGATGCCCATTCGCGCAATCGGGTTTGACCATCGGTTTTTGCCACCGCTGTTCAGACGCTTTTCGCCCCTGGGGAGCGAAATGACTCACCGTCTCTTGCGATCTGCTCAGCGCTGGCAGGCATCCAAGTGAATGCAAGGTCTGTCTCGCGCAGACTGGACGGCAAAGGATTCTTATCCACGGCTCATACTCCCACCCCGGTTCGCAGCTTGATCGCTCAGAAATGCGAGTATGGGAGTTCGTGTCTCGTTGGCCCTTGCGTTCGCTCTGGGATCTTCAAGGCGTTCCCGTTCGTGTTGTCGCAGCGCGCACATGGAGATCCATGTTCGCGGATCGCATCTTTGGCCGCGCGGCTGAGCTTGGTTTCTACTTCCTCTTCGCGCTTTTTCCCACTCTATTCAGCGCGAGCTCCATCCTCGGCCTTGCCGCGCGATCCGCCCACCAGTTCTACGATCGCCTTCTGGAGTACCTCGCCCTGGTGATTCCCACCGCCGCCCTCGGAGCAGTGCTGAAAACATTCAATGAAACCACCGCCGCGGCCAGCTCCGACAAGCTGACATTCGGGCTTATCGCTGCCATCTGGTCCGCATCGGTCGGCATCTCCGCCGTTCAAGACACGCTCAACGACGTGTATAAGGTCGAAGACGACCGCTCCTATGTTTTCGCCCGCATCTGTGCCATCGCCCTTACCATCGCCCTCACCATCATCGTCACCGTAGGCCTTGTGTCCCTGTTTGGAGGAGACTTCCTCGCCGCGCTGGCGCATCGAACTATCCACCAGGATCTGCTGGCGGACGCAGCCGCCATCATGGCAAGAGTGGCCGGCTGGTTCGCGGCAACGGCTCTTCTCGCCCTGGCCTTCGCCGTGATCTACTACTGGGCCCCCAACGTCAAAACCCGCTGCTGGCACTGGCTCACGCCGGGCGGCGCCATCGGCATAACCGGCTGGCTCGTCTGCTCGCTCAGCCTCCGCGTCTACATCCACTACTTTCCCAGCTACTCTCTCACCTACGGTTCGCTCGGGGCGGTCATTATTTTGCTCACGTGGTTTTACATCACCGGCCTCATGCTCCTCCTTGGTGCTGAGATTAACAGCGAGATTGAAGGAGCTGCGGCCGAGATGCGCCTGGCCGGCGCTTCAAACGCGGCCGTCGTTCGTGAAGATCCGCGAGCGTAAGAGAGTGTTCCGCCGTGCTCTTCGCGCTGGACACGCCTGAACCCTCAGCCGCGCAAGACAGAATGTCTCCCGCAAAGTTCCTGCAGATTAATTCGCCCCACAGCGCACAATGAGTGTGTGTGCATCCAGAATCCCGTCGATCTTCGCCGCGTCGTCGGAAACCGGTCTGAAGTGTCGGGGATGTAACCGGTCCGTACCCGTGCATCGTCCCTACCCCACCCCCCACCGGAAAATGCCCCTATCGGGACGCATTTCGAACCATGAAAAATCGATAAGTAGCCTGGACTCAAACGGTTACTAACAATGATAAGAGAGCAGCCTGTTGCTGAAATGGTAAACAGGACCGCTGAAAATCTCCTCCTTCTGAAGCAAGAAATCCGTTCTTTTTTGCAACCCCTGGAGGAAAAATTGCCGTTTCGAAGCATTCTAGTTCTCGCAATCTCACCGGAAAGGAGTCGGGCGACGGTTTCCTCCATCTCATCAATCCTCGGAACGCCGTGAGGCCGCAGGCCGTAAACTCAGGTCAATGATCTTTTCCGACCTTGAACTTTCGCGGCGGCTGGAACGAGCCGAAGGATTTGCGTGCGCCCAATATGCGGTGACCCGCAGCAAGCAGTTTCCCGATAGCAACGCGGAGTGGATGGAATGCGGCGGCGCCTATGCGGTCTTCGACCGCGTCGACTCGCCATGCACGCAAACCTTCTGCCTCGGCCTCTTCAAAGAATTGACCGAAGAGACCTTGAATGCGATTGAGGCCTTCTTTCTCAAGCACGACGCGCCGGTGTTGCACGAGGTCAGCCCGTTCGCGGGAGTCGCCGCGCTCGAAATGCTGTGCAAGCGCAGCTACAGGCCCATCGAACTAAGCAGCGTTTTCTACCGGCCGGTGCAGCGCCCCGCGACGACCACTGCGCCCGATGTGACCGTCCGCATCACCGGCCCTGGAGAGGCGGCGCTCTGGAGTGAGATCAGCGCCAGAGGCTGGGCACACGACCATCCTGAACTGATGGAGTTCCTGGAGCGGTTTGGCGCCGTGACCGCGGCGCGCGAACACACCACATGTTTTCTGGCCGAGGCCGATGGCACACCCGGCGCAGCAGGCGTGTTGTGCATCCATGAAGGCGTGGCGCTGTTTGGCGGCTCATCGACAGTTCCCGAATTGCGCAGGCGCGGATTGCAGACCGCATTACTTGAGGAGCGCATGCGCTACGCTTACGATCAAGGATGCGATCTGGCCATGATGGTCGCGCTCCCCGGCAGTGAGTCGCAACGCAACGCCGAACGAAAAGGCTTTCAGATCGCCTACACGCGAACCAAGTGGCAGTTGTGCAGTTGATGCGCCTCAGAGACCTCCGACCAAGCCCCGGTCTTGAAAGGGCACGACTTCAGTCGTGCCGAAGACGCTGCAAAATTATCGTGGGCTTTAGCCCCTGAGGGAAATCGCGCGCTTACCGCTCATCCTTATAGATGTGCACTTCCAGCTTTCCGCCCTCACTCAGCCGCGCACGAAACATCCCTGGCGTGTTGAAGCTGAATGCGGTCTGGCCATCCGGTGTCAGCGCGATCACGCCGCCGTCGCCGTGCAGATCTTCCAACTCATGGTGGATCACCTGGTCGGCGGCCTGCTGCAAGCTCATGCCCTTGAAGTAAACCAGGTTGCAGATCTCCCGCGCCACGCCCAGGCGGATGAAGTACTCGCCCGACCCCGTGGCCGAAACCGCGCACGATTGATTCGAAGCGTACGTTCCCGCGCCGATAATCGGCGAGTCGCCCACGCGCCCCGGCATCTTGCCCTGCAGTCCGCCCGTGGATGTGCCGGCGGCAAGATTGCCCTGGCGATCGAGTGCCACAACACCAGTGGTTCCGTGGCTGTGCGAGTCGCCCGATTCGTCATAGAACGCAACCGGCGCAATCTCACTCGGAGGTGGCGCACCCGCGGGACGCGGAGGAATGGGCATGCCCTCCTTCTTCAATTGCTTCACCAGCGATTGCCAGCGCGCCTCCGTAAAAAAGAAGCTCGGGTCGACCTGCTCGAGGCCAACCCGCGCACCAAATGCATCCGTGCCCGGGCCGGCCATCATTACATAAGGAGACTTCTCCATCACCGCGCGCGCCAGCGAGATGGGATGCCGCGTGTGCGTCACGCCAGCCACCGCGCCCGCCTTCAGATTCGACCCATCCATGATCGATGCGTCAAGTTCATTCTTTCCCTCTGACGTAAACACCGCGCCGCGCCCCGCGTTGAACAGCGGATCGTCTTCAAGGATATTCAGCACAGCATCAACCGCGTCCAGCGCTGAGCCACCCCGGTCGAGCACTTTCGCACCGGCTTCCGTAGCCGCAGTCAGTCCGGCGCGATAGTCCGCATCGCCCTTCGGCCCGAGCGCCGACCGTTCGATCACGCCTGCGCCGCCGTGCACCACGATAGTCCAGTGATGCACGGGCAATGATGCCGCCTGCTGCGCGGAAAGGCAAACAACCGACGCCGCAATCATCACCGCCAAGCCAAGAGCTTTTGCTGAAACTCTCATTTTCACGCCTCCGATTTCTCTCATGGTATCGCGTGCCGGCAGAGAAACGCTTTGCCGCCGGCCGCGTCTCAGATACCATCGCAATCAATGAAGTCTCGCACACGCAATTCTCTCGCGCTGATTTTTCTGGGTGCAGTCACCTCGCTCGCAGCGGCCAAGCCGCGTCCCATTCAAGTCAAAGTGGTGATCGTTGCCATGTTTGAAGTGGGCGCCGACACCGGCGACCAGCCCGGCGAGTTGCAGTATTGGGTCGAACGCGACCACCTCGACCGCATCTATCCGCTCACAGCCGGCTATCACGCAGTCCGCATGAACGGCGACGGCGAGATGGCGGTGCTCACCGGCCAGGGAACCGCGCATGCCGCCGCAACCATCATGGCGCTCGGTCTCGACCCGCGCTTCGATCTCACCCATGCCTACTGGATCGTCGCCGGCATTGCCGGAGGCAGTCCCGACAAGATCTCGCTCGGCTCGGCCGTGTGGGCGCGCTGGGTGGTCGATGGCGACCTGGGCTACGAGATCGATGCGCGCGAGACTCCGCCGGACTGGACAACAGGCTATGTGCCGCTGCGTAAGTCCAAGCCTTTCGAGCCGCCGGCGGCAGCGCTGCCCGGACAGGTCTACGCGCTCGACAAAGGTCTCACCGAATGGGCCTATAACCTGACCCGCGCAACGCCGCTTGCAGACTCAGAAAAATTGAAGGAGATTCGCAGCAACTTCGATGGAGCGGCTGCCGGGAAACCACCATTTGTAACAATGGGCGACGAAGTCAGTTCATCGCGCTACTGGCACGGCAAGCTTTTCGACGCCTGGGCCGCGGAGTGGATGCGTTATTTCACCAACGAGCAAGGCGAGTTTGTCACCACGGCGATGGAGGACACCGGAACGCTGCAATCGCTCGGATTTCTCGCCAATGCGGGCCGTGTCCACGGCGATCGCATCCTCGTCTTGCGCACCGTGAGCAACTTCGATCGCCAGCCCCGCGGCATGACCGCAGCGGAGAGCCTGGCCACGCAGCGCATCGGCAGATACAGCGGCTACCTGCCATCCCTGGAAGCCGCGTACACGGTTGGCCATGTGGTCGTTCGCGAGTTGCTCAAACGTTGGCCGAGATATGAGGGGACAACGATTGGTTCGGGCGATGCCTCGGGAGCTAAGCCGTAGGAAACCTCTGAAGAAATACTTCGACGAAGCAAACATTCCCTCAGGGGCTAAAGCCCAGGTTCAGCTTGCTGCCTTTGCGGCACGACTGAAGTCGCGCCCTTTCAAAACCGCGACTTCATCAGGCGTTTCCTTGTTCATGGAGTTCTGCGCAAAACCTGGAGTCACTTTGTCGCCGCCGCTGGCGGCGCATTGATTGTTTTGGCACTTCGCGCGGTGGTAATGACCACGACGCTGATGAGAACGCAGATCGTCCCCAGGACAGTTCGAGTCCCCAGCGCTTCGCCGCCAAGAAAATATCCAACCAATACGGCAACAACCGGGTTGACATAAGCATACGTGCCAACCTTGGTTGGCGACTCATGGTGGATCAGCCACACGTAAGCGGTGAAACCGACGATGGAGCCGGCCACAATAAGGTAAAGCAACGCCAGCCACGCGCCGCGCGAGATTGCGGACGGATGAAAGCTGTGAAATTCTCCGAAGCCTGCCGCTGCAAGAGTCAACATCACGCCACCGGCAAGCATCTGCGCCCCGGCGCTCATCACCTTCGATGGCGGAAGCGGGAGCTTGCGGTTAAGCACAGCGGCTACCGACCAGGTGAGCGATGCAAAGACAAGCGCCATAGCGCCGACGGTGTCAATGGGTGCTCCACCCAGGTTGAGCGAACGGCTCACAAGGACAGCCACACCGGCAATCCCCAACAGCAGCGCAAACGCCAGGCGCGCTGTGAGCCGTTGCGTACGCAGGAATATGACTTCAGACAGGGCGATGAAAGCAGGGATGGTAGCCATCATCACGGCGGCGATGCCCGAGGGCACGCGTATCTCGGCCCAGAAGAGCAGGCCGTAATCGAAGACGAAGATCAGCAGCGCCAGCAAAGATGCTGAGAACCATTGCCGGCGAGTCGGCGAGGGCTCGCCCCGCGCAACCATCCAGCCATAGAGGACAAGGCCGGCAGCCAGGAAGCGCATTGCAGCGAAGAGAAGCGGCGGAACCTGCTGGACGCCCACCCGAATCGCCAGGAATGTGGAACCCCAGACGAAGTAAATGATGGCGAAGGCCAGCAGAGTCTTCCAGGTTGGACGATCGGTCTTCGATTCCATGCGAAGCTCCTGCTTGCACTTTATCAAGCCGGATGGCGCCATGCCCGCATCCGGACTGCCGCACAGACGATGGATGAACGCGCGATTGTGAAGGGCGCATTGGACTTTGGCGCATATGGTTGTTGGCGAATCATGGCTGAACAGTGCAAAATGCTTGGGTTCAACAAATCGTGTTTTCGATTGCACTCTGCCGCGCATCAAGCGCCGCCGCCGGTGCAACGGCAAGGACTGCACAATGCATTCTGTCTGGTTTGGCGAGTTTCTGGGCACGCTGGTTCTGGTGCTGTTGGGCTGCGGCGTGAATGCGGGCGTTACGCTGCGCAAGACTTATGCGGCCGATGCGGGCTGGATGGTGATTGCCTCAGGGTGGGCGCTGGCGGTACTGTGCGGAGTGCTGGTCGCGCAGGCGTTCGGAAGTCCAGGAGCGAATCTCAATCCGGCTATTACGCTGGCCGCGGCAGTCAACAGCGGAAATTATTCGCAGCTGCTTTATTTCTGGTCGGCTCAGATGCTGGGCGCCATGGGAGGCGCGGCGCTGATGACACTGCATTACGGACCGCACTGGGCACTCACGCCCGATCCGGCAGCGAAGCTCGGCGTCTTCTGCACCAACGCGGCGGTGCGTAGTCCCATGTTCAATCTTCTCAGCGAAGCCATCGGCACGGCTGTCCTCGTCCTTGTGGCCGACTCCATCGGCTCGCACCTGGTTTCTCCCACCGGGCCTGCGCCGGGTTTTGCACCGTGGCTGGTGGCGAGCCTGGTGTGGGGCATTGGCCTCTCGCTTGGCGGAACCACAGGCTACGCTATCAATCCGGCGCGCGATCTTGGTCCGCGTCTGGTTCATGCTCTGCTGCCCATCCCGGGCAAGGGCGGCTCGAACTGGAGCTATGCGCCCATTCCCATCATCGGCGATTTTGCTGGGGCAGCCCTGGCGGGATTGCTGCTGCACTTTGCGCATTCCTGACTAGGGAAGTCCGCCGCAGTCATCCGAGCAGTCAAGATACGAAACATGGGCCGAGGTTCGATCCTGAATCATTCAAGGCAGGAAGCAACCACGGCCAACGCGGCGATGGCAGCGGTCTCCGCGCGAAGAATGCGCGGGCCCAGCGACACGGCGCGCCAGCTGTTGGCATCGAAGAGCGCTTCTTCCTCGGGAGCCCACCCGCCTTCGGGGCCGATGGCAATCTCCAACGCAGGCATTTCCTCCCCGGCGGCGTCCGCGGCTTCTTGAATCGCATTGCGCAGGGTCGTGGTCCGCTCCTGCTCGGCGAGAACGATGCGCGTCAAGGCGGAAGCGGCTCGAACGCGCGCGGCGAGCGGGGCCACATCGAGAATCGGCGGCACATCGGACCTGCGCGACTGCTGCGCCGCCTCATGCACAATGCGCCGCCATCTCTCGATGCGTTTTTCCGCGCCTTGCGCAAGATGCTTCTCGGTCCGTCGCGCAATCACCGGGACCACAGCCGCCACGCCGAGTTCGGTAACCTTCTCGAGAGCCCACTCCATGCGGTCGAATTTATACACCGAGAGAACCAGCGTGACAGGAAGCGCGGGGTCGGCCTGCACTTCAGCGATGAGATTGAAACGAACCTCGTCGTCGCTCACTGCGGCCACTTCCGCATGAAACACGTGACCGCCTGCAATCACATCGGCCTCCATGCCCGGCTGCGCGCGCAGCACGCGAGCCATGTGCTCGGCATGCGCGCCAACGATGGTGGCAGTGGCTTCATCCCAATGTTCGGCAATCCAACGGCGTCGCGTCATGGCAATCCGGGAATCGGTTTCCTTTCCTTTCGTTTCCTTCTCAACAAGTCTATTCCTTCGCCACAAACACTGAGGGGGACGCTTTTAAGCGTCCCCCTCTGAGTGTTGCCTTGTTGATGGTTGACCGCAGTTACTTCTTTTTTGCGGCCTTCTTCGCGGGTGCCTTCTTGGCGGCTGCCTTCTTCGCTGGTGCCTTCTTGGCTGCTTTCTTCGTTGCCATTTTGCCTATTCTCCCTTATCGATGGTTTGCATCGATGTCTGCAATTAAATTGCAGTTGATGAATGTATAGATTCATGCTTCGCAAGTGTCAAGAAAAAAACGAACGAAGAGTGGAAAAATGGTCAACAATTTTTTCGCGATGCATCGAGTATCGATGCGCGAACCGTGAGTTTGCTCTCGCCAAATGAAAAATTGCGCGTCAGTTTCCGCATGATGAGGGCGCATGCTGCTTTATAAATTGCGACAGCGTTCCCGCTTCTCGCTGTTTGAAGAGCTTGTCGAGAAACGGCTCACGGTCCTTTGGATTGGCCTTGATCGAGGCCTCATAAGCACGCAAGACGCCCTCAGCACCGGCCTCCGTCTGCGCCGGCCCATCGTCCTTACGATCGGGATGCTCAAGCACGAATCCCGTCTGCGCGAGCACCATCGCATCGAAAAACAAGTGGCCGTCCTTCGATTCGAACTTCAGTTTGTCAAAGCTGGTGCAGAGGTCGAGACGGATGTCGGGAACTTCCATCGTCCATTTCAAGACCCACTGAATCTCGGCATTCAGATCTGGATTGAGCGGGTCGGCCTCAAAGTGGCGGGCGAATTCGAGCGCCTGCTTGCGCTCTGCCGGAGTGGAAGGTCCGCGATCCGCGATTCGCGCAGTCGCATAGGGTCCAAGCGCGCAACCGAGCAGACAAGCAGCGATGACGCGCAACACCACGGCAGAATTCCTCGCCAGCGACACTAGCATTCGATGATGTTCAAGGCAAGACCGGCCAGACTGGTCTCCTTGTAGCGGGATTGCATATCGAGTCCGGTCAAATACATGGTGCGGATGACCTGATCGAGCGACACCTTGTGCGCCTCGGACTCATTGAGTGCGAGGCGCGATGCCTGCACAGCCTTGGCCGCGCCCATGGCATTGCGTTCGATGCACGGTATCTGCACCAGGCCGCCGATCGGGTCGCAAGTCATTCCGAGGTTGTGCTCCATGGCGATCTCCGCCGCGTGCTCCACTTGGCCATTGGTTCCACCGAGCGCAGCCGTAAGCCCGCCGGCGGCCATCGAGCATGCCACGCCAACTTCACCTTGGCAGCCGACCTCGGCGCCGCTGATCGAGGCGTTCTCCTTATATAGGATGCCGATGGCCGCGGAGGTGAGGAAGTAGCGCAGAATGCCTTCGTGGTCCGACTCGGAAATAAATCGCGAGTAGTACTGCGCCACAGCGGGCACCACGCCGGCCGCTCCATTGGTGGGCGCAGTCACCACGCGTCCGCCGCCGGCGTTCTCTTCATTCACGGCCATCGCATAGACCGTCACCCAGTCAAGCGGCGCCAGCGGATCTCCTCGCAAGCCGTCGGCCTCCTTCGCGTGCAGGCGAGCAGCCAGGCGATGTGCGCGCCGCCGCACTTCCAGGCCGCCGGGAAGAATTCCTTCCGCTGCAATGCCGCGCCGGATGCAATCCTGCATGGCGCCCCATATGCGCTCGATGCCATCGCGCACCACCTCTACTGACGCGCGTTCCGAATCGGGAGCGTCAAACCGCACCAGCGCGCACTCGTTCTCAAGCATGAGCTGGCTAATGGAAAGCTCATTTGCCTGGGCCGTCGACAGCAACTCCGCGGCGCTGTGAAAAGGAAACGGAATGGGCGCCTGCGGCTTCCCGGTCGACGCATCAACACCGTCCTCGGTGATGAATCCGCCGCCGATGGAGAAGAATGTGCGTTGATCGACGGCCGCGCCTGCCGCGTCAAAGGCGGTGAGGCGCAGGCCGTTGGGATGTTGCGTTCGGGCACCGGGCGGAAACATCTGCGCGCGATTGAAAATCAGATTGCTTGCCTCATCGAATGCGATCGTATGCGTACCAGCGAGAGCGATCTGGTGCGCCGCGCGGATGCCGGCGACCGTAGACGCAATGGCCGCAGGATCGATGGTGGCCGCTTCATGGCCGGAGAGCCCGAGCAGGACGGCGCGATCGGTGGCGTGCCCCAGGCCAGTTAGAGCAAGTGAGCCGAATAGCTCAACCTGCACGCGCGCCACGCCATCGAGCAAGCCGCGGCTCGCGAGCTCGGTCGCGAAGCGGCACGATGCGCGCATGGGGCCCATGGTGTGGGAACTGGACGGACCGACTCCGATTTTGTAGAGGTCGAACAGGCTCGTTGTCACGGATGTGATTGTAACGCGTGGGGCGGGGAACAGGGATCAGAGAACGGGGAACAGGGAAGAGGAATTGTAAGGTCAAAAGTTCTCAATCGTGGAATGCGCGTCGACCATGGACCGGCGTCCGTGGAAGTTGATTAGCCGCCCATCGACTCAACAGACGCTCTAATCCCTGTTCCCTGTTCCCTCTCTTCTGCTACACTCGCTGCAACTTTAGCCCATGCTCTTCAAAGCCCTCAGCGCGGCCGTCTACGGCATCGATGCCAACCTCATCGATGTGGAGGTGGACTATAGCGGCGCGGTGATGGAAAAAGATGTCTTCCACACCGTCGGTCTGCCCGACGCCGCGGTGCGCGAGAGCCGCGACCGGGTGCGCGCGGCCATCAAGAACTCCGGCTACCTGATACCGCCAACGTTCATCACCATCAACCTGGCGCCCGCCGACATGAAGAAAGAAGGCGCGGGCTTCGACCTGCCTATTGCCGTCGGAATTCTCGGCGCGTATGGCGCGTTGCGCGTCGACGACGTGAGCCGCTTCCTGATGGTGGGCGAACTTGGGCTCGACGGAAGCGTTCGCGGAGTGCCCGGAATGTTGCCGATCGCGGTTCTTGCCCGTGAGAAAGGCATTCCAAATCTGATTCTGCCCGCCGCCAATGCAGCCGAAGCCGCGGTGGTGGAAGGCGTGAATGTCTATCCGGTCTCGTCGCTGCTGGATGTTCTCGAGCTTTTGAATACTTCGGTCGTGGGTTCGATTCAGCGCGAACCGTATCGCGTATCGACCGAGGCGTTGCTCGGCGAGTTGCAACACTTCGCCGTCGACTTCAAAGACGTGCGCGGGCAGCAGACCGCCAAGCGCGCGCTTGAAGTGGCCGCGGCGGGCAGCCACAACATTCTCATGATTGGGCCGCCTGGCTCGGGCAAGACCATGCTGGCCAAGCGGCTGCCGTCGATCCTTGCTCCGCTTACCTTTGAAGAAGCGCTGGAAACTACCAAGATTCACTCCGTCGCCGGCGTGCTCGATGCGGCCGCCGGCCTGGTCACGCAGCGTCCGTTCCGCTCGCCGCACCACACCATCTCCGATGCGGGCCTGATCGGCGGCGGCATCATTCCGAGGCCCGGCGAAGTTTCTCTTGCGCACAACGGCCTGCTGTTTCTCGACGAGCTGCCGGAGTTTCCGCGCAACGTGCTCGAGGTGATGCGCCAGCCGCTTGAAGATCATACCGTCACTATCGCGCGCGCATCCATGTCGCTCAGCTTTCCCGCGCGCTTCATGCTGGCCGCCGCCATGAACCCCTGCCCGTGCGGATACTTCAACGACAAGTCGCGCGAGTGCATGTGCACGCCGCCCATGATTCAGCGCTACGTGGCCAAGATTTCCGGTCCGCTGCTCGACCGCATCGATATCCATATCGAAGTTCCCGCCGTGCAATACAAGGAACTGCGCGGCGGCGCGGCAGCCGAAGGCTCAACAGAGATTCGCACACGTGTAATGACTGCACGCGAACGGCAACGAGTACGGTTCCGCAAAGCCGGAGACAATATCTACGCGAACGCGCAGATGACCACGCGCCAGATTCGCGTCCACTGCGAGCTCGGCGCGGACGCCGAACGGCTGTTGGAGCGGGCCATGCAGCAGCAGGGCCTGACGGCGCGGGCGCACGATCGCATTTTGAAGGTAGCGCGCACCATTGCCGATCTCGACGGCGCAGAGCACCTGACCGTGGCCCATTTGGCCGAGGCCATCCAGTACCGCACGCTGGATCGCAGCTATTGGGCGTGAAAAAAGCAGGGAACAGGGACCAGGGATCAGCAAGCAGTCTCGCCGCTCCGGTTGGCCGGAGGCTTGGCGACTTGCGGCTCTCTCAGATCTTCTTATCTCCCCACCGCGACACGCTGAACTGCGCGCCGGCGAAGAGAATCAACCCGGAGACATAAGCCCAGAACAGCAGTCCCACCGACACATAGAAGGGACCGTAGAGTGCCTTCAGATCGAGATGCGGCAGCACCAGCACAAACACCATCTTGGCCAGCAGCCAAACGATTCCCGTCACAATCGCCGTGCGCAGAACCGGCCGCCAGGGAACAGGACGGTTGGGCAGTATCCAGTAAATGCAAAAGAAGAACAGTATCGCCGCTATGCCGGTGGACAGCGCCAGCCACAATTCGTTGATGCCCTTGTAGAAGAAGTTATCGGTATTGTGGAAGAAGATGTCGGTGAGCATGCGCTGTTCAACTGCGTTCAGCAGAATGCTGACCAGCGCCAGCGCCACCATCAGCAGCGCGAGTCCAAACGCCACAGTCTGGTTGAAAATATAATTGCGGCTCCTGGTCACTCCCCATGCCTGGTTGAGCGCCACTTCCAGCGGCAGAAAGATTCCCGTGCAGGAGATGAGAATCATGACCAGCGACAGCGCCTGCACGCCATGACGCGGAACCACCGCTTCAAGGCTGTAGGTCAGAAAGCCCGACTTCGCGGTTGAGGGAAGAAAATAGTTCACCATGTCGCTCACCACGTTCACCATGGTCGGCGAATGGAAGACGGAGCCGCAGAGCGTGTAGAGCAGCACGATGAAGGGAATGAAGGAGATGATGGCGTTGGCCGCCACGCTGAAGGCAAATGTGTGCACTTCGCTGTCGAGCAGGTAGGCGATCAACGCTTTGCCGTCCATGCGCCATCGGTACCACTTCGAGGAGGATGCCGGTTCGACGCAGTTCTGTGCCGCGAGAGTATCGGTCCCAGCCGCGTCTTCTCTTGCCCGATCCAGAACGTCAACCACTCAATACTCCTCTTCGCCGGCACGCGTAACCGGTGCTGGTCCCACGCCCAGAGTGTTCTCCCCGCGCAATGGCGGAATGAATGCTGATTCAAGGATAGACTGCCGGAGGAGTTTCCGCGCAGATCTGCCACGTTACTTCGATCAGCGGTGACCGAAGATTCCGGCGGCCTTCATGTCTCCTTCATTTTCTTATTGCATCCTTATTCATTTCCTGACATAACAAAAATGCGGATCCGAAAATGGGCCCGCGAACAATCTGAGGAAGGCTATTTGCATTGGACGTTTTGGTTTTGAGGGCCCCAACTCATTCTGGAAATGAATTCGAGCTGCCGCAGTGCACCGGCCCGGTGCGCAATGGCGGCTCGCGGAGCTTTTGGGCTTCCCCGCAGCACCCAGTGTGGGAAAGCCCTTAGAGCGTGAGTCGAGACCCCGAAAAAATAAGGAGATTCCCTATGAAAGAGCAAGGCGTGGTGAAGTGGTTCAATGGCGCAAAAGGATTCGGATTCATCCAGCGCTCCAGCGGCGAGGATGTGTTCGTGCATTTTTCCGCGATCCAGGAGAGCGGATATAAGACACTAAACGAAGGCGAAGCGGTGGAGTTTGTTTGCCAGCAGGGGCCCAAAGGGCTGAATGCGACCGATGTAACAAGGGTCGCCTGAGTCAATTCATCTATATCTGCCGATATCAGAATTGTTGTACCCAAGGCTCTGAATCTTATAGAGCGGGGCCGGGCGAGTGTCGTGGTTTCCCACCCTTTCGCCGGAGAAAAGCGAAAGGATGGGGCACGGGGAGTTTTGGGCGCAAAGGACACTTTGTTCGCTTCATCGGAGTCTATGCGGCTCGCAGTTTGGCTAGCGCCCATTGCGCGGCCGCGCGCAGGCCTTCGTCCGCAGTCTGGGCCCACTGATCGAGCGTGGGGACAAAGCGCGCCAAGCCGCTGTTGCCCATGGCGATGGCCACATTGCGCCGCAGCCCCTGAAAGCCGGACCTGCGCACTGGCGATCCATTGAAGAGTTGTTCGAACGTCGCTTCGTCAATCTGCGCCAACCAATCCAGTGACGGATTGACCAGCTCTGATCGCGGCTCCATTTCTTCATCTACGCCGATGGGAGATTTTCGATTCCATGGACAAACGTCCTGGCAGATATCGCAGCCGAAGACCTGCCGGCCCATGCCTTCCATCAAGCTCTCATCTATTGCCCCGCGGTGCTCGATGGTGAGATACGAGATGCAGCGTGTGGCATCCATCTTGTATGGCGCAATAAGCGCGCCCGTCGGGCATGCGTCGATGCAACGGCGGCAGGTTCCGCAGCGGTCGGGCACGGTGAGCGGCGGCGGTTCGGGCTGCGTCTGAAGTGAGGTCAGGAGTACAGCCAGAAATCCATAGGAGCCGAGCTTGGGGTGAATCAGGCAGGTATTCTTTCCCGTCCACCCGAGACACGCAGCCGTGGCCAGCGAGCGCTCGATAATCGGGCCGGTGTCCACAAAGCCGCGGGCCTCAAACGTGCCGAAGGATTCATGCATGCGAGCCTCCAACGCCGCGAGCTTCTTCTTGAGTACCTTGTGATAATCGCTGGGCCGGCGCGTTCCGTTTGCATCCTTGCGGCTGCTCCATGCGTAGCGAGCTATCCACCCTGCTCCTGCCCCTGCCGCGTCAATGGAGCGAGGCTCCGCGCTGTTATAATTGGACAAGCAGACAACCGCGGAACGCGCCCACGGAAATGGGATGCTGACGCGGGACCGCAGCAGTTGCCCGTTCCCATCCGTGCGTTCCAGGTAGCGCATGGTTCCGGCATACCCGTTGCACACCCACCGCTCAAACCGTGCTGCGTCGCGTTCTTCCTTTTCATAAGGAAGCGCCACAAGTCCAGCCTCTGCAAAGCCTGCCTCAATCGCCAGGGCGCGAACCGCCTCTCGTGCGATTGCCGGCATGGAGTTTGCGAAATTGGGCGATGAAGAAATCACGGAACCGGAGGCACTCCATTTTGCGTAAGGGACATTGTGTCCGATTGCGAACGCTGGAAACGAATTTGAACACCCGGCATCGCAACCATGGCTAGCAGAAGAACGCTATCCCCTGTGATTGCAGCATATTCCCTTCTGGCCGCTTTGGCCGCCCGGATGCAAGTCCAGTGTCGCAAGTTCCAGAGTGCACGGGCCGCGGGGAGCGACAACCGGCCCGACAAACAAACGGACTTTTCCCCAAGGAGTTTTTTATGACAAGCGCATTTTTGACGAATGCAATATGCGAAGAGATGGCCCCCCTTTCGATGAGCGCCGTTGACCCGACGGGTGCGAGCGAATCGGTGCGCGGCCAGATTATTGTGCAAGGCCAGCTTGTTCGTGGGAAGGATGCGGTTCTGCTTGAGCACCTTGGCCCGTTAGTGCGCAAATGCAACGTGGCGCTCGATCTTTCCAGCGTTGAGCGGATTGACGCCGCGGGCATCACCGCGCTGGTTTCGCTCTATCGGAGCGCATGTGAATCAGGGCACCGATTCAGCCTGACAAATGCTTCCGCACACGTGACCCAGATTCTTGCGCTGGTGGGTTTAGACCGGTATCTATTATCCCACAATGTGGTGCGGAGTTCGCATTGCGGCCCTTTTGCGCGGCGCCCCGCGGCGTGAAATCCGGCGACTGATCTCCAATCTCCGCACAGGCCGCAGAAGAACGTCTCAAATTGCGGAGATTTCGAATGATGGGCCAGACTAGAGACATCCGGCAAATGAATCGTCTGTGACGAGGGGCACATGCAACGGTATACTGACGGCGTTATTTGTACTAGCGACGAAACAACGCCGCGACGCGCTGTCGGATGCCTGGATGACCCGCACGCGCTCAGCCCTTGACCGCATTTTTCTGCATAGCTGAGCCTCCGTACCGCCACCCTCGCATTGGGAGCCGCCAGAGCGGAATCCTAAATATGGAGGCAATACCCCATGACGCAGGGCGTGGTGGATCAGGCGCCTGCCGGACAGGCAGACAATACTTCAACGCAAACCAAGTATGTGTATTTCTTCGGCGACGGCACAGCGGACGGCAATGGCCGCATGAAGGATGTGCTGGGCGGCAAAGGTGCGGGCCTGGCGGAGATGACACTCGCCGGATTGCCGGTGCCTCCCGGCTTTACAATTCAGACCGAGGCTTGCCGCGAATACATGCGCGGCGCGCTCAACCCGGAAATCGACATCGAAATGTATGCCGCACTCGAACGCCTGGAGAAACTTCAAAGCCAGCAACTCGGCTCGGGTGAAAATCCCCTGCTCGTTTCAGTTCGTTCCGGCGCCAAGTTCTCCATGCCGGGCATGATGGATACCATTCTCAATCTCGGTCTCAATGACAAGGCCGTTGAAGCGCTGGCGAAACTCAGCAACAATCCCCGCTTCGCCTACGATTCCTACCGCCGCCTGATTCAGATGTTCGGCGACGTTGTGCTCGACGTGCCCAAGAAGAAGTTCGAGCATATCTTCGAGCACATCAAGGAGCGCGAGGGCGTCAAGTTCGACTATGAGCTCACACCCGCAGCGTTGCAGGAGATCATTGTCGAGTACAAGAAGCTGGTTCGCAAGGAAACCGGCAAGGACTTTCCGCAGGGCCCGCTGGATCAACTGGTCCAGGCCCGCGATGCCGTGTTCAGGAGCTGGCAAAACGATCGCGCCAAGACCTATCGCCGCATCAACCACATCGACGACTGGCTGGGCACAGCGGTGAACGTGCAAGCCATGGTCTTCGGCAACCTGGGCGAGAACTCCGGCACCGGCGTAGGCTTCACGCGCAATCCCGCCACCGGCGAGCACATTTTCTTCGGCGAGTACCTCATGAACGCTCAGGGCGAGGACGTTGTCAGCGGCATCCGCACTCCACTTTCGATTTCAGAGCTGGAACGCGCCATGCCCATGGTCTACGACCATCTGCGCGCCGTCACCTGGAAGATGGAAAAGCATTATCGCGACATGCAGGACTTCGAGTTCACCATCCAGGATGGCAAGCTCTACATGCTGCAGACACGCAACGGCAAGCGCACCGGGCTGGCCGCTGTGCGCATCGCCATCGACATGGTGCGCGAAGGACTCATCACGCAAGAGGAAGCAATCTTCCGCGTTGAGCCCAACCAGTTGTACGACTTCCTTGTTCCCCGCCTGGTTGAAAAGGGCGAGAAGATTGAAGTGCTCGCCACCGGCCTGCCTGCATCGCCGGGCGCGGCTGTCGGCCAGATTGTTTTCACCGCCGAGGACGCGGTGAAGTATCACGCCAGCGGCGCTTACCGCTCCATCATCTTGGTGCGCGGTGAAACCACACCGGAAGATATCGCCGGCATGGAAGTAGCATCCGGCATTCTGACCTCGCGCGGCGGCATGACGTCGCACGCGGCCGTGGTTACGCGCGGCATGGGCAAGTGCTGCG
>Ga0302320_10002577_pt1 | contig 42539 bp, 28 predicted proteins | sample Bog_T0_3_FD_202130 | JGI IMG/M metagenome (GOLD analysis project Ga0302320, IMG submission 202130) | Peat permafrost microbial communities from Stordalen Mire near Abisko, Sweden - Bog_T0_3 | ecosystem: Environmental > Terrestrial > Soil > Wetlands > Peat | place: Sweden: Abisko, Stordalen Mire... | reverse complement strand
CCGGCGACGCGGAACGCGACCTTCCACACAAGGCTGATCGACGACCGGATCGCCCAGCTTGTCGACAACGCCGAAGCTGCCGACACCGAGGCGCTGGCGATCGGGGCCTATTTCTGGATGATCCGGCAGCGGCAGTTCGCCGCCGATAGCCCGTGGCAGTCACGCGAGATGACCGGATGGCAGATGTCGGCCGGCGGCGACGGGCTGTCGCCGATCCCGATCCTGCATCTGGAGACCGATGGGGCCAGCGCCGAGATCAGATTTTCTCCAAGGCAGGCCGACGGCGCCATGACGGTCGGCATCAACGACGACAAGCGGCTGGTCAGGCTGATCCCGCTTGAAGACGGCAGCTTTACCGCCGTGATCGGCGCCCGCCGCGAGACCGTCCGGATCCACCAGCAGGATCAGACGGTGTTCGTCCATGATCTCAGGGGCACCCATACCCTGACCGCGATTCCCTACCTCAACTATATCAGCGCGGCCGCGGAGACCAGCGGCGAACTGCGCGCGCCGATGATGGGCATGATCCTGAAGGTCAACGTCACGAGCGGCGACAGGATCAGGGCCGGCGACGTCGCCGCGGTCCTGGAATCCATGAAGATGGAGCTGCGGATAACAAGCGAAACCGATGGCGTGGTCACCGCCGTCAACTGCCGGGCCGGCGATACCGTCGAGCGCAACGCCGTCGTGGTTGTGGTCGAGCCGGACCGCCAGCCATAATTCAATTTCGAACGCAGGGAGCGCGGGCCCATGGATCTGAACCTGAAGGGAAAATCGGTCGTCGTCACCGGCGGCGCCTCCAATATCGGCCGCGCCATCGTGCTCGGCTTCGCGGCCGAGGGCGCCGACATCACCATCGGCGACCTCGACGCGGCCCAGGCCGAAAAGGTGGCCGAACTTGCAAGGCAGAAGGGGGCCGCAAGCGTCCAGGCCATCAAGACCGACGTGACCGACATGGACCAGGTCAAGGTCCTGTTCAAGGCGGCGACCGACAAACACGGCTGCGTCGACGTACTGGTCAACGGCGTGGGCTGGGACGACTTCATGTTCTTCACCCAGACCACGCCGGAGCTGTGGCAGAAGATCATCCAGATCAACTATGTCGGCGTGCTGAACTGCACCAAATGCGCGCTCGACATCATGATCCCGAACCAGACCGGCGCCATCGTCTCGATCAGTTCGGACGCCAGCCGCGCCGGCGAACCGCGCGAGGCGGTCTATGGCGGCGTCAAGGCCGCGATCAACTCCTTCATGAAGACCATCGCCAAGGAAAACGGACGCTACGGCATCCGCTGCAACGTGGTCTGCCCCGGCGTCACCCTGCCGCAAGGCAACGACGAAATCGGCAGCGCCAGCATGTGGACCAACAATTCCTTCTTCACCCCGGAGCAGTACGACAGAATCGCAAAATCGTTGCCGCTGCGCCGGCTCGGCCGCGCCGAGGACACCGCCAACGCCGTGGTCTTCCTGGCATCCACGGCCGCCGGCTATATCACCGGCCAGGTCCTCTCGGTGTCGGGCGGATACACCATGGTCGGCTGAAGACTCGCGATGAACCGGAAAGATGAACGCGCCTGGCGCCGGGACATGCGCAGGTCGCGGTGAAGGCGTCGCGGCCTTTCGCCGGAAACGCGAACCGACATTCAGCGACAACTGAAAGGAACCGAGGATGACGACGCTGCAAGCCGGCGGCGACATTTTCCCGCAGCATTTCGATCCAAATGACGAGAGCACGGGCAGTCATCCGGCTTGCATGAAAACCTAACGTTCGTTAGCCTCGGCTGTCGATCGACAACAAGAAACGGCCGGCCTTCAATGGCGTCCGAGCCAGCACGTCGACCACGCGGGAGGAGACAGGTTGGTTCATGCTGGTGAAAACGCCGGGCCGGTGCTCGAATGTCGGTCCGTCGAGCGGCACTTCGGCGGCATCGTCGCGCTGAACGGCATCGATATGCGGATCGAACGCGGCGAGATCTTCGGTCTGGTCGGTCCCAACGGCTGCGGCAAGACCACCCTCACCAACGCGATCACCGGCTTCTACCCGCCGCAGCGCGGACGGATCCTGCTGAACGGCCGCGACATCACCGGCCTGTCGCCGCATTACATCGCGACCCTGGGAGTTGCCCGCACCTTCCAGAATCTGGCGCTCTTCAACGGCATGAGCGTGCTCGACAACATCCTTCTCGGCCGTCACATCCACATGAAACCCAGCGTTTTGCGCACCGCGCTTTACTGGTTTCTGGCGCGTAGCGAGGAGACGCTGAACCGCGCGGTGGTCGAGGACGTGATCGATTTTCTCCAGCTAGAAGGCGTGCGCGACGAACTGGTCGACGGGATTCCGATCGGCCTGAAGAAGCGGGTCGAACTGGCGCGGGCGCTCGCCGCCGAGCCGAGCTTCCTGATCCTCGACGAGCCGATGGCCGGGATGAACCAGGAAGAAAAGGAATACATGGCGCGCTTCATCCTGGATGCGCGGGATGAACGCAACGTCACCGTGCTGCTGATCGAGCACCACATGGACGTCATCACCGGGATCTGCGATCGCATGCTGGCGCTGAATTACGGCGCCATGATCGGCAGCGGGGTGCCGGCCGACGTGGTCGCCGACCCGCGGGTGGTCGAAGCCTATATCGGAGGGGCGCATGCCGCCCGCTGAACAACCATCGCCCTGGAATTTCGAAACCGACAGCACGCTGGTGCGCCTGTTGGCACAGAATGCCGCGGCCTTTCCGCACCGCGTCGCGATGCGCGAAAAGAGCAAGGGCATCTGGAAGCAGACAACATGGCGGGAATTGCTGGATAGCGTGCTCGGCTGCGCCGCGGGTCTGGAGGCACTGGGTTTCCGCGCCGGCGACGTCGTGCTGGTGCTCGGCGACAACCGGCCGCGTCTCTACGCCGGCATGCTGGCCACCGGCGCGCTTGCCGGATACCCGATGCCGGCATTCCCGGACGCCACCCTGGATGAAATCCGCCATTTCGTCCACGAGGCCGGCGCGCGTTTCGCGCTGGCCGAAGACCAGGAGCAGGTCGACAAGATCCTCGATCTGCGCGCGCAAGGCGCGGCCATCGAACACATCATCTACGATGATCCGCGCGGGCTGGCGGCTTACGCCGACCCCGGCCTGATCTCCTGGGAGGCGCTGCAGGCAAAGGGCACCGAACGGCTGGCGCACCATCCGGAACTGCGCAACGAGCTGATCGCGCGTGCACCGCCCGAGGGCCCGGCGGTGTTCGTGCATTCGTCCGGCAGCACCGGCAAGCCCAAGGGGATCGTGCTGTCGCATCGCAACTTCCTGGCCGGCGTTCGCAACGCCTATCGAGCCGGCGCGTTCCAGTTCGGCGAGAGCATCCTGGCCTATCTGCCGATCGCCTGGGTCGGCGACTTCGCGGTGACGATGGGTGCCGGCATTGCGCTGCATTTCACCATCAACATTCCGGAGCGGCAGGAGACGGTGCTGCAGAACCTGCGCGAGATCGCGCCGACGTTTTACCTGGCCGCCCCGCGCAGCTGGGATAATCTACTGACCACGATCCAGGTCCGCATGGAGGACTCCTCCTGGCTGAAGAAGCGGATCTGCGATTTCTTCATGGCATCGGCCATCGCGGCCGAGAGGCGCAAGCTGGACGGCCAGCCGCCCGGCCTCGCGCAGCGATTCATCAACCTGCTCGGTGAGTGGCTGGTTTATGGACCGATCAAGGACCAGTTCGGCCTGACCCGGTTGCGCGGCGCCTTCACCGGCGGCGAAGCGCTCGGCGAGGATACGTTCATCTTTTACCGCGCGCTCGGCATCAAGCTGCGCCAGCTCTACGGCCAGACCGAAACCAGCGCCTACAACGCCATCCAAAGCCCCGACGAAGTCAGGCTGCACACCGTCGGCCGCCCGCTGCCGGGCGTGGAGCTGCGGATCAGCGACAGCGGCGAGATCCTGGTCCGCTCCGGCAGTGTGTTCAGCGGGTATTTCAAGCAGGACGAGGCGACGCGCGAAAGCCTGGAGGACGGCTGGCTGCACAGCGGCGACGCCGGCTACCTGGAACCCGATGGCCATCTCGTGGTGCTCGGCCGGCTGTCCGACGTGGCGCACACCGCCAGGGGCGAGCGCTATATCCCGAACTATATCGAGAACCGGCTGAAGTTCAGCCCCTATGTCAAGGATGCCGCGGTGATCGGCAGTGGCCGTGACGTCCTGTCGGCCATCATTTGCATCGACAGGGAAGCGGTCGGCCTGTGGGCCGAGCTGCGCGGCATTTCCTACATCTCCTATGCCGACCTGTCGCAAAAGCCGCAGGTGATAGAACTGATCGCCGCCGCGGTGAAGCAGGTCAATCGCGCGCTGCCGGACGGACTTAAGCTGCGCAAATTCGTCTGCCTGCACAAGGAATTCGATGCCGACGACGGCGAGATCACGCGAACCCGCAAGATCCGCCGCAACGTGGTCGAGGAACGCTACCTGCCGGTGATCGAGGCCATCTACGGCAACCAGGACACCGTGCTGATGCAGGCCAGGGTCGGCTACGAATCCGGCGAAGTCGGCATCATCGAACGCACGCTGTCGGTACAGGGAGCCTGAGGCATGGACTGGGCGTTGCTGTGCGAATCGGCGGTCAACGGCGCGCTGGTCGGCCTGATGTATTCGCTGGTCGCGATGGGTATCGTGCTGATCTACAAATCGTCCTCGGTTCCCAATCTGGCGCAGGGCGCGATGACGATGCTGGGAGCCTACGTCGTGCTCGGCTTTGCCAACAATGCCGGCGCGCCGATCTGGCTCGCCATAGCGCTGGGCATCGTGACCATGTTCGGCATCGGCATGGCGATCGAGCGGATCGCGCTGCGCCGGCTTGCCGGCCGGCCCATCGTGATGATCCTGATGATGACCCTCGGCCTGGAGATCTTCCTGCGCGGCGGCGCGATGACGATCTGGGGCGGCACCGGGCGGCCGATGCAGCTCGGCATCAGCGATGCGCCGCTGTTCATCGGGCCGATGCTGATCAACCGCGCCTATGCGGTCGGCGCCGCGGTCGCCGTCGCGATGTTCGGCCTGTTCGCGCTGTTCTTCCGGACCCGGACCGGCGTGGTGCTGCGCGCCATTTCCGACGACTACACCGCGGCCTGGTCGGTCGGCATCTCGGTCGAACGTGGCGTGGCGATGTCGTGGGCGATGTCGGCGGTGGTGGCGACGGTCGCCGGCGTGCTGTGGGGCTCGGTGCAGGGCGTGGACCAGTCGCTTGCACAACTCCTGCTCAAGGGTGTCACGGTAGCCGTGCTCGGCGGGCTGGACAGCATCGGCGGCGCCCTGCTCGCCGGCATGCTGCTCGGCGTGGTCGAGGGCGTCGCATCCAGCTTTCTGGATTCCCTGCTCGGCGGCGCCAGCCGCGATCTGGTCGATGCCGCGATGCTGATCCTGACCATCCTGATCCGGCCGAACGGTCTCTATGGCCGCCACTACATCGAGAGGATCTGAGCGCATGCTGTTCCGCCAGGCCGGGATCTTCCATACCGACTATGCCTCGGACCGGGCGCTGTTTCCGATCGCGGCCGACCGCTGCATGATCGGCCTGTTGCTGCTGTTCGGCCTTGCCGCGCCGCTGCTTCTGAATTCGCTCTATCTCAGCAGCTATCTGCTGCCCTGGCTGGTATGGACAGCCGGGGCGCTCGGTCTCAATCTGATCCTCGGATGGGCCGGACAATTTCATCTCGGCTACGCGGCCGTCATGGGCATCGGCGCTTATGCGGCCGTGCATGCCACGCGTTTCGGGATCCCCTGGGAAATCGCCATCATCCTCGCCGGCTCGACCGCCGCCGTGATCGGCAGCGGCTTTGCCTTCGCCGCACTTCGCGTCAAGGGCCTCTACCTCGCGCTCTCCACCCTCGCCCTGCAGTTCGTGATGGACTGGACGATCTCCCACGTCCCGGCGATCAGCGGCGGCACCCAGGCGACATTGCAGGCACCGGATATCCGGCTGCTCGGCTTTCCCATCACGTCGGACGCCGGGCTCTATTACGTGGCGCTGGTCTGGTGCCTGCTGGTGACGTCGTTCATGCTCAATCTCGGGCGGACGGCGCTGGGCCGCGCTTTGGTCGCGGTCCGCGAAAAGGACTATGCCGCCGCGGTGATCGGCGTGAACAGCTTCTACTTCAAGCTGGTCGCCTTCTCGACCTCGTCGTTCATCGGCGGGGTGACCGGGGCGATCCTGATCGGCACCTTCTATCACGCGGTGACGCCGGAGCAGTTTTCCGTCGACGTCTCGATCCAGGCGCTGGCCATGGTCATTGTCGGCGGACTGGGAAGCATCATCGGCAGCTATTTCGGCGCCGCGTTCATCCTCTTGATGCCCGGAGCGATCAACAGCCTCATCTCATGGGCCGCGACCCGGTTCGGATTTTCGCTCGGAATCGAGACGCTGGCGCATCTTCCGCAGGCGCTCTATGGCGCGCTGATCATCAGCTTCCTGCTGATCGAACCGCTGGGCCTCGGCAAGATCTACAACAATCTGCGCGACTACCTGCTGGTCTGGCCGTTCGGCTATGTGAAGAAATAGCGAGGGTTTCATGTCCGCGCCGGCCGCCGCAAAGATATTGTCACTCAACAATGTGGAAGTGGTCTACGATCATATTTCACTGGCCATCAAGGGCGTCTCGATCGACGTTCCCGAGGGCGGCATGGTGGCGCTGCTGGGCGCCAACGGCGCCGGCAAGAGTACGACGCTGAAATCGATCAGCGGCCTGCTCGCCGCCGAGCGCGGTGAGGTCAGGCGCGGCGAATTGCGTTTTCTCGGCCGCGACATCGGCGGGCTGATGCCGCAGGAAAGGGTAAGGCTCGGAATCGCCCACGTGCTCGAGGGGCGGCGCGTGTTCGAGCATCTGACGCCGGACGAAAACCTGGTCGCGGCGTCGGCGGTGCGCAGCCGCAGCGATCTCGGCCGCAACCGGGAACAGGTCTACAGCTACTTTCCAAGGCTCTACGAGCGCCGCACCGTCGCGTCGGGCTATCTGTCCGGCGGCGAGCAGCAGATGCTGGCGATCGGGCGGGCGCTGATGACCCAGCCGAAACTGCTGATGCTGGACGAGCCGAGTCTCGGACTGGCGCCGTTCCTGGTCGCCGAAATCTTCCAGATCATCCGCCGGATCAACCGGGACGAGGGCCTGTCGATCCTGCTGGTCGAGCAGAACGCGGTGGCGGCGCTCGAGATCGTCTCGCACGGCTATCTGATTGAGAGCGGCCGCGTCGTGATGCATGATACGGCGGAAGCGCTGAAGAAAAATCCGGACATCCAGGAATTCTACCTCGGAGGCGCCAAGGGCCAGAACCTGCACGACGTCAAGCACTACCGGCGAAGGAAGCGATGGCTGACGTAACCGATGCCGAAACAGACCAGACGACAACAAGCCTTAAACAAGTCCAATTGAACCAAGGGAGGATATCAAGATGAAGCTGCGATTGATCATGGCCGGTCTTGCCTGGACCGCGCTCGCCATCATGCCGGCGGCGGCCGCCGATCCGATGAAATTCGCGCTCTGCTACGACCTCAGCAAGGCCTACACCTTCGTCACCCCCCAGGTCGCCCAGGCGGCGCGGGACTACGCCGACCTGCTCAACCTGAAAGGCGGCATCGAAGGCCACCCGGTCGAGATGATCGTGCAGGACCACGGCAACGAGCCGCAGCGCGGCATCGAATGCTACGAGCGGCTGAAACGCGAGGGCGTCATGGTGTTCGACATGCTGTCGACGCCGGTGTCCCGCGCGGTGCTGCCGCGCGTCATGAAGGACGGCAACGTGCTGATCCAGTCGCTGGCCGGCCGCGGCGACGCCGTCGACGGCGACGTCTTCAAATGGGTGTTCCCGATCGGACCGACCTATTGGGGCCAGGCCGCCAACGACATCGAATACATCAAGCAGAAATCCGGCGGCAACCTCAAGGGCGTCAAGGTCGCCTTCCTCTATGTCGACTACCCGTTCGGGCAGGAACCGATCGGGATCCTGAAGACGCTGGCGGCGAAGGAAGGTTTCGACCTGCAGCTGTTCCCCTATCCGCTGCCGGGCAACGACCAGGCCTCGGCCTGGACCCAGATCCGCCGCTTCGGCCCCGACTGGATCGTCAGCTGGAGCCTGTCCAACATGCATGTGATCGCCTCGCGCGAGATGAAGCGCAACGGCATCCCGATCGACAAATATATCGCGGTCAACTGGATGAACGAGGTGGATATCAACAACATCGGCGCGGATGCCGCCAAGGGCATCAAGCGCGGCACCAATGTCGCCGGCGGCTCGAACCAGCCCTTGATCCAGGAGATCATCAAGGAGCTCTATGACAAGGGCAAGGGCAACGGCGACCGCAAGAACCTGGAGGACGTCTACTACAACACCGGGCTGGCGATCTGGTCGATCGCCGTCGAAGGCGCCCGCCTCGCCATCAAGAAGGATGGCTGGCCGCTGACGCCCGAGAAGATCAAGGACGGCCTCGAGAGCATGAAGGACTACGGCGTCAACGGCCTGATGGCGCCCGTCACCGTGACGCCGCAGGACCACGGCGGCGGCGGCAAGACGCGGATCGAGATGTGGGACGGCAGCAAATGGGTGCCGCAGACCGACTGGATCGCCGCGTTCAAGGACGACGTCTGGACCGTGGTCAAGGCGCAGTCGGCGGAATATGCCAAGTCCGAGACGCAGAAATGAAATGAGCGCGCCAAGGGCGGATGGCGCCGGGCGAAGCCGCCGACGCTGTCCGCGCTCGGCGTTCCGATGCGCATGGGTGAAACCCCGCACCGATGGTGCGGGGTCTTGACAGCGGCTGGCGCTAGGCGGTTGCGCCCAAATTCCAGCCGCGGCCGGCTTCGCCGAACATCTCGTGGCCGGTCGCCGTCACCGCAATGGTATCCTCGAGTTTGATGAAGCCGCGCCTGGGATGCTTCATGGTGGTCTCGACCGACACGACCATGCCGGTCTCGAGCGGGCGGTCGGCGTCGGTCGCGTCATAGCGCACGGGGCCGGAGGCGGTGAGCCGCGGCGCCTCGTGGCTGACAAGGCCCATGCCATGTGCAAGAAATTCGCTGTTGTCGTGCTGGCTGGTGGCTTTCAGCGCGCGTTCCGCCGCGACATAGATCTCACCTCCCATGGCGCCGGGCTTGATCACGGCGAAGGCCGCGCGCTGCACGGCTTCGATCTCGGCCAGCAGGTCCTTCAATTCGGCATCCGGCTCGCCCAGCACGGCCATGCGGGCGAGGTCGCCGATATAGCCCTGATAATTGCCGCCGGAATCCAGCGACAGCACGTCCCCCTCTTCCCAGCGCTGCTCCGATGGCGCGCGGTTGTGGCTGCGGCCTGACGCGAGCAGACAATATTCGAAGGTCAGGCCGCGCTTGACCTCCGCGACCCGCAGCGCTTCGAACAGCTGGCGTTTGGTGGTGCCGGGGCCGTGATGCGCAATCACGTCCAGCATGGCTTCGGTCACCAGATCGGAGGCCGTGCGCAGCTTGGCGAGTTCGGCCGGGGTCTTCACCGCGCGCAGCCGCTCCAGCGTGAACAGCGCATCCTTGATCTCGCTGTCGGGAAAAGCGTCCTGCAGCGCCTTGCCGGCGTCCATCGGCAGGAAGGCGGTTTCGACGCCGATGCGCTTGGCGGGCACGCCGCTGGCGCGGATCATCTGCACAGCCGTGGCGATCGCGTCCAGGCTGCCATGGCCGGAGGTCTGCATCTGCGGCACCCACGGCCGCACCAGATCGCGCTGATGCGCCTCCAGCCCGTGGCCGACATAGCCGGCCTTGTCGGGGGCGCCCCTGGCATAGATCACCACCGGCAGATAACGGCTGACGCCAAGGGCGTCCATGTAGTCGAAGAAGATCGCTCGCTCGACGCCGAGCATGTACTGCACATTGTGCTTGGAGGTAACCAGCAGCACGTCGAGTCCCGCCTGCTCCATCAGGCGGTCGAGCTTGTCGGCATCGAAGGGAATGGCCCGGGAGGCGGCTCTTGTCTGGACGCTGTCCTGCATGACGTGGTTCCTTGTTCATTGCAACGAGCTTGAGGCAAAACCTAGGACGCCGTCGGGTGTGCTGCAACCGCATCGCCCTTGCGGCCGAGCTCGACGGCAAAGGTTCCCAGCCCGTCGGCGGATGGCGACGCTGTTCCCTGGCCGGCGGCCTCCAGCGCAAGCGGCCGGCCGTGGGTTTCGACGCCGAAGAGCGTGAAGGCGAGTCCGATCGCGAGCCCGCAGCCCGCCAGGAACAGGAAGGCGGGCGTCACCGCGTCGATGGTGGCCTTGGGCGTGATCAGGTTCGACGTCCCGGCGATCAGCGCGAGGATTAATGGGCCCACGATCTTGCCGACGCCATTGGCGGCTTGCGCGAGCCCCACGCCCCGCGCGCTCAAGCGGACCGGAAACAGCTCGGCCGAGTAAGGGGCAATGTTGGCGAAACCGCCGTCGAAGAACAACGCCGCCGGAACCAGAAGCACCACGAAGGCGGGATATCCGAACAGGGTCCGGTCGAAGAACAGTCCCGCCGCCCCCAGCGACAGCGCGATGCCGTAGCCCATGATCTCCCCACAGCGTCGCCGCCCGATCCGCGGCGCGATGACCGAAAACACGGCGCGTCCGGTCATGCCGGTGAGGCTGATGATCACGAAGAGATGCGCCACCTCGACCGCAGAGACGCCCATCAGCAGCGCAACGATGGTCGGCCCCCACAGGAACACGCCGTAATTCGCGGTGCTGGCGCCGAACCACACGATCGCCGTCAGCCAGACCCGCCGCGGCTCCTGCAACAACTCGCCAAATCCGGCGCGCCGCCGTTCGCCAAGCGCCGCCACCGCCGGCGGCGGCGGCAAGGTATCCGGCGCGACACCCAACGCCCGCGCAACGATCCGCCGCGCTTGTGCATCGCGGCCGTGCGAGACCAGCCAGCGCACGGATTCCGGCATGATCAGCGCGATCAGCAGCGCCGGCAGCAGCGGCAGGAAGCCGAGCGCGGCCAGCCCGCGCCAGCCGATCTGCTGCAGCAAAGTCGCGGTCAGCAGCGAGGCGGCGAGAATGCCGAGCGAGACCGGGATCACGGCGGCGCTGGTGACGAGGGTGCGGTGACGGGTCGGCGTGTATTCGACGATCAGAGGCACGGCGACGGAGGCGGCTGCGCCGACGCCAAAGCCGACGCAGAAGCGCAGGATCGTGAAGGACACCCAACCGCCGTCGGGAATCAGTGAGACGGAGCCGGCACTCAGCGCGCACAGCGTGACCCCCGCGACCAGCAGCGCCTTGCGCCCGAAGCGATCGGCGAGCGCACCCCACGCCAGCGATCCCAGGATCGCGCCGACGCCGGCGCTCAACAGGATCAGCGAGGTCTGCCCGAAAGTCAGATGCCATTGCGGCGCCAGCACCGCGACCAGGAAGCCGACGACAAAATAATCGAAATAGTCGAAGACGCTGACGGAGATTCCGAGCGCCATGCTGATCCAGTAGCGGGCATCGAGCCGCGCACCGTCATAGGCTGTGACGAGATCCTCCCCGAGCTCCGCCATGGTCGTTCTCCTCCACGAGATGTTTCTAGTTTTTGCCTTGCAGAAACGCCGTCACTTCCGCCGCCACCCCCGCCGGATCCTGAATGGTGCCGACATGCCCGACGCCGGCAATGATTGCGGTGCGGGCATCCGGGATCTCGCCCGCCAGCGACAGCGTGTGGGCTGGCGGAATCAGCCGGTCGTCGCTTCCTGCCAGCACCAGTGTCGGTGCCTTGATCGCACCAAGCGAAACCGCGATCGGCTTCGCCAGCACCGCGCCCCGGCGCTCCCTTTGGCCGGCGTCGCGCTGGTTGGCAGTGAAAATGCCAAGCGCTTCCGGATGGGCAGCGATATAACTTGGCGTGAAGAAATATTCGGCGAATGCCGGCAGGCTCTCCGGCAGTCGCGCGCGGAGCTCGGCGAATCCCGGAAAGCCTTCTGGATTGATCGAGGCAACCGGCACGCCGACACGGAACGTCGAAGCGAGCACCAGGCGGTCGATGCGGGCGGGATGACGGACGGCCGCCACCTGTGCGATCGCGCCGCCGAAGGAAGTGCCGAACAGATGGGCGCGGGCAAAGCCCAGCGCCGCGATCAGCGCTGCGGCATCGTCGGCGAGTTCGCCGAGGCCATAGGCCGCGGGCGGATTGCGCGTGCCGCCGGAATCGCGCTGGTCGCAGGCGATCACGGTGAAGTGCGGCGCCAGCGCCGCACCGAACGCCTCGAACATGGAATGGTCGGCTTCCGCCCCATGCAGCAGCAGCAGCGGCGGTCCCTCGCCGCTGCGCCTGAAGCTGATCGAGATGCCGTTGGCTTCGATCCTCTCCATGGCTAGTTCAACAGGGCCTGCAGCGCGCCGGCGAGCTCGCCGGCCGGGTCCTGCGGAATATAGGGCATGCGCCAGGCGACATGGCCGTCGGGCCGCACCAACACCGCGCCGCGATGGCTCATCTGGAAGCCGTCGGATCGATGCGCATCCGGCAGTTGCCGCAGGCTGAGCGGAATTCCAAGCTTGCCGGAAACGTCGCGGCCGGCTTCCAGCCATTCGCCGCCAAGCGGACCGGTCACGACGGTGAACTCCTTGTCGAACCAGTCCAGCGTCGAGTGCTTGCGCGCCATGTCGAGCCACAGATGCGGGAAGCGTCCGCCCGGACGATCGGAGGGGAAATAAGTGCGCGTCAGATGGCCGCCGCGCGGGGTGCCATCTGGGATCACCGCGCCTTCCTCATAGGAGAAGCCGAGCCCCTGCCCGATCGAGTGCAGATGATTGTCGAGGTCGTTGACCCAGAATCGGATGCGATCCTCGTTGCCCGACCGCACCGCATCATCGAGGCGTCGGAAACGGATCATGTTGCCATAGCTGAAATCGGCATTGGACTGCGCGACCGGGCGACGTTCGACGTCATAGCTGTCGAGCAGCTTCTCCGAGGCCAGCCCCCGCAGTACATAAACCAGCTTCCAGGCGAGGTTGTGCGCGTCCTGCACGCCGGAGTTCAATCCAAAACCGCCGGTTGGCGGAAAGCGATGCGCGGCATCGCCGACCACGAATACCCGTCCGTTGCGGAACTGGCCGGCGACCTGCTTGCTCATCCGCCAGATCGACCGGTTGAGCAGCGTCACCTCGAGGTCGGGCACCCCGACATGGGTGCGGATGATTTCGATGGTCTCCGCGTCGGTCCACGGCCGGGGCCGTTCATCCTTTTCCTCGCCGATCTGCATCACCGACAGCCAGCGGTCGCGGCCATTGGTGTTGAGAATGCCGGTGCGCCGCGGCACGCCCGGCTTGTCGCAATAGATCTGATAGCCAGCGGCTTCGCGCGTGATCGGAAAGCGTGAGAGATCCGCGCGCCAATATTCGTTGAGCATCACCGCAAGGGTCGAGGGTCCCACCATGTCGATGCCGGCACGGCGCCTGGTCTGGCTGCCGGCGCCGTCGCAGGCGAGCAGATATTTGGCGTGCCAGAACTCGCTGCGGCCGGTTTCCTCGGCGCGAATCTCGCAGATCACGCCGTCCGCGACTTCCTCGAAGCCAATGAATTCGCTCGAGAAATGCACCTGGACGAGGTTGGAATCGGCGATCACCTTGTAGATCTCCTCCTCGACCGCATCCTGCGCCACCAGGGATTTCCAGGCCGGGGTCTGGCCGAGATTGGGCTCCGGACGCGAGCGGCTGATCTCGCGGCCGGCAATGCTCTCGACCTGCACGAACATGTCGGAGGAATCCTGCAGGCCGCGGTCGCGAATGGCTTGCTCGATCCCCCATTGGCGGAAGATTTCCATGGTGCGGACCCAGCAGCCGCGCGATTTCGGGTGATCGGTGGTGGTTGGACTCTTCTCGACGATGATGGCGTCGATGCCGAAGCGATCGAGCAACAGCCCCATGGCGAGGCCAACCGGGCCGCCGCCCACGATCATGACGGATGTGCGGCGCGGCGTCTCAAGAGACGTTCCCATCGGCGTTTCCTTCCCGGATACCCTGCTTTGCCGGCAGCATGCGCGCTTTTTGACATCTCACAAGAATATGTTTGATATGAGCTCCATCTCGTTCCGAGATGGAGGCGCCGATGGACCTGCGTCAGCTTCGTTATTTCATCGGTGTGGCCGAGCGCGGCGGCTTCGGCGCGGCGGCAAGCGCGCTCAACGTCGCCCAGTCGGCGCTCAGCCGCCACATCAAGGAAATCGAATTTGAACTCGGCGGCGCGCTGCTGACGCGCACCGCACGCGGCGTGGCGCTGACCGAGTCCGGCAAGGTGTTGCTGGAGCGCGGACGCTGGCTGCTTGGCATGGTCGACGACATCAAGGCCGAGGTGCGCACCGAAAACCGGGAGCCCGGCGGTACGGTGCGGCTGGGGGCGCCATCGAGCCTCGCGGAGATCTTCTATCCACCGCTCGCCCGCCTCATCGCCGAGCGCTTTCCGCGCGTGCAGCTCGAATTGAGCGAGGGGTTGACCGAGCTTACCTCCGACCGCCTGCTGCGCGGGCAGCTTGACCTTGCGATGGTCACAGGGCCGCAGCCGAACGATTATCTCGAATATGAATTGCTGGTGGCCGAGCAGGTCTTCCTGATCGGACCGCCGCGCGATCCCTTGCTCAGGCGCGGCAGGCTCACGGTCAACCAGCTGAGAAGCCTGCCGCGTGCCGTGCTTCCGCTCAGCCGCAATCCGTTTCCGGAGCAGGTTGCGTATTCGGTGCGCGTGGAAGGCAGCACGTCGATGAAGCGCATGGTGGCTTCAGGTCTCGGCTACGCGCTGCTGCCCTATTCCGGGATCTATCAGGAGGTCGAGGCGGGCCAGCTTTCGATGGCGCTACTGCCATGGATGCGTGCCGAGCGCGTGCTCGCCCTGCCGCATGGGCGGCCGATCAGCCGTGCGACGCGGGAGACCGCGGCGCTGGTGAAGGAGATCTGCGGCGAGCTGATCAAGAACGGCATCATCCGCAGCGCGCCAAGCAAGGCCGTCCGGCCGGGACGAAAATAGGCCGAAGCCCTGGCGGCGGATCGGCGTTCAGCCGTGATACGCAAACAGCTCGATCGGGTCGTGGAAGCCGCGGACCGGATATTCACCGACCCGTTCGAGATCGAATTCGCCTTCGACGAAATCGGCAAATGCGCGGGACAGCAGCACCGGCCTGCCCAGTTGTTTGGTGAGGGTTTCGAGACGCGACGCCATGTTGACCGCGGGGCCGATCACCGTGAAGTCGAGCCGGGTGCGCGAGCCGATATTGCCGTACATGACGTCTCCGACGTGGATACCGATGCCGTAATTCAGCGGCGCACGGCCGGTTTCGCCGTTCTTGTCGTTCAGGGCGATCATGGCCTGGCGGGCCTCGGTCACGGCATGCAGCAGATTTGCGCAGGCCGACGGCTGGCTGAGCGGGAAAATGGCGAGCAGGCCATCGCCGATGAATTTCAGTATTTCCCCGCCATGCCGCGTGATCGGCTCCGACATCGCGTCGAAATAGCCGTTCAGAAGATCGATCACGTCGTCGCGCGGCCAGTTGTCGGAGATCCCCGTAAAATCGCGCAGATCGCAGATCATGATGGCGGCGCTTACCGTGGTCCCGCTTCCGCGCCGGGTGGCGCCGGCCAGAATGAGTTCGCCGGCATGCGACCCGACATAGGTTTCGAGCAGCGTTCGCGCCAGCCGGTTCTTGATGCGGATTTCGCTGACCAGCGCCAGCACCGGCAACAACTTCAACAGAAAGGCGATATGCGCCTCGTCGAAACCTCCCGGCCGGCCGGTTGCAAAGGTCGCGATATGCCGCTTGCCGAGCGTATGATATAATGGCCAGGCCACGTAGTCGGTGAGGCCGTTTGTCCGCATCTCGTGATAGACGGCGTGCTGGCGGCCCAGCGAGGCGTCACGTTCGAGGTTTTCCCGTATCTCGGTGGCGCCGTCATGGATTTCGCTGGCGGGACTACCGATGAATTCGGATCGTTCCCTGACATCGTAGTCGACCCTCGCAATCTCGGCTTCGCGCATCCCGTCGACCCACATGATCCGGGCGCCAAGCCATTGCGGATGGTTGATCAGAACATGAAGCGTCGCCCGCTTGACGGGAATGCCCGCGCGCTGGAGCCGCACGCAGAGTTGTGCGAAAATGTTGTCGATGAAGCGTTCGTCACGGGTGTCGTTTATCAACCAGTGCACGACGTCGCTGTCATGATACGCGGCGGCGGGATCGATGTTTGACGGTGCGTTCATATCCGGCCCCTGAGCTGTGACCCTCGGTCTGCGCTACAGAAATATGATATGTCGTGTGTCCGATCGACCGCGTCAATGGAGCCTGCCGCATCGGCTTGCACGCATTCGGGTGACCGCGGGTCGCCGGGTGGGGATGCCGGCGACAGCGCCGCGGGAAAGCCGCGCTAGTTGCCGAGCTTGATGCCGGCTTCCTTGATCACTTTTGCCCACTCGGGGGTTTCCTTGTGGATGATCGCGATAAACTCCGCCGGCGTGTTGCCGACCGGCTCGAGGCCAAGTTCGTCGAACTTCCTGCGCACCTCCGGCATCGCCAGGGCCTTGACGGTCCCAAAATGCAATTTATCCAGAACGTCCTCCGGCGTGCCGGCCGGCGCCAGCAGGCCGAACCAGGGCACCGCCTCGAAGCCGGGAAATCCGGATTCCGCCATGGTGGGCAGGTCGGGCGCCAGCGCCGAGCGCTTGATCGAGGTGACCGCCAGCGCGCGCAATTTCCCCTCGCGCGCCAGCGGCACCACGTTGACGATATTGGCGAACGACATGTTGATGCGATTGGCGAGCAGGTCGGGCATGAACGCCGTGGTGCCGCGATAGGCCACCGCTGCAATATCGACGTGTGCCATGTGTTTGAACAATTCGGCGGCCAGATGCTGCGACGTGCCCACGCCGGCATGGCCATAGGAAAGCTTGCCGGGGTCCGCCTTGGCGAGCGCCACCAGGTCCGCCACGGTGATGGCCGGCAACGCGGGCGGAACGGCGAGCACGTTCGCCGCGATGAATACCTGCGAGATCGGCGCGAAGTCCTTTAGCGGATCGAACGGCAGCGTTTCATACAGGCTCGGATTGATGACCAGCGCCGAGTTGCCGCCCATCAGCAGCGTGTAGCCGTCGGCGGCCGCCTTGGCGACGCGATCGGTGGCGATGTTGCTGCCGGCGCCGGGAATGTTCTCGACCACGAACGGCGTGCCCCAGAGTTCCGAAAACCGCTCGGCCAGAATACGCGCCGCAAGGTCGGGAGCCGTGCCGGGCGTGAAGCCGACCAGGATTTTCACCGGCCGGCTCGGATAACTTGTTTGCGCCAATGCCGTCTGCGCCGCGAACAGCGCAAGCAGGGCGGCGAATAGCTTCGCGGCGCGCTTCATCGTTTCCCCCTATGGTACGGCAAGACTTTGGGATCGGCAACTCCATGGCGGGCCAGGGCTGCCGGTTCGCATAGAAAAATTCGGTTATATTTCTCAAAGCCCTGACGAAGAGTGTGCAGCAATGATAGGAACTTGTGAATGGGCAAGCAGGTGGGGGGACGGTGGACAAGGCAAGCGTGACTCCGGTCGCCGTCATCGGGATGGCGTGCCGGCTGCCGGAGGGCATCGATTCCCCCGATCTCTTTTGGCAAGCGCTGCTGCGTGGAGACGACCTCGTCACGGAGATTCCCGCCGACCGCTGGGACGTTGACTACTACTACGACCCCGAGCCGGGGGTGCCGGGCCGGTCAATATGCAAGTGGGGCTCTTTCCTGGAGGGCGTCGGCGACTTCGACCCGGCTTTCTTCGGCATCACGGAAAAGGAAGCCACGGCGATGGATCCACAGCATCGCTTGCTGATGGAAACCGCGTGGGAAGCCATGGAACATGCCGGCCTCACCAAGCACACGATCGCCGCTGAAACGGGAGTCTTCATCGGGTTGAACTATGGCGACTACCAGTTCGTGCACATCTCCACCGGCGCCTTCGATGGACCCTATGGAAACATCGGCACCATTTCCTGCATGGCATCCGGGCGGATTGCTCATGCGCTCGGGCTGCGCGGACCCGCGGTCACGGTGGACACCGCATGCTCGTCTGGCCTCTTCGCGATCCATCAAGCCTGCCGCAGCCTGCACGACGGAGAGAGCGAGCTCGCATTCGCGGGCGGTGTCAACGTCATGATGGAGCCGCGCAGGTCCGCATCGGCGTCGGCGGGGGGGATGCTGTCGGGTACCGGGCACTGCCATGCCTTCGACGCCAAAGCAGACGGCTTCGTATCCGGCGAGGGTTGCGTCGTCTTGTTGCTTAAGCGCCTGCCGGACGCGCAGCAGGATGGCGACCGGATTCTGGGTGTGATCCGTAGCACCGCCGCCAACCATAACGGCCACACCACAAGCGTCGCGACGCCCTCCGGCGAGGCGCAAACCGCGGTGTACCGGGCGGCACTTGCCGCAGCGGGCGTGGACGCCGGCAGCGTCGGCATGGTCGAAGCGCACGGCACGGGTACTCCCGTCGGTGACCCAATCGAGTACACCAGCCTTTCCGAGGTCTACGGCCGCGACAACCGCTGCCTCCTCGGCGCCTCGAAGACCAATTTCGGGCACACCCAGGCCGCGGCCGGTGCGCTGGGGATGATGAAAGCGCTGCTTTCCGTCCGGCACGGCGAAGTCCCCAGGAACCTGCACTTCGAAACCTTGCCTGATGAACTGGCCCGGATCAAAACCGGACTGTTCGTCCCGAAAGAGAATACGACGTGGCCGCTGGATGACGGACAGCCGCGACGTGCGGCGGTGTCGGCGTACGGGATCTCCGGAACGAATGTGCACGCGATCGTCGAGCAGGCTCCCAAACCCCTTTGCGGCAACCCCACGGCAACCAGACCGAGCCGCGAGGGCCCATTGCTGTTCCTGCTGACATCCTCGTCCGCCGTGGGACTGCAGCAAACCGCCGGGCGGCTTGCCGGCTGGATCGAGGCACAACCTTCGGAACTGACGGCGCCGGACTTGGCCTACACGCTTGCTCGCCGCCGCGATCATCGCTCGGTGCGGACAGCCGTGCTTGCCAGCACCAACGTGGAACTGGTAGCGGCGCTGCGGGAGGTCGCCAGGGGTGATGCTATCTGCCAGGAAGCGGTGGCGCGCGATGAACGCGGTCCGGTCTGGGTGTTCTCCGGCCAGGGATCGCAGTGGACCGCAATGGGCGCGGACCTGCTGGCGAACGAGCCAGCATTCGCGGCCGCGATCGCCGAAATCGAGCCACTGATCGCCGCCGAATCGGGCATCTCGGTGACCGACGCGCTGACCGCACCCGAGAAGGTGACCGGCATCGATCGGATCCAGCCAGCGATCTTCGCCATGCAGGTCGCACTTGCGGCCACGATGAAATCCTACGGAGTCCGGCCTGGCGCCGTCATCGGCCACTCGATGGGCGAGTCCGCGGCCGCGGTCGTCGCCGGAGCGCTGTCCCTGGAAGACGGGGTGCGGATCATCTGCCGCCGCTCGCGACTAATGACCAAGATCGCCGGATCGGGTACGATGGCGTCGGTGGAACTGCCTGCCCAGCAGGTACTTTCGGAGCTTGTGGCGCTCGGCGTCCATGACGTCGTGGTGGCGGTGGTGACCTCACCGCAATCCACGGTTATTTGCGGCGCAACCGAGACAGTCCGCAAGTTGGTCGCCTCGTGGGAGAAGCGCGATGTGATGGCCCGCGAGGTTGCCGTCGACGTGGCATCGCATTCGCCGCAAGTCGATCCGATCCTAGACGAGCTCTACGATGTTCTTGCAGAGATCGAGCCGTTGACGCCGAAGGTTCGGTACTACTCTGCCACCGCGTTCGACCCTCGCGAGGAGCCGTACTGCGACGCCAACTACTGGGTCGACAATCTGCGCCACACGGTGCGTTTCTCGGCGGCGGTGCAGGCGGCTCTCGAAGACGGCTTCCGGGTCTTCGGTGAACTATCACCCCACCCGCTGCTTACCCACGCGATCGATCAGACCGCCCGCAGCCTCGACATGACGGTAGCCGCGCTTGCCGCGATGCGGAAGGAGCAGCCGCTACTCCACGGGCTGCGCGGGTTGCTGGGCAACTTGTTCGCCGTCGGTGCCAAGGTCGACTTCTCCCTGCTCTTCCCCGGCGGACAGCTGGTGGATGCCCCGCTGCCGGCCTGGGCCCACCAAAGCTTGGTTTTGAGCCGCGAGGGTTACAGCTCCCTTGCGTTGCGTTCGAGCGTTGCGGTTCACCCGTTGATGGGCCAGCACGTGCGCCTGCCCCAGCAACCCGAGCACCACGTCTGGCAGGCAGAAATCGGCACCGCAACGCAACCCTGGCTGGGTGACCATCGGGTCCACGGCACGGCCGCGCTGCCGGGTGCGGCGTACTGCGAGATGGCGCTCGCCGCGGCCCGCGCCATCTTCGGCGAGGCATCCGGGGTTAGGGGAGTCCGCTTCGACCAGATGCTGCTGCTCGATGAGGAAAGGCAAATCAACCTTAGCGCAACCGCGGAGGTGTCCGGCACCTTTGCTTTCGTGGTGGAGACCAATGAGGACGGGATGCAAACGCGGCGCGCTTCCGCGGTGTTGCACAAGGTCGACGATGAAGAGCCGCCCCCCGCCGAGGACATCGACGCGTTGCTGGCCGCGCACCCAGATCGGCTGGAAGGTGCCAGCCTCCGGGACGCCATGGGCCTCTGCGGCGTTCAGTACGGTCCGGCATTCGCCGGCCTCGCAGCCACTCGCACGGCTGAGATAAACAGCACCACGGTGCTAGCCGAGATCGGTCTGCCCAGCGTGATCCGGACGCAACAGAGCAGTTACGGCGTGCATCCGGTACTGCTCGATGCCTGCTTCCAGTCGATCGCCGCCCACCCCAGTGTTGCAGACGCCAGCCTCGGGGGCCTGCTGCTGCCGGTCGGTGTCGGGCGGCTGCGGATTCACGGCTCCCTTAGCACCGCCCGCTACTGCTATTCGAGGATAACGGCGACCGGCGGCGGCGTCGAGGCGGACCTCGACATCCTGGACAAGCACGGCAACGTTTTGCTGACGGTGCGCGGACTGCAAATGAGCACGGGGGTCTCGCCGAGTGCCGCGAAGGCGCGGGTGATGGCCGAGCGGTTGCTGACCGTGGAATGGCAGCAACGCGACCTGCCGGAGGTGGGCACCGCCGAGACTGGAGCATGGCTTCTGGTCAGCACGTCCGAGGCCGCCGATCTCCTGGCGGCGGCGATCACCGATGCGATGAAGCCTCTCGAGGCGGAATGCATCACGCTATCCTGGCCCCGCCGAGCTGACCATCGGGCGATGGCCGAGCGGCTGGCCGAAGAGATCGAAAAGGGCCGGTACGCCGGCGTGGTAGTGATCACCGGGCCGAAGAACGCTAAGGCGGACGGACAAAGCGCCGCGCGCGGCGGCGAGCATGTCCGTCACGTGGTGCGCATCGCCCGCGGACTGCCGAACATCGAGGGCCCGTCACCACGGCTTTACGTCATCACCAGGAATGCTCAGAAGGTGCTGTCGGACGACGCTCCCAATCTGGACCACGGCGGACTGCGCGGCCTGCTGCGTGTGATCGGCATCGAGCACCCGCACCTGCACACCACCCACATCGACGTTGATGAACACACCAAGGCCGATCAGGTGGCGCGCCAGCTGTTGCTGGTGGCGCCGGGCGAAGACGAAACGGCATGGCGTAACGACGACTGGTACACAGCCCGCCTTTGTTCCACTCCGCTGCGCCACGACGAGCGCCAAACCACCGTCGCGGAACACGAATGCGACGGCATTCGCATGCAGATCCGAATTCCGGGTGACCTGCAAACGATGGAATTCGCCGCGTTTGACCGCAGTCCGCCCGGTCCCCGGCAAATCGAAGTCGCAGTCACCGCATCGAGCATCAACTTCGCCGATGTTCTCAACGCGTACGGCCTCTATCGGAGCCTCGACGGAATCTTGCCCCGGTTGGGCACGGATTTCGCGGGGGTGGTGACGGCCGTCGGATCCGACGTCACCAACCACAGGATCGGCGATCATGTCGGCGGCATGTCCGTCAACGGCTGCTGGGCCACCTTCGTCACCTGTGACGCGCGTCTGGCCACCAAGCTGCCGGACGGCATGACGGACGCCCAGGCCGCCGCGGTAACCACCGCCCACGCGACCGCATGGTACGGCCTGAACGGCCTTGCCCGCATCAAGGCTGGCGACAAGGTACTGATCCACTCCGGAACCGGTGGCGTGGGACAGGCCGCGATCGCGATCGCGCGCGCGGCGGGTGCCGATATCTTTGCCACCGCCGGCAGCGAGCAGCGTCGACAGCTGTTGCGCGACATGGGAATCGAGCATGTCTACGACTCGCGCAGCGTCGAGTTCGCCGATCAGATCCGTCGCGATACCGATGGGTACGGCGTAGACGCCGTGCTCAACTCGGTGACGGGCGCCGCGCAGCTGGCCGGGCTCAATCTGCTGGCGCTGGGCGGACGGTTCGTCGAGATCGGCAAGCGCGACATCTACGCGGATACCAAACTCGGCCTCTTCCCGTTCCGTCGCAACCTGGCGTTCTGGGGCGTCGACCTCGGACTGATGTCGGTCAGCCATCCACAGCAGGTCAGCGAGATCCTGGGCACCGTCTACCGGTTGATCGCCGAGGGTGTGCTGCCAATGCCTGGGAGCACGCACTATCCGCTCGCAGACGCGACCGCGGCGATTCGCCTGATGAGTGCGGCCGAACACACCGGCAAGCTCGTCCTCGACATCCCGCGGGCCGGACGCAGCAGCGTCGTGCTGCCGCCCGAGCAGGTTCCGGCTTTCCGGCGGGACGGCTCCTACATCATCACCGGCGGGTTGGGCGACCTCGGGCTGTTCCTGGCCGAGAAGATCGCCGCCGCAGGCGCCCGACGGATCGTGCTCAACTCGCGTTCCGAGCCTACGGCAACGTTGATCGAGACAATCGAACGCATCCGCTCGCTGGGGTCCGAGGTGTTGGTGGAGCGCGGCGACATCGCCCAGGCTGACACCGCCGGGCGTTTGCTGGCGACGGCGACCTCAACCGGACTTCCGCTGCGGGGTGTGCTGCACGCGGCTGCGGTGGTCGAGAATGCCACGTTGACGAACATCACCGACGAGCTGATCGATCGCGACTGGGCGCCCAAGGTATACGGCGCGTGGCACCTGCACGAGGCTACCGCGGCCGCGGACCTCGACTGGTTCTGTTTGTTCTCGTCGGCGGCCGCGCTGCTGGGATCGCCGGGCCAGGGCGCCTACGCGGCCGCCAACAGCTGGCTGGACGCATTCGCCCACTGGCGGCGCGCACAGGGCCTGCCGGCCACGGCGATTGCCTGGGGTGCCTGGGGGGAGATCGGCCGAGGTGCAAAGTTTGCGCAAGACAGCGGTGCCGCAATCGCTCCGGACGAGGGCGCGTATGCATTCGAGCAGTTGCTGCGCCACGACCGCAGCTACACTTGCTACAGCCCGCTCGTCAGAACACCATGGATCACGTCCGTCGCGGAACGCAGCAAGTTCTTCGAAATGTTCCAAGCCGCGGGGAAAAAGCGCTCAGGCCCGGGCAAACTGCGCGCTGAACTCGCCGAGCTGCCGCTCGACGAGTGGCCCGCTCGGCTGCGGCGTCTGCTCTCGGAGCAGATCGCTCTGAGCCTGCGTCGCAACGTGGACCCGGACCACCCGCTTTCCGAATACGGCCTCGACTCGCTGGGTAACCTCGAGCTGCGCATTCATATCGAGACCCTGACGGGAGTTCGCATCACCTCTGCCGACATCACAACCGTTCGGGGCCTGGCGGATCATCTGTTCCGAAAGCTGGCGCCCAGGGAAGAGAACGCCACCAAACAGCCGTGAGACAGGTCCTTCGTCAAAGTCACTTGCACCGCTTGGAAAATCAGGAAAGGCAAAACGTGTTCATAGGTGGGGGCTCCGAGCACGACAGGCTGCGGGTCGGCAGCGCCAATGATTGGGACCCAGGCGCAGGATCAGTCGTTACGTGGCAGCCGACCCCCGGCAGCGTCGCAAGCGCTTTGCGAGCGCCAATAAGCCCGGTGCCTCCCAGCTCCATGCAGGCAGGCCATCTTCGTGGCTATGTCGAGTTTCGGGAGCGCGGCCTCGATTATTCACGCACGGTCATGGGCTCCTGGGACGTACCCGGTCGCTGCGATATCCGCGCCATGACTTACGTCATCAACGCGCACCTTCGACGCCACGCGACCTACCACAGCTGGTTTGAATACAAGGAAGCGAAGCATATCGTCCGGCACACCATCCAGGATCCCCGCGATATTCAATTCGTCGCCAAGGAATACGGCGTTATGACGCAGCTCGAATGGCGAGATCACGTGTTGGCCACGCCCGATCCACTGCAATGGGACTGCTTCAGGTTCGGCGTCATCCAGTACGAGCACCGCTTCGCGCTATACGCGGTCGTCGACCATCTCCATTGCGACCCGATGCTGATTGCCAGCTTTTATGTAGAGATCCTGATGAACTACAACGCCCTGCGGGAGGGCAAGGCGCCGGTCGCGCTGCCGCCGGCGACCAGTTATGACGAGTTCTGCACACAGGAAAGCCAATATGTGTCGAGAATGACCTTGCAATCGCCGGAGGTGCGCAAGTGGATCGAGTTCGCGGCAGCCAACAGCGGAACGCTGCCGGATTTCCCGCTGCCGCTCGGCAACCAATCGATGGCATGCGGCGGCGACGTCCACGTCAGGCGGCTGTTGAGCCCGGAGCAGACGACTCGGTTCGAGGGCATCTGCCAACAGGCGGGTGTGAGGTTCAGCGGCGGTTTGTTCGCCTGCGTAGCGCTGGTCCAGTACGAGTTGAGCGGCGCGGAAACCTATTACGGGCTCACCCCGATCGATAAGCGGAAGCGTCCGACGGATTTCATGACGATGGGATGGTTTACCGGCGTGGTGCCGTTGACCGTTCCCGTCGACCCGAACTCGTTCGAAGCAACCGCCCGCGCGGCCCAAGCCTCGTTCGACGCAAATGTGGACCTCGCGAACGTGCCATACGACCGGGTGCTGGAATTGGCTCCCGGGCTGCGCAAACCCGGACCTCAGTTCACCATGATGAACTACATGGACGCGGGTCTTCCGCCGCTTTCCGCCATCGTCGCAAGCGCATTGGATGGTGTGAATGCGACCGCTCTTACCGACGGCAGGAACCCGGCGTTCGTGTACTCTACGGTTTTTCGCCTGTTCGACGAGGTCTCGATAATGGTGTCTTACCCGAACAACCCGATTGCCCGGGAATCCGTCAGCCGCTACACGGAGGCGCTGAAGTCGGTGTTCCACCGCGCTGTCGATGGAAGCTTAGCCAGGCCGAGGTTTCGGGCAGCCCACGCGTCGGGCAGCTGAAAGTCGCGCCGGTGAAGCTTGTTTTGGCAGCCCATGGGACTCGCGGCGATGTCGAGCCCTGTGCCGCGGTCGGCATGGAGCTGCAACGCCGCGGGCACGAAGTCCGAATGGCGGTCCCGCCCGACCTGGTTGACTTCGTCGAGTTGGTTGGGCTGTCGGCCGCGCCCTACGGGCCGGACTCGCGCGAACAAATAGTTGCCGTCGCGGATTTCACCCATAGCGCCTTCAAGATCCAGAACCCGGTCACGCTCGTGCGGGCCGGCAAGGAGCTCTTCGTCAAGGATTGGGCCGAGATGAGCCGGACGCTAACCGCGCTGGCGGAGAGGGCCGACCTGCTGTTGACGGGCCAGACCTATCACGGGCTCGTTGCGAATGTGGCTGAGTACTACGACATCCCGGTGGCGGGCTTGCATCATTTCCCGGTGCGGGTGAACGGGCAGGTCGGGCTTCCTTTCCTGCGGTCGCCGGAACCATTGGTCCGCGGGATGATGAAGGCGGGCTGGTGGCTGTATTCGCACATCACCAAGGCGGATGAGGAGGCGCAACGCCGTGAACTGGGCCTGCCGCCCGCGTTGTTCGCTGCAAGCCAACGGATGGCAGAAGGCGGCACGCTCGAAATCCAGGCTTACGATCAGGCGGTTTTTCCCGGGCTTGCGGCGGAATGGAGCGGCCGGCGTCCCTTCGTCGGCGCGCTGACCCTGGAGTTGACCACCGATACCGATGATGAGGTCGCATCCTGGATCGCCGCAGGAAAACCGCCGATCTATTTCGGTTTTGGCAGCACGCCACTCCAATCACCTGCCGAGACGGTGGCCGTGATCGCAGACGCCTGCGCCGAACTGGACGTGCGGGCGCTGATCTATTCCGGCAATAGCGGTTCCGCGCCCCCTTCACATCCCGGTCATGTGAAGTTCGTCGACCAGGTCAATTACACCAAGATCTTGCCGATGTGCCGCGCCGCCGTCCACCATGGCGGCGCCGGGACTACCGCCGCCGGCCTGCGGGCCGGACTCCCGACATTGATCCTTTGGGATGTCGCCGACCAGTTCATCTGGGCAACCCAGGTCAAGCGACTGAAAGTCGGCTCCGCCAGGCATCTTTCGAACATCAGCCCGAAATCCCTCGTCAGGCAGCTCCGCAAGATCCTTGCACCCGATTGCGTGGCGCGAGCTCGCGAGATCGCCGCACGGATGACCAAACCCACCGTTGGTGTCGCCTCCGCCGCCGACCTGTTGGAGCAGACCGTCCGCTCGACACGTCAGACGCGCCACCGCGCGAGATCAATCTTTGACGAAGCAGGAGGCCCGGCAAGAAAACCCTCCGGCGCGACGCAGATCCTACTCCAAAACACCGATGCCATATCGGATTAACTCGTTCATGAACGCCGGCAAGCGGTGACCAGGCGGCCGAAATCAGGCGTCACCCATGCTTTCGGCTGAATCCTGCATGACGCTGGGCGCATCTAATCTTGTGAACTTATCCTGCTGATACAGCTCGACACATTGAGATCGCCTGATCTTGCCGCTGGTGGTCATCGGAATCGAACCGGGGCGAACCAGAACCAGATCGGCTACACCCAGCCCATGTGACCTCGAAATCGCCGACGTGACCTCGCGTTTCACACTGCGCAGCCGGTCCGCCGGCGACCCGCCAGCGTCGCCCCGCTTCTTGATTTCGATGATCGCGACCAGCTTTTCGATACCCTTATCGGGAACCGCTATCGCCGCGCAGCGCCCGGCGGTGATCTCCCGGATCGTCGCCTCGAGGTCTTCGGAAGAGTGGTTGCGCCCGTAGACGATCAGCAGGTCCTTGATGCGCCCGATGATGAACAGCTCTCCATTGGAGAAAAAGCCCGAGTCGCCGGTTCTCAGCCAGGGCGCTTCTGTGGTCCCCTGCGACGGGGCCGCAATCTTGGCCCCGAATGTACGCTGACTCTCTTCTGGTTTTTGCCAATATCCGGCAGCGACGTTATCGCCGTGCACCCAGATCTCCCCGACCGTTCCGCTTGGGCATTCGCGGCGCGTATCCGGATCAACGATGCGGACCAGCATCGATTTCGGAGTACCGTAACTGACCAGCGCTGTCCCGCTTCCGGTCCCGCACCTGTTGGCTTGCCCGGCAGCCAATTTATCGGCGTCGAAGAGAGCGGTTTTCGGTGGCTCGCCCACCTGACGTGTCGCTATGTATACCGTCGCTTCCGCCATGCCGTAGGACGGCCGCAGCGCCTTGGGGGCGAAATTGAAGGCCGCGAACCGATCGGCGAATCGCTTGAGAGCCGCGGGCTGCACCCGCTCGCCGCCGTTGAGAATCGTGTGCACGCTCCCGAGATCAAGTCCGGCCATGTCGTCATCGGAGGTCTTGCGCACCGCGAGCTCGAAGGCGAAGTTCGGTCCAGCCGAAATCGTGCAACCGTTGCGCCCCAGCAGTTGCATCCAGCGGGCAGGCCGCCGCAGGAAATTCATCGGGCTGGTGAACTGCGTCGGCCTGCCCGCCAGGATCGGCATGATGATCCCCAATTGGAGACCCATGTCGTGGTAGAACGGCATCCAGGACACCACCGTGATGTCCCCGGGGGGCACCCCACCCTCGGACGCAAAGAAGTCGGCCATCATCTGCTTGAAATTGGCGAAGACGTTCTCGTTGGATACCATGACACCCGTGGGCGTCCGGGTGGACCCGGATGTGTACTGCAAATGGGTGAAATCCGCCTGGTCGTTGGTGCCGCCGCGGGTTCTCGAGCCCGCTGCCGGCCGACGAAAATCGAGATCCAGCAGATCGACTTCGATGATCGAGGGCAAGATTTGCCCTGGGCGCGGCTGCAACGACGCGCTGACATTGTCGATGACCGCGGAGGTGGTCAGGACGACCGCAGGCGAAGCATCGGCCAGCACCGAGAGCGTGCGTTCGTGATGGATGCGACTGTTGGGCACCGAGAGCGGGACCGCGACAAGTCCGGCCTGCACCGCGCCCAAAAAGCTGACGATGTAATCCAGGCCCTGCGGAGCCAGTATGAGCGCACGATCCCCGGTCGAGCCGCGAAGCTTGATCTGCTCACCAAGGTTCACCACGCGCCGATACAACTGCGACCACGACAAGGTCAGCGGCACGCCTTTCCAATCCTGGTCGTAATCAACGTATGTGAACGCCGTTTCGTTGGGCTGGAGGCTGGCGCGCTCGCGCAGCACGGCGGGTATCGAAGAGTGAGCCACGGATTACAGATTACCTCTGTTTACGCACACAAGCTTGTGCACCGCGCCGCAAATAATCTAACGTGGACGCGATGGACAACCGACTCGCACACATGGACCAAGCCTCCTTTCTCGCTCTGCGGGCACTTGGCCACGGGGCGCTCCTCCAATTCAACTGGATATATAACCGGCAGCTAAATGTCGATGGGTTGCGCCGTTTCCACCGAGGTCTTGGATACGGGTTGTTGGGACGAAGGGTGGAGCGGTCTCCATTGCCTTTCGCGCGGGATCGGTGGGTCGCCTATCGCGGCCCTGAAGACATCGAGATCGCCCAAACACCGCGTCCGCGCGTCGATCTGAGCGCGTGGCTATTCGAGCGCGCGCGCCTGCCGCTGGATCCGGAATTCGGGCCCTGCTGGCACATCGGAGTGCTTCCGTTCGAGGACGGCGGGACCGCGGTTTGCCTGACGGTTTCGCACACCCTCGTGGACGGCCGCGGGATAGTCCAGACGATGGCCGATGCGGCCAGCGGGAGGACCCACAACCTGGGCTATCCGGAGCCCGGTTCGCGCACACCTCGCCGGGCGTTGTTTGAGGATGCTTGGCAAACCGTTGCTTCGGCGCCGGAACTGGTGCGGGCGGTGGCAGCCGTGGCGCGCGTCGGCCGGCGCCGGCGCAAGGAGGTCGTCGCATCGATCGCATCGGCACCTTCATCCCCGCGGACAGATGGCGAAGATCAGCCAGTACGGGTGCCTTCCCTGACTGCCTATATGGATCTGGCGCAATGGAATGCACGCGCGAAAGGCCTCGGCGGAAACAGCCTTTTTCTGCTCGCGGGATTCGCGGCCAGACTGGGCGTGCGCATGGGGCGCGTTCGCGACGACGGATCGGTCACCCTATCATTCCCAATGAGCGACCGCGCCGAAAACGACACCCGCGGCAACGCATTGGGGTTTCTCGTCGTTTCAGTCGATCCGACACGCTTGTCGTCGGACCTCCGGGAGATTCGCGTCAAGATCAGGCAATCCCTTGCCGACCTGCCGGATACTTCCAGGGAGATGTTGGGGCCGCTGCCACTGACCTCGTTCGTTCCGAAATGGGTGGCGCGCAGGGCGGTCGGAATGGGATTGGGCGCCGCCAGCCTTCCGGTCGGCTGCTCTTATGTTGGCGACCTGGATCCTCAAGCAAACCGCGCCGACGGCACCGACGCCGACTACGCGCATGGGCGCTTGATCGAACCCGGCATCAGCAAGCGCACCCTCGATCGCATAGGCGGCCAGCTGTTTGTGGTTTCCGGACGGGTCCATGGCAAGGTCTGGATCGTGGTCAATGCGTATCTGTCCGGCCGGACAAACTGCCGGGATGCGCTGCGGGAGGACCTGTCTCGGACATTCGCAGAATTCAATCTGACCGCTGACATACAGGGCTAGTTGCCGGCTCGAACTAGGTCGATAGTGACCTCGGTGGCTTGGTGCGCCCCGCTTCGCTTGATCGGGATGGTAGAGATGGCCGCCGACGATGCCGACGATTTGGCGCTGAACCCGACGGTCTCGGTATGCGTGCCGACGCGCAATAACGGCGCCACGATTGCGCGTTGCCTGCGCAGCATTCTCGATCAGGATGGCGTCGACTTCGAGATTGTCGTCGTCGACGACGATTCTTCGGATAACGGTGCGGCCATCGCGGCGATGATGCTGAGGCCTGGCGACCGTCTGATCCGCAATGATTCCCGGCTTGGCCTCAACGCAAACCACAACAAGTGCATCGAACTCGCGCGGGGCGCCCGCATCCAATTCGTGCACGCAGACGACTGGTTGCTGCCTGGAGCCTTGCAGCAACTCGCGCCATGCTTTGACAACCCGGCTGTCGGGCTGGCATTCGCGCCCCGGCGTGTCGTGCAGGACGACATCCCATGGCGGTTGCGAACGTTGAGTAAGCCGCACAGGTTCTTTCCGGCGCTTGGCGAGCACAACGAGGGATCGTCACTGGTCGCACAGATGATGTGGATGGGCGGCGGCAGCAATTGGATAGGCGAACCGACCTCCGTGATGTTTCGGCGCCAGCTGGCGCTGGCCGTGGGAGGCTTACGCAACGACATCTACCAGCTGGTTGACGTGGACTTCTGGTTTCGCTTGATGCTGCGATCGGCGGTTTGTTTTGTCCCGCGCGAACTGTCGGTACGCACGCAATCGACCGGTACCGAATCGGTACGTAACGCGAAGACCGGTCGAAGCTGGCTCGACCATCTGCGCATTCTCACATGGCTGATGGTGGATCCGGCGTCAACCAGGAGAATTCGGGTGTTCGCCGCGGCGTGGTGGCCACTTGTCTGGCTTGGGCTGCACCTGCAGGTCGCGCTGTCCGGGCCGCAGCGATGGTCGCGTCTGAAGACTTTGGCGCAGGCACCGGTTCAAGAGCTCGCCCATGCCCGCCGATTGGCCGTGAGGCTTTCACGGCCTTAGCAATTTCGAACTGCCCCGCAGGGATGCGTTCGATGCGAGGCATCTGAAATCATCGGCTGGACGCCATGCGACCGTCCGCCGCCTCAATAGCCGGCGATTACATGGCCTGCAGGATCCCTGTCGCCGGCCACCCGCCGGATGGGAGCTTGTTAACAGCGGACATTTTACTTCTCCCAATGGACGTAATAGGTTGCACAGCATTCTGGCGCTCGCGGGCAAGACTTGCTTCCATGACGATACAGCGACATATGTTCGTCCAGTTGCTGGTGGCGCTGCTAATCGTAACCGGTACCCTGTCGAGCTTGCTAACGCTTGTAGTTCTGTTTACGAGCGCCCCTGCATCGGTTCTTTATTCCAAGGCCGTAGTTCCGCTTGTTCTCGGAGCACTGCCAATAAATTTTTGCAACGTTTTGCCCATCGGCATGGCAGTGGCGGCGGCATGGCATTACAATAACCTCGTCGCGGATCATGCAATTGATGCGCTCTACGCATCGGGTTTTTCCTATTTTTCAGTCATACTGCCCGCACTCCTGCTGGCTCTTATCGCCACTGCCTTTGGATTTTATCTCTCCCTTGTCGAAGTCCCTCGTGGCTGGAGCCGCGTTCTGGACGCGATCTATATTGGATCTCATGACGTCGACCCATCAAATCTCGAGCCGCAGCATTTCTACACTCTAAATGATAACAGCCGCACTTTTTACTTCGGTCGTCGGCTAACCGACGATGAGATTGCCGACGTATTCGTGCAAGAACGAACCGACGACGGCGGCCAAAGATCGATCACCTCTCCGAGCGGAAGCTTTGTCAAAACTCCAAGGACAACCCTGCTCTATCTCGCCAATGCCGTCCTGCAAACAAGGAAAGCCGGCGAGCTGGTGCCCGCAACTGTCAACATCAACAGGCTGTGGATCGATTCGGGCATGCGAGGCAGCGCAACACCTGAGCGGAACTCAACGTATCTGGCTGAATTGGGATCTGCAGCCTTTGCTGCCGCGTACAACCAGGGCGACGCACATTATCAGCGCGAATGGATAGACGAGGCATTCAAGCGGACGATCCCGCCAATCTTGACCGTAACCTATATGTTGGCGGGCGTTAGTCTCGCGCTTTTCGGTCTCGGCGGCAGACGGGAAAGACCTTGGAAGCTATACGCCATTTGCGTGGGGGTCATTGTCCATCATGCCGTCCTTCTTCTGGCGATAGATGCGCTGATCAGTCTGGACAGACGAATGGCGTGGGCTATTGCCAGTTTTATTGTGATCGAAATCTGCATGGGCATCGCGGTAAATCTCGTGAGTCCTGCGGCTATACGGAACGCTCTCGCGCCATTGTTGCGTCCGCCGGTTTCCTGACGTTCGTCGAGACTCTTTATGCAGGACAAGTCCAGGGAACGGTCAAACCGACGTTACTTCATGCCGCTGTTTTGAATTGCCGACCAAAACAAACGCGTCACGATGGCAACACATTTTCGACCGGGCGGATGGCATCAGAGATCAGCGATGTATCGTAGCTCGTGTAACGTTCGAGAAATCCCTTCCAGTAACCGGCACTTGCCAACTTCATTGGGTTATCTCGAATAAGCTCTCGCTTGACAAATGGGCAACGCAATCGGGCGATCAGTTGATCCCAGTAAAAGTGCGTCGCGTTGCACTGGCCGAAATTTCTCAATTTCCGCAGCGCGTCGAACGGACAGACCGCGGCGCCGCGAAACCCCGAGCGGTGCAACGACTGCGAGAGTGAAATCTCGCCCCTGCGGATGATCGATCGTTTTGTCAATCTTGTGAAATCCACCTCAAAGACTTTGCGAAATGCTTCGCTGCGTGCCACATCGCCACGAAAGCAAAGAAAGTATGATTGCAGATGCCAAGCCACTTCGTAGGAGTCGGTAATCCCCCAGAAGTCCCAGTTCTTGGCAAATTGTGCACAGAATAAAGGTTCAAGATCAAAAATCGGACCAAACACGCTGTCGTTTACCAACAATAGCCAATCCACTTCTCCCAACGGCACAACGTGATTCAAAGCCCATTGCCAGGAAGCGAAATCCATTCCGACGTTCTCACGGCAGTGCACCCGAACGCCGGCACGTTCGACCTCGAGCCGATCGGAACTGCGCAGATTCGGAGATGTAGTCACCAGGTGCAGCTCGAAACCGCACCGCACGAGTTCGGACAAGTATCGCTGGACATAAGGCAGTATCCGACCGGCGGCATCGAAATGACTGAATACGCAGACAAGTCGCAGGTTTCGGGAGCGCTTGGGTTGCGCAGCCGGGTGGTGCCGGGGGTCTCGCCCTTCTCTTGCCCCGACTGACATAAAATGTTCGAGCGCGGTCAGTCCGCTCGCGCGCGCGTCGGGGTAGCGACGGAAATAATCAGCACTGCTAAAATCCGGGTTGGGATCGAGCCCTTCAGCGGCACCCCGGGAAAGATAGTGGAGAAGCGGAACGTTGCCGCGGCCTGCGGCTTCGGGCCGTTTCGCAACATACCAGTCGGTGTCGAAGAGTGGATTGGGATCAAGCAGACGCCCCGACGAAACGTGGTGCCAGGCCGGATCCGCAGGTCGAGCGAGCGGCCATGCGTATGCGGGCCTGAACGAATCCGCGTTGTTGAGCCGGTACCAAACGGGATCGAACAAGCCTGACCGCGTCAGCTCCTCGTACCGGCGCCTCTCCTCGTGCCGACGCCTCACGGACGGAAATGGCAGGTAAGCCCCTAGCTCCATTGCACTTCTATCGCCAGCTGGGATTTTCGACCTGGTGTCTTGAATGGAATCATCGGACGCAGCGAAAATTAAAATCCGAGATTACGCAGCTACAGGTTCGCTGTCACCCCGGTTCTGGCCTTGCGATGACCATTTCTTTGCATTGGCATTCAAAGCTTGGGCTGACCGGTTTGGGCAACTTTCAGTCGGCAAATCGATGCAAGGCGGTCTCTTCTGACGGTGTGGCGCCGACGGCTTGCCAAGTCATATCGGCTGATGCATAGTTTGACGGGGTTACGAACGAGGACGTCATGGACGACGATCATGAGCCTGGGGCGGATGACGACACCGCGGAGCAATCGCAAGAGCCAACGCGACGCGAGGCGCTGAGTCGCTTTGCGAAATATACGGCGCCGATCATGCTGGTCATGCTGTTGAGCGAAAAGGCGCCTGCCTGTACGCTATGTTAGCAGATGCGGCTTGGGCGCAATCCGAAGCCCGATTTGCGTTCCATTAATCTGAGATTTTGCAGCCGGAGACCCCGGCCGTGAAGCTTCGAGCGAATCAACAGGGTTCGTCCGGTTTCGACCGAAATCCACTTGGCTCCTCCCACCAACCCTGGGGCCGAAAGCCCTAGGGGCGTTGAGGAACTCTCAGCGGAGCGCTCATCAAATTGAAGGACGACATCCGACCGTCTGTGTGGGCACGCAAGTTTCCAATCGACGGCGGCCTGCTGCTTCTCGACGTCAACTCCAACTGCCTCTTCGCTTACAATGAGACGGCGCGCTTCGCGTGGGAGTTGATCGAGGCCGGCCGGCCTGTTGAGGATTTGGAGGCCGAGTTCGAACGGGCGTGGGGCATCCCACGGTCACGCGCACGCGCAGACCTTCGATCGATCCTGGCGCAATGGCGCGCGCAGGGGCTTATCGCCGGAACCGAGCGCGGACCGATTGCAGCCGAATTGGAGTCTGGCGTCGCGGTCGAAGGACATTGCGCTGCGCCGGCCGAATGGGCCGCGGAATGGATCTGCACCATCGGCGGAATAGCGATGGCGTTCGCGCTCGAGACCGATCTGCCTTCGGTCCGGCTGTTGCTCAGCCATCTGGAGACTCCAGTTGCGTGGCCGCAGACAAGAATCGAAATTAGAGGCAGCGTGTCCACCGAGGCCGTGCTGATCCGTGACGGATTGGAACGGATGCGCACCAGCGAGCCGGGCCTGCTCGCCGGCGGCCTTTGGCACTGCATCCTCGAAGCTATCCACCCGAATGTGCATTGGCGCGCGCTCATTCATGGCGCGGCGCTGGCACGCAACGGTATTGGTCTCGCGCTTGCCGGGCCGTCCGGAAGCGGTAAAACGACGCTGGCGGCCGGTCTGGTCAGCCGGGGGTTCGACTATCTCAGCGACGATGCTGTGCCGGTGTCCGAACCCGACGGCGAGATCGTGCCGTGGCCGCTGCCGCTGAGCATAAAGCCCGGCAGTGTGGAACTTCTAAAATCGCGATTTCCGGAATTGGGGAACGCTCCGGCCTATCCTACGAAGGGCACCGAGGCGCGGCTGCTGGTTCCTGCGGCCGAGGTGTGGGACGCAACGGCGGTGAAACTTCGAACTCTCATCTTTCCGCGGTTTGTCCAAGGCGCCGCGCCGAAACAGCGGAGACTCTCACCGTTTGAAGCGATCCAAAGCCTGCTGGTCGATCGGGTCTGGCTCGGCTATCCGGTCACCGAGGCAAGGATGAAATCCTTCCTTGACTGGCTCGATGACACCCCCGCCTATGCGATCTGTTACGGCACACTCGAAGACGGCCTGCAGCTTGTCGAACGAGTGATCGCATGACGCGTTGGGAAGCCTTTACGACTGTTTGCTCTTATCTTCGCGCCGGGTTTCTGGACGGCGAGCGGACGCATCAGGCCGAGTTAACCTGGGAGCTGATGATCGAAGTGGCGAGCTTCCATTGCGTGACTCCGACGCTAGCGGCATGTTTCGATCCGGACAGTGATGTTCCCGGCGATGTTCGTGATTATTTCGGGTCCACGCTTGCGCTCAACAAGAAGCGCAACGAGCAGATTCTTTCGACCTTGGCACGCGTTGCCGGCCTGCTCAATGCCATCGATATCGAGCCAGTGCTTCTGAAGGGTGGCGCTCTTCTTGTTGAAGGAATCTATCCGCAGTCGTCCACGCGACTTTTGGGTGACATCGACATCTTGATACCGAAGAATCGATCGGCTGAGGCCAGCGCCGCATTGAAAGCTGCCGGATACGACACGAAGTCGTCGGCCGTATCGCCGCCGACGCACCACCATCTGCCGATGCTGCTGGACCCCGAAACCGGGGCCGGCGTGGAATTGCATACCGATGTCATCAGCCGGTCCGCCGATGCCGTGATTGCGACGGACTGGTTTTGCGAGATGCAACGACCGATCCTATTTCGCGGTCAGCGCGTGCGCCTGCCAGAGCCGACGCGGAACCTCGGTCACATCATCTTTCACAGTCAGATTTTCCACGGATTATACGTCCTGAACAAGGTTCAGCTTCGCCACATTGTTGATCTGGTGCTGCTCCGGGCACGCCATGAGAAAACAATCGACTGGGACGAGCTCGATCGTCGCTTCTCCGCCGCCGGCGCAGGCGAAGTGCTAGCGACCTATCTTCACTTCGCCAGCGAATTGCTGGGTCAGGCTGCGCCTCAACTCAGCCATGCGCCACGGAAGGATGCCATGACCGAGTTGCGCAGCACGGAATCGCGCGACGGCTTTCATTTTCAAATCGAGCACCTGCAATCCACATGTGACGGTCTGCTGACGCACTCGAGTTACCTTCAGTCCGAATGCGGCAGACTTCAGTCCGAGTGTGACAGGCTGTCGACGCAGTCGAGTTTGCTTCAGTCCGAACTTGAAAACGCCAGAAGCGCGCTGGCTGCCGTTTCGACGTCGCGATCGTGGCGGTTTACGGCTCCGCTGCGCGGGATCGCCAATATGTCCCGGTCCTGGCGCGGCCTGTCCCGCTAGGGGGCCTCTGAGCCCTGGCTGGGGCGGGAGGATTCGAACCTCCGCATGGTGGAATCAAAATCCACTGCCTTACCACTTGGCGACGCCCCAACAGACTGCCTGGAATGCGGCGGGACGGGCCGGCGCGGATTCCCTTTGGCAACGCCGGTCTATAGAGAGAGTTGAGCCATTTCAACCGGCTGGAACCGCGAAAGTGCCCTGAATCGGGTGCAGGGTTGGGCCTCCCTCGCCCCCGGTATCAATTGCGCGCCAACCGCGCCGGTTTCGCCGCAAAACCGCCCCTCGCCGGCCGCGGCACGCGATTCCGCTCCTTGGAGAGTTGAGGGATCGCCGGTTTCGTGGGAAGACGGCAGCCGTTGCTCCGATCCCCCGCAAGCGAGACACGGCCATGACCTACCGCGCGCCGATCAACGACATTCTATTGGCCCTCAATCATGGCGCGGGCCTGCAGGCCGCCATGAATGCCGGTCATTACGGCGATTTCGACGCCGACATCATCGCTGCCGTGCTGGAGGAAGCCGGAAAATTCGCCGGCGAGGTGCTGGCGCCACTCAACCGCATCGGCGACGAAAACGGCATCAAGCTGGACGGCGGCAAGGTGACCACCGCCCCGGGCTGGCCGGATGCCTACCGGCGCTGGACGGCGGCCGGCTGGAACGCGGTCTCCGGACCGGAAGCCTTCGGCGGCCAGGGTCTTCCGCTCGCGGTCAACGCCGCCTGCACCGAAATCTGGAGCGCCTCCAATCTCGCCTTCGGGCTCTGCCCGCTCCTGACGCTGAGCGCGATCGAGGCGCTCGACGCCCATGGCAGCGACGAACTCAAGAAGATCTATCTGGAAAAACTGGTGTCCGGCCAATGGACCGGCACCATGCAGCTCACCGAGCCGCAGGCCGGCTCCGACGTCGGCGCGCTGCGCAGCCGCGCCGAGCGCGCCGCCGACGGCAGCTACCGGATCTTCGGCAGCAAGATCTTCATCACCTATGGCGATCACGACATGACCGATAACATCGTGCATTTCGTGCTGGCGCGGTTGCCGGATGCGCCGGCCGGCACCAAGGGCATTTCGCTGTTCCTGATCCCGAAATTCTTCGTCAACGCCGACGGCTCGCTCGGCGCGCGCAACGACATCTATCCGAGCGGTGTCGAGCACAAGCTCGGCATGCATGCCGCACCGACCTGCACCATGACCATGGGCGACCACGGCGGCGCGGTCGGCTACCTGATCGGCGAGGAAAACCGCGGCATGCACTGCATGTTCACGATGATGAACCAGGCGCGGCTCGGCGTCGGCCTGGAGGGCGTCGGCATCGCCGACCGCGCCTATCAGCAGGCTCTGGCATTTGCCAGGGAACGCCGCCAGGGCCGCGCCGTCGGCAACACCGGCGGCGGGTCGGATCCCATCATCGTGCATCCCGATGTCAAGCGGATGCTGATGCAGATGCGCGCGCTCACCGCCGCGGCGCGCACGATCTGCTACGCCACCGCGGTGGCGCTGGACGTGGCGGTGCGCGCGCCCGACGCCAAGATACGCGGCGATGCCGCGGCCCGCGGCGCGCTGCTGACGCCGATCGCCAAGGCGTTCTCCACCGACATCGGCAACGAGGTGGCCTCGCTCGGCGTGCAGATCCACGGCGGCATGGGTTTTATCGAGGAAACCGGCGCCGCGCAGCATTTTCGCGATGCCCGCATCACCCCGATCTACGAAGGCACCAACGGCATCCAGTCCATCGACCTCGTCACCCGCAAGCTTGCCGCTAATGGCGGCGCGGCGGTGTTTGCTCTGCTCGGCGAACTCACCGAGATCGTGATCCGGGTCGAGACCTCGAACGATCCGGCGTTCGGCACGTGCGGCGCCAAGCTGCGCGAAGCCCTGGTCGCGCTCGACCGCACCAGCCGATGGCTGCTGGAGCGCGTCGCCTCGGCGCCCAACGATGCGCTGGCGGGCGCTACGCCCTACTTAAGGCTGTTCGGATCGACGCTGGGCGGCTGCATGCTGGCCGGCGAGGCGCTGGCGGCGCGCGATCTGGGCGACGGCGCCGGCGATGCCTCGCGCTATGTCACGCTGGCGCGCTTTTTCGCCGAGAACATCACGGTGCAGTCAGCGGCACTGGAACGCGCCGTGATCGACGGCGCCGACGCGGTTAACGCCGCCGACGCGGTATTGCTGGGATAGTATTCCGGGAAACACCAGGCCTTGGCTTGCCCGGACGGCTTCGACGCTGCCAAGCAAAGATCGGTCGGACGGCCGATTGGCCGTGGCGTCCCGAGCCCCGCAGCCGCTATATCTCCTTCATCACCTGCGCATAGGCGATCAGGGCAAACAGCGCGGTACCGCCGATGATATTTCCGATCAGCACGGGGACAAAGAAGTCCGTGACCATCGGTCCGAGGCCGAGGCGGCCATTGAAGACCAGCAGAAATCCCTCGACGCTGCCGGCAATGATGTGCATGAAGCCGCCCGCCGCGATCAGATACGTGACGACAACAATGACATGGAATTGCGCGCTTTCCGCGCTCGGGATCAGCCAGACCATGGTCGCGATCAGAAATCCCGACGCGATCGCGCGGAACATCATCTCCATCCACGAGTGATGCATGATGTGACCGGAGACATCGAGCATTGCCGCTTTCAGCTCCGGCGTCAGGACAGGAGTGTACGTACAGAGCAGCGCCGCCACGATGGTGCCTGCGAGGTTAGCCGCCAGCACGACGCTCCAGAGGCGGGAAAGCCTGATCAGGTTTCCCCCGGTCATCTCAGCCATCACCGGCAGCACGGCGGTTACGGTGTTTTCCGTGAAAAGCTGCTGCCGCGAAAGCACCACGATGAGAAAGCCGACGGAATAGCCGAGGCTGCTGATCAGAATCGCCCAGGGCGCCGCCGGCAGGTGAGCCTGCAAAATGCCCTGTGCAAGCAGCGAAAAGCTGATCGAAAGCCCCGCCGCCACGCCCGACCACCATAACGAGATGATCGGCCGGTCCATCTCCTCATCGCCGAGCCGACGCACAATTTCATAAATTACCGGCGCGCGGGGGCTCGACATCTCCTCGACATCGTCCGCCTCTTTCTCGGTAATCTGGCTGCTTCTGCGATTGGTGTTCGGCTGATCTTCGCTCACGCTGCCCGGCCCTCGTCGGTTGCTGCATCCGGGATTGTCCGGGCAGGCGATTGCGCGCCCCCGACATTCGCCTGACGGCATGACCCTTGCTGTAAACAAACAAAGGACGAACAAAATAAAGGTTCCCCCGGCGGAAACGTAAGTTTCGGCGCCGCCGGGATTCCTCGCCGGTATCGTCATCGTGCCACCCTGCCGGCTGTCCGAATTTTTTCGACAAATGGAACCCGGCCGCCGCCTCTCCGTTAGCGATTCAAATCGGCTGGCGGTGCATTGCGGGAAGTAATTATGTCCGAAACTGACACCACGGTTGAGCGGGAAAATCAGCCGACCGTTGAATATGATGGCCCGGCCGGCGGCTGGGGTTCGCTGCGGGGAATCGCCAGCGTGTTCGGCAAGGAATGGGATACGCCGGCCGCTCTCGACACCTTGCGCCGGCAGAACAAGCCCAAGGGGTTCATGTGCGTCTCCTGCTCCTGGGCCAAACCGGCCGATTATCACACCTTCGAATTCTGCGAGAACGGGGCCAAGGCCACGCTCTGGGAACTGACCACGCGTCGCTGCACGCCGGAGTTTTTCGCCAGCCACACCGTCAGCGAGTTGCGCGACTGGGCCGACTATGATCTTGAGCAGCAGGGCCGCCTGACGCATCCCATGCGGTACGATGCTGCGACCGATCACTACGTTCCCTGCATATGGGAGGAAGCATTCGCCGCCATCGGATCCCAGCTCAGGGCGCTCGATCCGAAATCCGTCATCTTCTATTCCTCGGGCCGCGCCAGCCTCGAGACCTCCTACCTCTACGCTTTATTTGCGCGCCTGTATGGCAACAACAACCTGCCCGACAGTTCCAACATGTGCCACGAAACGACGTCGGTCGGCCTCAAGAAGGTGATCGGCGTCGGCGTCGGCACCGTGGTCTTCGACGACCTGGCCAATTGCGATGCAATGTTCTTCTTCGGCCAGAACACCGGCTCGAACAGTCCGCGGTTTCTTCACCCGCTGCAGGATGCGGCCAAGCGCGGCGTGCAGATCGTCACCTTCAATCCGGTGCGGGAGAGAGGCCTTGAGAGCTTCGTCAATCCGCAGAATCCGGCGGAAATGCTGACGGGCAAGGAAACCAGGATCAGCAGCCAGTACCATCAGGTCAAGGTCGGCGGCGACATCGCGGTCATGCTCGGCATCTGCAAGCATGTCTTCGCCGCCGACGACAAGGCCAGGACCGAGGGAAGGCGCGTGCTCGACGTGCCCTTCCTCGAGGCGCATACGCACGGTTTTGATGCGTTCGAAGCCAAGGTTCGCAATACCTCCTGGGACGACATCGAGGCCGCTTCAGGCCTTGGCCGCGTCGCGATCGAAGCCGCAGCGCAGGTTTATGTCGAGGCCGATCGGGTGATCGGAATCTACGGCATGGGCCTGACCCAGCACGTCAACGGCTTCGAGAACATCGCGATGTTCGTCAACCTGCTGCTGCTGAAGGGCAATATCGGCCGCGACGGCACCGGGATTTCTCCCGTCCGCGGTCATTCCAATGTCCAGGGCCAGCGTACCGTCGGCATTTCGGAAAAGCCCGAACTGGTGCCGCTCGACAAACTGGCCAAACAGTTCGGTTTCGAGCCGCCGCGCGACAAAGGCATGAACACCGTGGAGGCCTGCGAGGGCATCCTGGCAGGCAAGGTCAAGGCGTTCTTCGGGCTCGGCGGCAATTTCGTCCGCGCCATCCCCGAGCGCGCGGCAATGGAAGCGGCCTGGGTCAAAATGGACCTAACGGTCCAGATCGCCACAAAGCTCAACCGCAGCCATCTCGTCAACGGCAGGTCGGCCTACCTGCTGCCATGCCGCGGTCGCACCGAACAGGACATCCAGGCCGGCGGTCCGCAGGCGGTCACGATGGAGGATACCTTCAGCTGCATCCAGGGCTCGATCTCGCTGCGCAAGCCGGCAAGCGAGCATCTGAAATCCGAACTCGCCATCGTTGCAGGCCTGGCCAAGGCGACCTTGCCCGCCAATCCCAAGGTAAAATGGGATGAGTGGGTCGGCGACTACGGCCTCGTCCGCGACCTCATCGCGGAAACCTATCCGGACGAGTTTCACGACTTCAACGCCCGCATGTTCACGCCCGGCGGCTTCTATCGCGGCAATGCGGCGCGCGAACGGATCTGGAAGACCAAGAGCGGCAAGGCGGAGTTCACCGTTCCGGACACCCTCACCTCGATCGGATTCGAAGACGCGCCGGGTCGCTACCGCCTGCTCACCATGCGCAGCAACGACCAGTTCAATACCACGATCTACGGCATGAGCGACCGGCTTCGCGGCATCGAGGGCACGCGCCAGGTGCTCCTGATGAATCCGGACGACATCGCGCGCGCCGGGCTCGAGGAAGGGCAGATGGTGTCGCTGATCAGCGACGCCGGGGACGGCATTCACCGCGAGGTCGGGCCGCTGAAGGTCACGTCCTTCAAGCTGCCGGACGGTTGTGTGGCTTCCTATTACCCCGAGATGAATCCGCTGGTGGCGCTCGCGAACCACGACAAGCAGTCAAAGACACCGGCGACCAAGTCCGTTCCGGTCAGAATCCGCGCGTAGATTCCGCAACCGCGTTTTGATGGAGTGGCGTGGAAAGCCATGTTTACAGACGAAACAAGCTTTGCGGCATTTCGGCTTCCCCCCGCTTCCATCGGAGTTCCTCGGCTCGGCAGCGATGGACAGCTGGACCGGCGGGAAGTGGCGGAGGAATGCGCCATTGCCCTGGTCTATGACGGAACCACGGCCGCGGTGGTGATGG
>Ga0302320_10002576_pt1 | contig 42542 bp, 37 predicted proteins | sample Bog_T0_3_FD_202130 | JGI IMG/M metagenome (GOLD analysis project Ga0302320, IMG submission 202130) | Peat permafrost microbial communities from Stordalen Mire near Abisko, Sweden - Bog_T0_3 | ecosystem: Environmental > Terrestrial > Soil > Wetlands > Peat | place: Sweden: Abisko, Stordalen Mire... | reverse complement strand
CTCCAGGCCAGCCACTGATTGAGCCCGGTTTGACGCCCTCCCCAACCAACCGATACTCGGGCTTCCATGGCAGCCGAGCCCACGATCGCGGAGCGGATCCAGAAGCAGGACCCCCGCATCCACATCTCCATCGGCGCGGCGATGACGCCCGAGCGCGTGCGCTGGATCCTCGACGCGCAGCGGGAGGCCGAGGAGGTCTTCGTGCCGAGGGACGAGATCGTGCGCAAGGTCCTCGCCGACGCGGACTGACGTCGCGGGGTAGATGGGGCCTGGCGGGGAGAACCCGTGAACTTTTCGCCGGGTCCGGTGTTAACCACTCCGAGGATCAGGCATGGACTCGGACGAGCAGCTCTACGAACGCGTACGGACGGGAGATCTCCGCGCGTTCGATGAGCTCTACGACCGCTACGCGGCGTCGCTCTTCGGGTACCTCCGCGCGACGCTCGGCAGCCGCTCGAGCCGCGCAGACGCGGAGGACGCCCTGCACGAGGCCTTCCTCAACACCCTCCGGAGCGCGAACGCCCCCGGGGTCACCTTCGACCGCGGCCGTCAAGCAGGCGCTCATGCAGAGCTACTCGGGCACCCCCGTGACGGAGGACGACCTGTTCCGCGCGGCCGTCCAGGGCATGCTCGAGCACGTCGATCCATCGAGGGCGTCGTGGAACAAGCTCCTCGCGCCGGACGAGCTCCAGGCGCTCCACGCCGACCTGCAGGGCGAGGTGGTGGGGATCGGCACCGAGATCGAGTTCGACCCGGCAACCGGCTACAGCGACGTGCGCAACGTCTTCCCGTCCTCGCCGGCCGAGAAGGCCGGCGTCCTCGCGGGCGACACCATCCTCGATGTGAACGGCAAGCTCTTCAAGGGCAAGACCCAGAAGGATGTGCTGTCCGAGATCCGCGGCAAGGCAGGCGAAACGGTGACGCTCACCGTCCTTCGCGCCGACAAGCTCGTCACGATGCCGATCGTGCGCGCGGTCGTCTCGTACGAGGTGGTGCGGGACATGATGCTCCCCGACTCCATCGGATACCTGCGGGTCCGGAGCTTCAACGCCAAGACGCGGCCGGGCATCGACGCGGACCTGGGGGATCTGGCCTCGCGGGGAGCGAAGTCGCTCGTCGTCGATCTGCGTGGCAACCCCGGAGGCGGCTTCGACGACGCCATCGCGAGCGCCGAGGCATGGCTCCCGAGCGGGGCCACGATCGCCCGCATCCAGAAGCAGGGCGAGAAGGAGAAGACGTTCACCGCGAAGGGGGCGACGGTGCTCGCGAACGTGCCGATGGTCGTCCTCATCGACGGGGAGACGTCCTCCGGCGGCGAGTTCGTCACGGCCGCCTTGCAGCAGGGCCGGCACGCGCAGGTCGTGGGCACGCGGACCTTCGGCAAGTGGAGCCTCCAGACGGTCGACGATCTGCCCAACGGCTACGCCATCAAGTACACGATCAGCCTGATCCGGGCCGCCGACGGGAAGACCTACGACGGCGTCGGGTTCTTGCCCGACATCCAGGTCGACATGGACAAGAAGGCCGGGTGGGCGGCGCAGCGGGAGCTCGATCCGACGAAGAGGCTCGCGATCGACCCCCAGCTGCGGACGGCCGTGGCGATTCTCCGCGCGAAGTAGCAGGCCCCCCCGCGCGGCTCGTGACGAGGACGACGTTTTGCCGCGAAGGTCGGCACGTTGTGGGGCAGCACGGATGAATTTTCCGCTACGGCCGATCGTCACCTAGAACCGGACCGCCAGGGCTTGGACCGACGCCGTGGGTCCCACTAGCTTGATGCCATGTCGCACTCCATCATCCTAGGGCGTCGATGGCTCATCAAGGCAAGTGGCGCGGGGCTCGCGGCGGCGGCCCTCCCGGTGGCGTGCAGCAGCTCGAAGCAGGAGAGCAGCGGCATCGTCGACCTCAAGGGGGACAGCGGCGCAGCTTCGGAAGCCGATAGCGGGATGCCGGCAACCGGCCAGGATTCAGGGACGGTGACCGCTCCCCAGGATTCCGGCACCGTCGTGCAGCCGCAGGACTCGGGCGGCAGCGGCCCCGAAGACAGCAGCACGAGCGGCCCCACCGACACGGGCACCGCCGCTCCCGATACGAGCCCCCCTCCGCCCGCGTGCACGACGAATTCGAACACGCTCGTCGTCCCCGTTAGCCAGGTGAGCGGCGGTCCCAGCATCATGATGGACTCGCGCTACTCCGACCCCCAGTGCCAGGGCAACGAGTTCTACATCATCTCGACCGGAAGCGGGCAGTACGCCGCCTTCTCCGCCAGCTGCACCCACGCCTGCTGCACGATCGAGATTCAGGGAAGCAGCGGGCATTGCCCGTGCCACGGGGCGAGCTTCGATCTCGCCACGGGGGCCGTGACGAACGGCCCGGCGCATAACGCGCTCCCGTCCATCCCGGTCTGCACGGATGGCACGAACGTTTACGTGCAACTCGCATAGGGACCACACTGGCCGAGAGCGGCCCCTGCCTCGATACGAGCGCCGGTCGGTTTTGCGCCACCGGGACCCCAGGGACGCCGGGCCCCATGCGGTGGTGCGCCGATCCACTACCCGTCGGCGAGCTGCAATGAAACCCGATCGATGCGGGTGCTCCGGGCTCCCGTCCGGCAGGGGCACGCGGCTTGCGATGCGGCCGTACATCAATGACTGCCCGCAGATGCTCACGAATCGCGCTCCTCGCAGCATGGCTCGTAGCCGGGTGCGCGGCCGGGGGCGACCCCAGCATGCTCTCGTACGGGATCGGGACCGATCCCACGCCTCCGCCCAGCTCCTCGGACGCGGCCCCGTCGCCCCCGGACGCAGCGCAGCCCCTCGGCGTGGATGCAGCAAAGGCGACCGCGGCCGACTCGGGCTCCGTGGATGCCGCGACGCCCGACGCCTCGATCCAGCCGTCCGTCGACGCCGGCGGAGAGACGACGCAGACCGACGCCGATGCGAGCGATGACGCGGCCTCGACGATGGTGGACGTGGACGGGGCCGCCTGCCAGGGGACGCCATGTCTCGCAGGGCAGCGGTGCCTCGGCGGCGTCTGCGTCTGTGACGCCGTCTCGTGCGGCGGCTGCTGCAACGGCATGGCGTGCGAGCCTGGCAGCGCCAGCGCCGCATGCGGGACCGGAGGTGCCGCGTGCGAGGCGTGCCCTTCCGATGCGCTGTGCAGCGCCGCGTCCGTGTGCACCGCCTGCGGCGCCGCCGGCCAGCCGTGCTGCGCCGGCTCCAGCTGCGACGCGTCACTCTCCTGCGGCGCTGCGAACGTATGCGAATGCGTGCCGAGCTGCGCGGGGAAGGCCTGCGGCGCCAGCGACGGCTGCGGCGGATCGTGCGAGGAAGGTGCGTGCGGCTCCGGCCAGGTCTGCTCGAACGGAGCGTGCACCTGCAACGCGACGAGCTGCGCGGGATGCTGCGAAGGGACGACGTGCCAGGCAGGAAACGCCAACGCCGCCTGCGGCAGCGGTGGGGTCGCGTGCTCGGCCTGCACGTCGGAGCCGGGTCTCGGGGCGTGTTACCAGCCGTGGGTGCTGGCCGCTCCCCAGGGGCCCTGGGAGCATGACACGAGCGGGCCCTTCACCTGCCAGAACCCGACGCCGCCGCCCGCGCCCTCGCCGCACTAGCCCGGCCGGCCATGAGTTCGTGCCGGAATGGCTGTACGCGGCGTCGGAGTCAGCCGCCGCAGGGACCGCACATGAACGTCGCGAGGTTCTTGAACGACGCCTCGGTCGAGCCTCCCCCGCACTTCGTCGTCGAGAGACCCGAGAGCTGCTCCTTGCACGCGGCGGCCGCGGCGTACCCCATGCACGCGCACGCAGGCGAGGTCGGCGTCGTCGCGCGCGCGAAGCAAGCCTCCTCTGCCATCAGCGTGGCCGCGCTGTCGACGGCGCAGTTGCCGTTCGCGGCCGGGTCGCACGAGGCGTATCCGCACAGGAGCTCGGCGAGGAGCGCCTCCGCGCACGGCTGGTTGCATGGCTCAGCGAGCGCGATGCAACCAGGCGCATTGATCTGGTAGCTGTCCACGCCGGGGATCGCGATCGAGGCTCCGTACGCGCTCGCCGTGCTGTCCGTCACGAGACACCCGACGCACGTGGCGTTCGAGGCGCTCGTCCGGAACGCTTCGCACGCCGCCGCCTGCCCTGTCACCGCATCGATGCAGGCTGCGAAGAACGCGGCGATCTGCGCAGACGTGCATTGCCCGAGGCGAGCCACCGGAGGCACCCACGCGGGCTTGAACGTCGTCACGTCCTGGGGCGAGCACGCCCCCGCCGTCGACGAACAAGCAACTCCGCCCGCGGGCGGAACGGGCGCGACGTCGAGCGGAACGCATGCGCTCGTGACCGGTGCGCACGCCCCGGCCGTCGGCGCGCCCGGAGCGCGAGCCCCCCCGTCCGGAGCGACGCCCACCGAGCCCCCACAACCAAGCACGAGCATGGCGAGGACGAGCGAGCTCACGCACCGGGGCATGCGTGTGCCCGTACCACTCGCCGTTCGTGGGCACCACCCTGCGCTCAGATGCCCGAGGCCCTCTCGAGGCGTATGCCGCCCCCCTGGGAGGGCGGGGCGGCGTCGGGGTCGTCCGCGCGAAGAAGCTCGACGTTCTTGTGGGGAGGCGTCTTCTTCTTCGGGCTGCACGTCGGGCAAGCCATTGCATCCTTCAGCCAGGCGGGTCGGATGTCGAGCGGTGCCGAATTACTCATGGAAGGTCTCCTTGCTCCCGGGAAAGTGCATCGCCCGCGCCTCGGCCCTCCGGTCACCCGTTTGCGGAGGTCGCACCCGCTCGAGGAGGCTTTTCACGGTGCTTGGACGTCACCGGAACGGACGACTGAACGGCCACCGCGGATCGACGATGCCTCGGCGAGCAGCAAGCGGGATCCACCACGACGCGCGCCCACGGGATGACCCCTCCCGCATGCGCCGGATCATGTCACAATGTCGGTTGCTGGTTCGGAGGCGCGGTGATGCACGATCCCTATCGAGTGCTGGATGTCGCAACGGCCGCGAGCGCCCAGGAGATCCGCGCTGCGTTCCTCAGGCTCGCGTTCGAGTGGCACCCCGATCGCAACCGCTCGCCCGAAGCGGAGGACACGTTCAAGCGCATCAGCGCCGCCTACGATGTTCTCTCCGACCCGGAGAAGCGGGCGGCGCACGACGGCGCCTCGAGGGAGCCTCCCCCTGCGCGGGCGAGGTCGCCCCGACCAGGACGCCGGACGCCCGCGCATCCTCGCGAGGAGATCCACGTCCGGCTGACGCTCAGCTACGCAGAGGCGATGACGGGCTGCGTGTGGAGCATCCCCTTCGTGCGCAAGGAGCCGTGCCCGCGCTGCGTTCCGCGCGGAGCGCCCCTCCGGCGCTGCGCGCTCTGCCGGGGCACGGCGGTGATGAAGGGCTACCGTAGTGAAAACCTGAGCATCCCCGGCGGCGTCCGCGACGGACAGGTGCTGCGCTACGCGGGCCTGGGACACGTCCTGGGAGGAGTGCGCGGCGACCTGATGCTCACCGTGCGCCTCCGGAAGCAGGCGTCCCTGGAGCTCGTCGGCGACGACTTTCACACCGAGAAGCTCGTGCCCGACGCGACCTTGCAACACGGAGGAACGATCCGCGTGCGAGGCCCGGTCGGTAGTTTCCTGGTCGAGGTACCAGCACGCACGCCGACGGGGACCACGCTCCGGCTCCGCGATGTCGGCATGCCCGGCGCGAACGGCCGGGGGAGCATCTTCGTCAAGCTGCAGCGAGCCGGCTGAGCCGGCGCGCGTCGACCTCATCTGGGGGTGCGCTTCATGATCGTGCCGACGTTGCCTGGCTCAGCGCCTCCGGTCGTCCAGTAGACGCTCGTGGCATCGACGGCGACGCCGGCGTACGCGTCTCCAGCCCACAGCGTGGTGGGCGCGCCCCCGTCGACGGGCACCATGAAGACCCCCTCGCCCGTCCAGTAGACGCTGGTCGCGTCTACCGCAATCATCGACTGGATCGTGAGCAGGCCCGAAGCGAGGGTCGTCGGCGCGCCGCCGCTCTTCGAGACCTTCTTCACGGCGCCATTGGGCGAGCTCCCTTCGCTGCTGTCGTTGTTCACCCAGTACACGCTGGTGCCGTCCAGCGCGGTCCCCGTGGGGGCCGTCTGACCCGACGCGAGCGTCGTGGGCGCCCCGCCGTCGAGCGGCACCTTCATGATCGTACCGGTGGCCGACGTCAGCGAGCCCTGGCACGTCCAGTAGACGCTCGTGCCGTCGACCGCGATGCCGATCGGGTAGTCCTGCCCCGTGGCGAGCACCTTGGGCGTGCCACCACCCAACGCCACTTTCTCGACAGTCCCGGCCTCGGAGTCCGTGAAATAGACGGAAGTTGCGTCCACGACCACCGTTGTCGGACCTTCGAGACCGGAGACGAGCGTGGTCGGCGAGCCCCCTTCGATCGGCATCTTCAGGACCGCGCCGATGGCGGTTCCGGCCTGGCTTCCGTCGATCGTCCAGTAGACGCTCGTCCCGTCGACCGCGATCCCCCACGGTGCCGTCTGGGCGGCTCCCAGCCCCGTCCCGCCGGAGTAAAGAGTCGTCGGCGAGCCTCCGGCGACGGGCACCTTCGCAACCGTGTTGGACGAAGAGTTCGTCCAGTAGACGCTCGTCTCATCGACCGCAACCAGCGCCGGCCCGCCCTGCCCGGAGGCGAGCGTGAAGATCCCTGCTTCCGGTCCCGCCTCGGGACCTGCTTCCCGCCCAGCTTCGCGGCCAGCTTCGGTCCCTGCCTCCGACGTAGCGTCGGCGTCGGGGAGCGGTGCGGTGCCACTGTCGAGGGGCTCGAGCGCGTCGACGACGGCGCCGTTGCAGTGGGTCAACGCGAGCAGCGCGAGGCTGGAGAGAAGAACGGAGCAAAGTCGGATTGTCATGGTGGTAGGAGCTTCGACGAGGCGAGAACGGCTCATCAAATCCTCCGCAGCGTCGTCTGCTCCGCGAGGTCGCCAAATCCGTATCTCTTCTCACGTCTTGCAGGGTTCGAAAAAAAAAGACCCCCACGTGAGCCGTTCGCCGGCTCTGATGGCTCTCCCCTAGAGTCTCCCCGCTCACGCGCTTGGCTTCATGCTTTGGCTGGGGGCTCCACCATGACCGCAACGTTCCCCTTCGAGAGCCTCTGCTTGCCCGACACTGCGGCGAAGACCGTGATGGACCCGGATGGGGACGCGGGCCTGGTCGTGCGCGCGCTCGCTGGCGACAAGCAGGCGGAGGAGGCGCTCTACCGTCACCACGTCCAGTACGTCCATGGGCTGCTCTTGCGGTTACTCGGAAGCCACACGGAGGCCGAGGACGCCGTCCAGGAGACGTTCGTAATCGCGCTCGACCAGCTGGGGCAGCTGCGAAAGGCCGAGGCGTTTCGCGGTTGGCTCGCCCAGATCGCAGTGAGCCGGGCGAGGCGTAGGTTCCGCAAACAAAAGCTCCTCCGTCTCCTGGGCCTCGACGGCGGGGTGGACGAGGCGACCATGAGCCTCGTGGCTGGACCGGACGCGAGCGCTGCCGTACGTGCCAACATGGCGACCCTCCAGCAACTGCTGGCGCGGCTGCCCACTGACCAGCGGCTCGCGTGGTCCTTGCGGCACATCCAGGGCGAATCGCTCGAGGAGGTCGCCCTTCATTGCGACTGCTCGCTCGCCACGGCAAAGCGGCGGGTCACCGCTGCACACACGATCATCGAAGCGGAGCTCGGGAACCAGGAGGAGGCGTCATGAAGCCCGAAGACCTCGGCCGCATGAGGCTCGGCGACGATGCTCTCGATCCGGAGGCAACGAACCGTCTCTGGACCGGCATCGGTTCGCGACGCCGCTCTCTCGTCGTACGGCGGCGCGCCGCCCGGGCCGGTGCCGTTCTCGCAGGTGCTGCCCTCGCAGCCGTACTTCTCGCGGGGCGGTCGGGGCCGCTGCGGAGCTTCCTTGCCCCGCCCGCGACGGCGGCAAGCGCGGGGCCTCTCCGGCGCTTGGGCGGCGCTCCGCTCGAGATGCTGACGGCCACCGCGCACGAGGAGAGCGTGCCGCTCGAGGATGCCTCGGTCATTGCCCTCGGGCGCGGCGCGCGCCTCGAGCCACGCACGAACACGGCCGCTTCGTTCGTCAGTCGCCTCGTGGGGGACGCTACGTTCACGGTCACGCCGGGAGGCGTGCGGCGGTGGTCCATCGAGTGCGGCCCTGCCACCGTGGACGTCATCGGGACGCAGTTTCACATCGAGGAGAAGGAGACCGACGGCGACCACTGGGTGCGCGTTTCGGTCGAGCACGGCGTCGTGCTGGTCCGCGGCGAGACCGTGCCCGACCACGTCCAGAGGCTCGTCGACGGGCAGACCATCGACGTCCACTCGCAGCGCGTGGCCAACGCCGCGGGAAGTGCCGTTCTCGAGCCATCCCCCACGGACACGCCCCCACCGCCCGTCCCGACCGCGGGGCTCCGAAAGGCGCCCGGAGCCACGCAGGCAGGGGCGGGCCCTTCTTCCTGGCGCGCGCTCGCGTCCCGCGGCGACTACGCCGAGGCGTACCGCGAGGTCGGACCGGCAAAGATCGAGGAGGAGAGCGCGCACGCAAGCGTGGACGATCTGCTGGCGCTCGGCGACGTGGCCCGCCTCTCGGGCCATCCGAGGGAGGCCGTCGCTCCGCTCACGCGCGTCATGAACGAGCACGGCAGCGATGCCCGCGCCGGCGTTGCCGCCTTTACCCTCGGACGCATCCAGCTCGACACGCTCGGCCAGCCGGACGTGGCGGCCGCCGCCTTCGCAAGGTCGATAGAGCTCGGGCTGCCGGCAGGTCTCTCCGAAGACGCGTACGCTCGCCTGGTGGAAGCGTACGCGAAGGCCGGCAACCAAGCGGCGGCTCGCACCGCCGCCGCGCAGTACGCGGGGAAGTTCCCGCAGGGAAGCCGCTCTTCCACGATCAATCGATGGATTGCGGGAGACTGATGCTCCGGACCGCCCGCGCTCGCACCGCCCTGCTCGCGGCCCTCGCCGCCGGTTTCCTCGCCCGCAGCCATGCCGCACGCGCGGACGAGCCCGCGACGGTCCAGATCGTCGTCGACCCTTGCAACGCCGGCGCGTTCGATCGGGACATCTTCACCCGCGCCGCCGAGATCGAGCTTCGGGGCGACGGAGTGGAGCGCGTGATCGTGGTGGCGGCCCGGGCCGCTGGAAAGCCGGAGCCCACGATGGCCACGGTGACGCTGAGCGCGCTCCCGTGCAGCGCGGATGCCAAGGAGGTCGAGATGGCGCTCGACGACGTGACGACGAGCAAGAGCGTCCGTCGGCGGCTGACGCTCGGCGACGTCCCGGTGACCGCCAGGCCGCGTGTCCTTGCCCTCGCCGTCGCAGAGCTGCTCCACGCGAGCTGGAGCGAGCTCCGCCTTCCACGCGCTCCGCCGCCGCCCGTCACCCTGCCTCCCTCGGTGCGCCTCGCCATCTTCGAGCCAACGCCCGCGAGCCCGCCCCCGGCGCAGGCTCCCACCCACCGCCCGACGGATCCGAATCTGCACGCAGACCTCATGATCGAAGGCCGGTCTTTTCCGAACTACGGATCCGCGGTCGTGGGGCCGAACGTCGCGGCGTCCGTGCGTCCCAGCGCGAGCTTCCCGGTTCGCATGCGCCTCGACCTGCGGGCGCTCCTTGGCACGTCGTACGATCCGCTGGGCAGCATCTCGACGCGGTTGCTAGGCGGCGGGGTGGCGGCCGTGCTGGCGCGCACGGCCGGGCCCATCGACGTGGAGATCGGCCCGCACCTGGGGCTCGGCTGGGGATCGGTCTCTGGTCACGCGGCAGGCACGAACATCGAGGCGTCGTCCGGGGGCGGCGCGGTCCTCGACGCCTCCGCGCTGTTCCTCGTGCGGGTCGCCCTCGGAGGGTCGTTCTGGGCCACGTTGGCCGTTGACGTCGGTGCAGTCATCGTTCCTGTCGACGGCCAATCCGCCGACCGCAGGGCGGCAGGCTTCGGAGGCCCGATGGCGGGGGCGGCGGTGGGCGCGGGCCGGAGCTTCTTCTGAGGGCTGCTGCCTTGCTCGCCCCGGTGGCGCGACCTACCCTGGCCGCGTGGACTCCCCGGCCCTGGACGCTTCCGACCGGCCCCTCGGTGCCCTCGTCGAGCTCGGTCGCCTGCTGCGCGCCCGGGACTACCAGTTCGTCACGGTGACACCGGAGACCCACCGCCGCGTGCTCGCCCGCCGCTCCGGCCCAGCAAGCTGCCTTCGTGACGTCTTCGGATGGAGTCTCCCCTTCCGTAAGACGCCGCTGGTCGACGGGGTCTTCGAGCTTCTCGTCGCGGCCGGTGCGCTCCTCGAGTGCGACGAAGGCTACCGGAGCGCCGTCCGCTTCTCGTCCCTCTCCTCGCATCTCTTCGCCCACTCCGCGTACCCGACCACCGACGCGGCGGCGGTCTTCTTCGGCCCCGACACGTACCGGTTCTGTACGATGCTGACCGCACGCCTGGGCTCCGGGCTGGGGCGCGTCGTCGATGTCGGCTGCGGGACGGGCGCAGGCGGGATCGTGCTCGCGGCGAGCGCTCGAGCCGTCGTCCTCGCCGACATCAACGACGACGCCCTCCGGTTCGCACGGGTCAACGTCGCCCTCGCGGGGGCTACGAACGTCGAGGTCGTGCAGAGCGACGTACTTGGCGGAGTAGGAGGACCTATCGACCTCCTCGTTGCCAACCCGCCGTACATGGCGGATGAGCAAGGCCGGGTCTACCGCGACGGCGGCGGCTCCCTGGGGGAAGGCCTCGCGGTTCGAATCGTCGCCGAAGGCCTCCAGCGCCTCGAAGCCGGAGGACGCCTCTTGCTCTACACGGGGTCGCCGATCGTGGCGGGGAGCGACACCGTCCGGCAGGCTCTCCTGCCGGTACTTGACCGCGCGGGTGCTTCCTTCGTCTACGAGGAGCTCGACCCGGACGTCTTCGGCGAGGAGCTCGAGCGCACGCGGTACGCCAGCGCCGAGCGGATCGCCGTCGTGGCACTGGACGCAACGCGGCGAAGAGAGAAGAGTGGCGCGTGACCCCCGACTCTGCGCTCTCCCTCCACGTTCGGTTCGACTCGCACAACCAGGTGCGCCTTCGGCCCTCGCTTGGGCCGCCCGAGGAGGTCGACCGTGCGGACGAGCTCTGCGCGCTCGAGCTTCGCTTCGTCGAGTCGGAGCGCGCGGAGGTGCAGGCAACGGCCCGCCAGGCTCCCGACACCCCGGAGGCCTTCGTCGCCTGGTTCGAGTCGCTCGAGCGGACGGGGGAAGGTCAGGGAGATCCCCTGTTCGACTGGCTCGAGCGCGATGCGGACCTGCCATCGATGACGTGGTTTCTTCGCCAGGAGGTGGCGGGTGAGGCCGGCTTCGACGACCTGCTCTCCCTCACGCAGGTCAAGATGCCGGAGCGGGTGAAGCTCGAGCTCGCGCGCAACTACTGGGACGAGATGGGCCAGGGCAACGCGGGCGGGATGCACGGGCCGATGCTGGGAAGGCTCGCCGAGGCGCTGGGCATCCACGCGGGGCCGCCCGGCAGCATCGCGTGGGAGTCCCTGGCGCTCGGCAATCTGATGATCGCCCTCGCCGCGAACCGCCAGTACGCCTACCAGTCGATAGGCGCGCTCGGCGTCATCGAGCTGACGGCTCCGGGGCGCGCCACGAAGGTGAACGCCGGGCTACAGCGGCTGGGGGTCGGCGGCGAGGCGAGGCGTTACTTCGCGCTGCACGCAACGCTCGACGTCAAGCATTCGCAGTCCTACGACCGCGAGGTCCTCTACCCGCTCGTCGCGGCGGACCCGCGCCTCGCCCGGCCCATCGCGGAGGGCGCGCTCATGCGCCTTCACGCGGGCGCTCGCTGCTTCGAGCGCTACCGCCGTGAGCTGGGCCTCTCCGCAGGTGAAAGGCGGTCGCATCCCAGATCCGAAATGGTTTCGCGCCAAGAACGTTGACCTCGAAGCCGTGCTCGAGAGCGAGCTTCGCGACCTCTTCCCGGTCGCGCTCGGGCTCTTCCCGGTACGAGTAGTTCAAGATCAAGAAGTCTCCGCCGGCTTCGAGGACCCGCGCGACCTCCGCGAAGTGGTCGGCCACGAGCGGCATGCCGGACTGCACGAGGTAGGGGACGCTATCGACGGCGAAGACGAGGTCATAGCTCGCGTCCTCGTGGTCCTGCAGATCGAGCCCGGACGTGGTGCGAAAGACGACGTTGCCGTGGGACGCGCACCGGCGCTGCGCAACTGCGATCATCTCGCTCGACACGTCCACCGCCACGATGCGTCCCAGGCGCGGCGCGAGCACCTCTTCCAGCCGCCCGATGCCGCATCCGATGTCGAGCGCGACCCTGTTCGTCCCGAGCAGACCCCACGCCCGGAACAGGCGCTCGATCTCCTCGGTGGCCAGCCGGAGAATGGACGGGCTCGCGAGCGAGTAGAGCGCCACGCTCGCCTCTTCCGACTGCTGGACGGACCAGTCGAAGAGGCGGCGGCAGAAGCGGACTCCCTCCTCCACCGATGCGCCCACGGGCGGAGAGTCCACGCCGCTCGCGAGCATCTCCACGATGCGACGGCAGCCGTCCTCGTTGTCGCGGAGGAGGCGCGCTACCCCCTCGGCGCACGGACTCGAAGTGGAGCCCGCGAGCGCCACCTCGCGCGCGACCGAGAGGTCCTCGCACGCGATCAAGAGCCGCATGAGAGATACCTCGGCGGACGCTCCGGTGGCCTGGCACTGCCGCAGCGCATTCTCGGCGACGGACCGGAGATCGCTCACTGTAGCCAACCGAGCCGCCTCATCTCGCTGCGGCCCGCGCGTTCGAAACCGTCGCCGATGTCCGTTCGGTACCGCATGTTCGGGATGACGACCTTCTTGGCCACCGCGTACGCCCGCGACTGCGCTTCCCGTACGCCCGCTCCCCTCCCCGTCACCACCATGGCGTAGCCCACCTGCCCGGCAAGAACGAGCCCTCCCCGGTCGAGGCGCATCTCTCCGTAGTGCAGGTGGTCCTTGTCGTCCGCCGTGAGGTCATGACGGAAGGTGACGGGCATCCCCTTCGACAGGCGCTCGTAGCCGTCCGCATACGGAAACGGCGGCACCGTGAGCACCACCCCGACCGCAAAGCCTTCGTGGGTCGCAAACGAGGGACCACCTCGATCGACCACCCGGGTCAAGATCGCGTCCCACGGCTCCGCGTGAAGCGCACCCAGGATCGCAAACCCCGGGTATCCGAACCGGCAGGTGAACTCGAGAGGCCAGACGCCGTCGTCGTTCACGAGCAGGTTCAGGTTGATGTACCCCACGTAGCCGGAGCTCTGGAGCAGCGGTACGGCATGCGCCAGCGTCGCCTTGAAGAGCCGGTCCGCTCCGCGGTAGCTCACCAGAGTCCCCATCTCGCCCGTGAGCTCGCCGAGGTCTCCGGGAAAGAAGCGCTTGTGCTCCCAGTCGAGGTTCGCCGGGCCAAGGAACTTCTCGCCGTCGAAGAAGCCGCCGACGCCCACCTCGACTCCCTTCACGTGATCCATCAAGACGAAGTCCGGCGTCTCCGCGTAGCGCCAGCTCGCGCGCTGGGTACGGAGGACGGCGAGCATGTCCGCGCCGTCGTCGAGGACGCCTACGTAGTTGCGCGTCGACGCGAAGCCCTTGCCGTTGAACTTGAGAACGTAGCGGCGGCTCGTACGCGTCACGAAGGCCAACGCCTCGTCGAAGCCGTGAAAGGCGTGCATGGCCGCGGTTCGTACGCCTGCCTCCGCGAGCGCGTCTTGCCCGAACGTCCGGTCGAGCTCCAACCTGTCGCCGACAGCGCTCCCACCGAAGACCCGGAAGCCGTCGCGCCGCAGCGCATCCTGCTCCTCGCCGAAGCCGGTCGATTCGAAGACGAGGAGGCCGGCCTTCTCCTTCACCCAGCCCAGATCCGCCCGCCAGTCCGCGCTCCGCGGAACCATGCCCTCCAGGATGTCACGCGATTCGGCATCGGCGATGTGTACCCGGACGTCGTGGCCGTCCGCGGCGAGGCGGAGGTAGAGGTCACCGAGGTCATTGTGGTTGCCGACGCCGAGGACGCGCATGATCCCGACACGGTACTACGCGCATCGATCGGTGCCACCGCATCACGATCGTCGCCGGCGTCGCCGGATTGTGGCTCGACCGTCGAACGCCCTTTGCACGGCCAGCCTACGCTCTCTGCCCATGCAGAGCGTGGAATTGCGGCGGCACGTGACGAATCGGCTGGTCGTCCTGCATCTCGAGCTGGGACGTCTGTCCGACGTGCGGCTCGCGGAGGCTTTTCGGCGAGACGCGGCCCCCTATTTCGCCTGGGCCTGCTCTTGGAGCAGCAACCCGCCGACGCCAACCGAGCTATCCCTCGTCCTCATCACGGTCGATCGGCTCCTCGCTGCGGTCAGCGTGGCGAAGAAGGCCGTGCGTCACGCCGACCCGTGCGACGCGACCGCCCCTCCCGCAGGCCGGACCACACCCGCGGCGTGATTCGAGGAGCAATGAGTGACCACGATGCGCTCCTCGCGCTGCTCAGCCTGACCGACCGCCTGTCGGAGGAGGTGCCACTCGCGGAGGCGCTGTCCGCCGTGACTGACGCGGCGCTCGTGCTCGTTCCCGGTGACCACGCCTCCATCCGGCTGGTGGACGATGCCGGGGAGGAGCTGCTCGCAAGTGCGCGATCGGGGGAGGGACGCGAGCACCGGGCGGTTCCGCTTCGGCGCGGGCAGGGAATCGCGGGATGGGTCATCGCAAACGCGCGATCGGCCCTCGTCCCCGACACGCTCCATGATGCGCGCTTCGTCGAGGGCGACCCTCAAGGTTTCGCGATCCGGTCGATGGTCGCCGCGCCACTGGCGAGAGCACATCGGGCGCTCGGGGTCCTGTCGATCTCCTCGGCCCGCGTGGGCGCCTTCAGCGACCACGACGAGCGCGTCGCGCGCCTCCTGGCGAACGTCTCGGTCCCTGCGCTCGAGCGGGCGCGCCTCGAACACCTTGCCGTGACCGATGATCTGACCTTGGCCTACAATGGACGCTACCTGGTCGCACGCCTGCGCGAGGAGATGGATCGGGCGCGGCGGAGCGGACAAGCCCTCAGCCTGGCGATGCTCGATCTGGACCATTTCAAGCGCGCGAACGACACGCATGGCCACGCGACTGGCGATCGCCTGCTGCGCGTCTTCGCCGACAGAGCTCGCGACAAGACGCGACGGTCCGACGTCCTCGTGAGGCGCGGTGGCGAGGAATTCGTGCTCCTGCTGCCGGCGACCCGAGCGGCTCAGGCAAGGCAGCTCGCCGAGCGCGTCCGCGCCGCGGTAGAGGCGCCAGTGGACCTCGGCGGAGTTACCGTCGTCCAGACCGTCTCGATAGGCGTCGCGTCGTGGGATGAATCCGAGACGGCGGACGATCTCGTGCATCGGGCCGACCTGGCGATGTACGAAGCCAAGCGTCTGGGGCGCAACCGCGTCGTCGCGTCAGGGAACGCAGCGCCGGGCGCGCTCTGATCGAGGGCGAGGTATCGAGACCCGTGTTCACTGGAACGTCAGAAGACCGCCGACCTCCAACATGCGGGCGTCGAGCAGGGCCGCGCCCTGCGCCGTCGCAAGGTTGGCAGTCTCCACCGCGCTGACGACGTACTCTGCGCTCATCGTGCTGCCCGTCGCAGAGAAGCTCGCGAGCAGCGAGGGAGGGAACGTGTAGCTCCCGAGCAGAGCGGGGACGGTGCAGATGAGGGCAGTGCTGTTCTCCGCCGGGTCGGTCATGTCCCATTGCTCGAGCTCGACCTCGACATACTGCGACGTCGCGGTCCACGTCACGGTGAACGGCTGCGTGCGCGGGACGGCGATGGGGGTGCTGCTGGCGGCGGGCAGGATGATGTTCGGGGCTGCCGGATAGGCGGACACGGAGAGCGTGAACGGGCCGAAGTCGGCTCCGCCCGTCGCCGTCAGCGTCACGGCGTCGCCTGCCTTCCACGGGTTCACGGTCGCGCTGTTGATCAGGGTGTAGGAGTTGTTTGGCTGCGGGGTGTCGGTGTACGGCCCGGGGTCGCTCGTGATCGTGAAGGTCCCCGCGCTGGCGTACGCGATGGTCGCCTGGGACGACAGGCAATCGATGAGGACGCAGCCGGGGGCGACCGTCTGCGGAAAGCAGCGATCGCCCGGGTGGCCGAAGTAATTGTTGACGACGATCCCGAAGCCGCCTCCCGAGATCGGCACGACCTGGTTCAGGTAGACGCCGACAAACGCGCTCGACGCATCAGGATTCGCATCGCTGCCCGCGTCCTCGGCGACGCCCGAGTCACTTCCCGTTTCGGTGCCAGCGCCTGCATCGGCGAAGCCACCCGAGTCACCGCCGGCCGGCGAGGCCGCGTCCGGGCTGGTCGACCCGTCGTTCCCGCCAGCGGCGTCGCCGCCGTCGCCGGGCGACATCGGAGCCCCATCTGCGCCTCCGTCGGCCGACGAAGATGGAGTGGACGACGAGCTGGAATGGCACGCGGTGAGGAGGGCGGCCAGGAAGACGAGCGGGAACGAGGAGCGCACCTTCCATTCGCTAGCAGAATTCGCCGCGAGCGGCTCACTTCGACGCAGGCAGCGGGACGGATATCCTCCGCACATGGGCGAACCCGAAGAGACGCTTCTGAACGAGCACCTGGCTGCCGAGAACGCGCATGATCTCGACCGCATCATGGCAACGTACACGGCGTCGCCGCTCCTCGAGCTCAACGGTTCGAGGATCGAGGGCGTCGCCGCGGTTCGCGAGTTTCATCGAGCGTTCGGCTTCGGCGGACAGGGGAGCTTCTCGGACGTGCGCGTCGCCGAGAGACACCGCCACCGCGCGGCGCACGCGATCGTCGTCGAGCAGACGCTTTCGGGCGTGCACACGGGGTCGTGGCGGGGGCTGGGGGCCACGGGCCGCTCTTTCTCGATCGACGTTTGCACGATCTACGCTTTCGAGGGCGGTCGGCTCGCCTACGAGCACGTCTACCTGGACGAAGGGCGCCTCCGCCACCAGCTCACCAGGGCCGAGGATGAGGCTCCTTTCTCCTCGTCCCGCGACGTGATCGTGCGAACGGAGAGCTTCGACGACGCCATCGCCTTCTACGGGACCGTGCTCGGGCTGCGGCCGACCCTCCGCGGCGAGGCCATTGTCGGCTTCGAGACGGGAGCCGTTCAGCTCTTCGTCGAGAAGGGGGCCCCCGCGCACGGCGCGGTCCTCGAGATGCACGTCCCCGACGTCGACGCCGCCAAGGCTCGCTTGCAGGCCGCGGGCTGCTCGATTGTCGAGGAGGACCCCCGTATTCCCCGCTGCTACGTCCGCGACCCGTTCGGGCTGGTGTTCAACCTGGCCGCCCGCTGACAACGGTACTGTTCACGCCGTCCACTAGGGGGTGTCCCTAGTCGGCGTCCTCCCCGCCGTCGCCTACTCCGGTCCCGGTCTCGGACCCACCGCCTTCTCCCGCGCTGCCCGTGTCCCCCGCCGAGCCGGAGTCCTGGACGCCCGCGTCCGAGCCGGTATCCGCGGCGCCGGTGTCGGACGCTCCCGTGTCGGACGAGCCGGTGTCGGAGGTTCCGGTGTCGGAGGCCGTGCCGGTGTCGAGGACCGATCCCGTGTCCGCTCCAGAATCGGATGCATCGGTGCCAGTATCGGGCGGCTCCGTGCCCGAATCGGTCGGCGTCGAGCCGGTATCCTGGGTCGACGAGTCCGCCGTCCCCGAGTCCTGGGGAGGGGGAGGAGTTCCCGTATCCGGCGGGGGCTGGCCCGAATCGGTCTCGACCGTGCCGGTGTCGTTGTCCATGGTCGCGTCGACGCCGCTGTCCGGGTGGGCGGACTCGGGAAACGGAATGATGGGCACGAAATAGGAGAAGTGCGTCGTCTGCGCGACGACGTGCACCTTGTCCGGCGCAACCGTCGTGACGAGGCTCGTGTAGTCGGGCGATCCCAGCGCCGCGGTGTAGATGACGATGTCGTCGACCGTCTTGCCGAACGGGAGCAACGACGGCTTGACGGACAGCGTGATGGTCACCGGGTCGGCGAACATCGCCCCCTCCGGCGCGCAAAGAATGGCCTGGCCTACGGCAGTCCCCTGGGTGAGCAAGGGGGCGCTCGCGACGTCGGTGACCGTGATCGTCTCGCTCAGCGTGAGGGCGCCGGGTGGCACGTAGATGCCGGTGCCGTTCGAGGTCGCCACGGTCCCACCGACCGGCCCAATGGTCTCGGAGGACTCGGCGGGTAGCGCAGGGACATCCGCCGCGCAGTGCGCCACACCGAAGCAGAATGTCGCCGCCAGCGCGAGCAGCGTGAAGGAGCGAATCGGTGTGACCCTCATGGTGCATGGTCTCACGGGCGAGCGCGCCCATCAACCCGCCCTCCGCACTGGTTCACCCGCAGGCAGCGCGGAGCGGACCCCGCCTTGACTTCGTTCCGAGATCCAGCGCATGTTTTGAGCCATGCTGCGCTCCACGCGACGGCAATTTTGCGAGCATGCCTTGCTCGGCGCCGGGGCATGCGTCGCGTTCGTGGGCGCTGGGGGCATCGGATGCCACTCACACCCCGCAAGGCCCACGCCGGAGGCCCCCGACGCTGCCCCGGCGTTCGTCCCGCGGACGTTCACCGCCGCCTCGTTTGCCACGCTCTCGGCGGTGTGCGAGCGACTGCTACCGCGCGATGAGGACCCTGGCGCCATCGACCTCGGGGTCCCCACGTACATCGACGGCATGCTCGCCTCGCCTGAGCTCGCCTCGGTCCGGGAGCTCCTCCTGCGGGTTCTGCCCGTTCTCGACCGGGAGTCCGCCAAACGCTACGGCGGCAAGACGTTTCCCCAGGCGACGCCCGCAGAGCAGGACGTGATCATCGACTCGTGGCAGCACGGCCGCGACGGTAGCCAGCACTTCTTCGACGTAATCCTGAGTCTCACGCTCGAGGGCGCCTTTGGTGACCCGAAGTACGGCGGCAACGTGGGAGGTCGCGGGTTTGCCATGATCGGCTTCACCCCCGACGCCCCGCTGAAGAAGATGCCCACGATGTCCACGATGCACCACGGCAGCGTTCCGGATTAATGAGTATCGAGCCGGTCGACGTCGTCGTCGTGGGTAGCGGGGCTGGCGGCGCCCCCGTCGCCTACGAGGCCGCCAACGCGGGGCTCAAGGTCGTGATTCTCGAGAAGGGGCGGCGCTACCGCGACGAGGATTTCGACCACGACGAGATCCGGATGTCTCGCCGAAACTTCTTCACGCCTTCCGTCACAGACGAGCCGCACACGCTTCGCAGCGGCGAGGCGGCAAAAGCGGCGCGCACCACGGCGGGGTGGGTCTCCAGCATCGTGGGCGGGGGGACCGTCCACATGGCCGGCTACTTCCACCGCCTCCACCCGGTCGACTTCAAGCTCCGATCGACGCTCGGCAACGTCCCGAGCTCGACCGTCGCCGACTGGCCGATAACCTATGAGGATCTGGAGCCGTTCTACACGCGGGTGGAGCGCGAGGTAGGCGTCTCGGGCGTCTGGCACGCCCATCCCTTCGAGGAGCCGCGGACCTCGGACTATCCCCTGCCACCTCTGACGGAAAACGGCTTCGCCCAGCAGATCGACCTAGCTTGCGCGAAGCTCGGCTACCACCCCTTCCCCACCCCGCGCGCCATCGTGTCGCGGGATTACCGGGGGAGGCGGCCGTGCATGTTCTGCTCCCTCTGCGCTTCGTACGGCTGCGAGATAGGCGCCAAGAGCTCCACGCTCTCGTCGCTCATCCCCGTGGCCGAGGCCACCGGTCATTGCGAGGTCCGAGCAGAGTGCATGGCCACGGAGATTCCGGTCGACGCGGCGGGCCGCGTGACGGGCGTGGTCTACCGAACGGCCAAGGGCGAGAGCGCGTTCCAGCCGGCGCGATGCGTCGTGGTGGCCTGCACGGCGATCGAGAGCGCGCGGCTCCTCCTCCTGTCCCGCTCGGCGCGGTTTCCCAACGGCCTTGCGAACGGAAACGGCCTCGTCGGGAAGAACCTGGTCTTCTCGGGAGAGAGCAAGGGCGAGGCCCTGTTCAAGCTGCGAGGGCGCGAAGGCGCCAAGTGGCTCGTCGACACGGCGCCCTTCGTCCAGCGATCCATGCAGGATTTCTATCTCCTCGATCGAGCCGTCGGCGGCGTCCGGAAGACGGGGACCATCCTGTTCGCGCTGGCTCACCCGAACCCCATTCTCACGGCGGAGCACATCGCTGGCACGGGAGGCTCCGCGCGCTGGGGCGCCCGCCTGAAGCAAGCGCTGCGCGACGAAGCTCTGGGGGCACGTACGCTCACCTTCGAGAACTTCGCCGAAGGGCTGCCGACTCCGGGCACGTATGTGGACCTCGATCCCGACGTGAAGGATCGCTGGGGCGTACCCGTCGCGCGCATCACCGTGGACCGCCACCCGCTGGACATCGCCGCCAACCGATTCCTGGCGGCGCGCGGCAAGGAGGTGCTCGACGCGCTGGGGCCCGACTCGTCGCGGATCACGCAGGACGACGGGCAGGACATGGTGCTCCAGGGCGGCACGTGCCGCTTCGGGCGCGACCCGGCCACGAGCGTGCTCGACGTGGACTGCCGTGCCCACGCCGTGCCAAACCTCTTCGTCTCCGATAGCTCCTTCATGCCTACGTCGGGCGGTGTCCCCCCGACGCTGACCATCATGGCCAACGCGCTGCGGGTAGGCGCGGGTATCGTCGCGCGGTTCAAGGCGGGCCGGATCTGAAGACCATGCCGAACGAGCCTGCGCCGCGCCGACTCCCTGGGACTCGCCTCGCGCGTGCCGCGCCGATCGCCTTTTGCTTTCTCGCGGCCTGCCAGGACTGCCGCCATCCGGCGCCTGCCCCCGGGGGGACGGGCCTCGCGAACGCCGGAGCCAGCGGCCAACCTGCCGCCGCCGACGGCACCGCGAGCTTGCTCGGCGGTGAGCGTGGGCTCGACCACGTGGGCATCGCGGTGAAGGACCTCGAGGCGGCCACGCACACCTACCACGACGTCCTCGGCTTCAACCGGCCGACGGAGGGCAAGCTGCCGAACGGGCTCCGCAACGTCAACTACTACTTCTCCGACTCCACGTATCTGGAGACGCTGGTCTACTGGGATCGCGAGAAGGCTTCGTGGCTCGCCGACTTCACCGACAAGCACAGCGGCGCTCTCTTTGCCGTGCTGAGCGCATTCTCAGTGACCGGAACCACATCGTATCTCTCGTCGCGCGGGATTGAAGTAGGCAAGCCGTTTTCGGGCAGCATCCAGACGACCGGGCAGGACGCCATGCCCGCGGAGCAGTGGCAGACGTTCTTCCTCCCGCAAGGGCAGCTGCCGGGCGACCCGCTCTCGCTCTACTTCATCGCCTACCAGCGAGGCCCGCGCGACGAGTTCCTGGCCAAGCTGGAGGACCCGAAGGCGCGACGGATGCTCTACCACAAGAACACCGCGCTCGGTCTTCGTGCGGTCTGGTTCGCCGTGAACGATCTCGACGAGGCCAGCCTGGCCTACGAGTCGATCGGGTTGCCTCGCCGCCGCGCGTTCAAGGATCCGGCGCTGGACGCGGACGGGCAGGTCTTCGGCGCCGGAGCGGGGGAGATATGGCTACTGGCGCCGACCGCCTACGGCGGAAAGCTCGCGGGCTTTTTGCGCGAACGAGGAGGCCCGGGGATCGTCGGCGTGACCCTGGACGCCGGCAGCGTCGTTCAGGCCGCCAGCGTGATCGGCGAACGCACGGGCGCCCCCCTGGCGACCTATGAGGGTCTCCTCGGGACGAGCATCCGCGTCCCGCCCGAGCTGACCCACGGAGTGTGGCTCGAGTTCGCGCAGCACCGGTGATTGCACACTCGCGGACCCGCATCCAAGCGACAACGAGACCCGTCGGCTTGCCTACCCGTCGCGCCCGGTGCGGGCGGAATCGGAGGCCGCAGCCCGCCGCCGGCGCAGGCCCGCGAGCCCGACGAGGCCGAGCACGAGGAACACGCCGCCGCTCGCGTCCGCCGACCCCGTGGCGCAGCCGGAGGACTTCGCGGGCGGGCTCGGGACGACGGGCATTCCGTCCGCCGATCCCGCGTCCGTCGGCTCCACGCACTTGCCCGTCGTGACGTCGCAGTAATTTCCCGGGCTGCACTCCGAGCTGTCGGTACAGGCCGTGGCGCAGGCGCCCTGCACGCAAGCGAACGGGCTGCACGAGGACGGTACGACCGTCGGGCACCCGCCGTCGTCGTCGCACACGGCGGCGGGCGTGCCGACCTGATCGACGCACGACGACAGGGCGCACATCACCGTCGCCCCGACGAAGCTCGTGCAGGCGGTCGGGCTCGTCCCGTCGCAAATTTTGGCCGAGCAGACGTTCTGCGCGTTTCCTTGCGAGCAGGCCTGGCGGGTACCCCCGGGCCCCGAGTTGACCGGAATGCCCGAGATCGTGACGCACATGCCGACCGAGTTGGCCGTGTTGCATGCCTGGCACTGCCCGGAGCACGCCGTGTTGCAGCAGACGCCATCGACGCAGTTACCCTGACCGTTCGAGCCGTGCGCGCACACGTCCGAGGTCGAGCATGCGGTTCCGAGCGGAACCATTGTCGCCACGAGGATCGAGACGTAAGCGGTATCGCCGATGCTGTCGGTGAGCTCTATCTCGTCCTTGCCGGCCATGGCGCCAGCCTTGTAAGCGACGGTCGTCGCGCCGGGCGAGATCGACGCCATGCCGGAGTTGCTCTCGAGCAGTAGCCACTTGTAAGGCGGGCTCCCGCCGGTCCCTGTGAACGTCAGCATGTCGCCCGGTGCGACGGTGGCGGTGCTCGGCGTGATCGACAGGACCGTCGCGACGTAGACTGTCAGGTACGCCGTGCACATGTCCGAGTCGGTGACCGTCACCTGCTCCATGGCGGTCAGCCCTGCCGTGAACATCGTCGTGCTCCCCGTGGTCGCGGAGACGAAGCCCCCCGAGCCGCCCCAGGTGTAGCCGATGCCGCTCCCGCCCGACGCCGTGTAGGTCTGCGTTCCGCCTGGAGGGAGCGGATTCGCGCCGCTGCTTCCTTCCATGGTCATCGCCGTGATGGTCAGGGCCGGGCCGCCGTCGACGCAGCCGAGGGCGCGTGCGACCCGCGCCACGAAGAGAGTCGCGACGAACGCCGCGGCCACCAGCAGAATCCGGAGAGACCCTTCGATCCGGTGAAGCCGCCGTCTGCGAATGCTCACGTAAGCCTCCTCGTCATGGGGCCATCCCAACTCTGGAGCCGGAGCTCCTAGTACCGCAGCTCGTAGGAACAGTAGGCGTCGGAGCTGAACTGGATCAGGTGGTCGCCCGCCGACATCATCTCGATCGGGAACGACAGGACGCCGCTCGCTCCGGCGAGCTCGAATAGGTCCCCCTGGCTCGTGTAGGACGACACGCCCGAACAGTCGGGCTCCGTCGACGTGAGCGTCAGCTGCGTTCCCGGCGACACCCGGTTCTGGAAGACGAACGAGAATGTGACCGTCTGCGGTCCGGTCGTGCGAACGATGAAGACCTGAGCGCCCGGAAACTGGCCCTGGAGGTACTGATCGCCGTCGAGCACGCAGTGAGCCGTGCTCCCGCACGCGGCCGGGATCGTATCCTGGCACTGGTTCAGGCTGGTCCCGCTCGTGAAGTTGCAGGACAGCACGGCTGCCCCAACGACCGAGACAACCAACGCGACCGCGAGGCGGCGTTTCATGGCGCCGTTACGGTCGCCGAGAAATTCCCGTCGAGCGTGTAGCCGGCAGGAAGGGTGACCGTGATGTCAAAGGTGCCGGTGAGCTGGGAGCCGACCTGAGGCACCTGGTCGAAGGTGACAGTGCCGCGCTCTATCGGAAAGTCGGTGGTGACGTTGCTGATTCGCTGGAGGACGCCTCGCGGTTGCCCCGAGTCGAGCTGTGTCAGGTCAATCGAGCTCCCGGCGACGTTCTGGATGTTCGCGAAGTCGACGATGAGGACGGCCGGGTCCCCCGACGAATTGTCGACGTACTCGATCGAGGCGCTCGATCCCTCGAGGACGATGTTCACCCGGTTGAACGACAGATCGTAGATCTGCGACATACTCCCGTAGAGCTTGTTCGCGTTCGACGAGCAGCTCAGGCACGGAAGCGCCAGCGCCGCCAGAACCCAGTGGACCCTTCGCGTCATTGCTCCTCCGCGACCCACCAGCTGGGCACGTTCGTCATCGACACGGCGTCGAGCGATCGAACCTGGTAGGCGACGACGATCTTGCCGTTGACGAACGCGAGCGCGGGGTAGAGCCCGTCCGTCACCTGGTCGGGATCGTACGCACCGGATTGCCCGGCGACGGGACGCACGACCTGGATGCTCCACGTGGTACCGACCCGGCGCGCCACGTAGAGACCGTCAGCCGGAGCGTTGCAGTTCATGCTCGTTGCGTCGGCTGGCTGCGCGCTGCAGCGGTAGTAGGCAATGGCGGGCTCGCCCGTGGGGTCGAAGGCGAGCGACGGGTAGAACCCCGTCGCGCCGTTGGTGTCGACGGCCGCCGGCGTCGACCACGTCATTCCGTCCATCGATTGCGTGTAGAGGAGCTGCGATTTGACGGAATCGAAGTAGGCGGCGGCGTAGAGACCCTGGCTGCTGATGCCAAAGCCAAGCTGCGGCTGGATCTGATCGGCCGACACCTGCGCCGGGGGGGCCCACCCTCCATCGGCGGCCTGCGCGGCAACGCTTCCGCCGACGGTGTCCCTGTCCATCCAGACACCCGACGTGAGGCCGTGCTCGTTGAACTGCAAGACGGCGGGTAGTCCGGCCGGCGTGAACGCCACCCGGTTGTACCTGCCGCCACCGCCGACATCGACGGTCAACAGCTGGTAGGAGCCCCCGCTCTGCTCGGCGAGCACGACGTCCGACTCGTTCTCGTCGTCCGTCGCGAAGCCGTAGTGGACGTCGCGAAAAGCTATGACGGCATTGTCGTTCGGGTCGAAGGCGATGGAAGGCCACAGGCCCGTCGTGTCGCCCGAGCTGCAGATGTTCTGCTCGCTTGCGCAGGTGGCCACGCCGCTCGCGACGATGGGGTTGCCCATCGCCGCCTGCGAGACCGGAACCGCGGTGCCGAACGTGCTCCCCTGGGCGGTGCTCGTGAAGAGGGCGTTCGACCCACACGACTCGGCAGCAGGTGGAGTGCCCTCGCCGGTGTACGCGACCGTCGGGTTGCCCTTCGAATCGAGGGCAAGGCCGACGCCCGTCGGCTCGAGGTAGGGCTGCGACGTGACGAGCTGGGTCGTATACATACCGCCCGAGCTGGACTCCGCGTAGCACACGTTCCAGAGGGGGACCGGCGATGCCTGAGGCGTCCCCCCGGTCATCGCAACGCACGTCTGCGTCATGGTGGACGGCGTCGTCGCGAGGCTCGCAAAGGCGACCTTCGACCCCGACACTGCGATTGCGCTCTGCATTCCGGCCGACGCACAGCCGCCGTCGGGTGCGTCGCCTCCCAGCTGCTGGACGGCGAAGGTCGTCCCGGCGTCGGCTCCCGGCGGGGCGGCGTCGGGGGTGGTCACGATAGCGGGAGGTGGGGGTGTCTTGCTGCAAGCCAGCGTGAAGGAACCAGCGAGGGCCGCTCCTCCAAGCACTCCAACACACCAGCGCCCGACACGAGCTGTGCGACTGCGACTATGACTTCTAGACAGCATCGCTTTGAGCGGTCGTCATCCCGTCATGCTCCGTTTTCGAGCTCCGCCCGTTCGTCTCACTGCCCGAAGCAGACAGCCCCGATCCATCCTGCAAGGGACGTTCCCTTCAGCTGGGACATTGCCCTAGCCCTCAGGACCCCGAAACGTACCGGTACTTCCCATGGATCGCAACGGAGTGAGGGCGACCGCGTTTGGGGGTGGTTGCCCCCGCCGCGAGGGTCACCGGCCCCGACGGCGCCTACGTCGGCCCCCATCGTCGGAGGTGCGCCAGCGAGGTAACACCTCAAGATCATGATTGGATCGCCACCGACACGCCGCGGCCATCATGGTCGGCACGAAGGCTGCTTATACCCAAAGTCGCCACGCATTGGCGGTGGCGAACAACGAGGAGAGCGACGATGAGAATCACCAGCAAGGGTATCGGCAGCATGGTTGCTGTCCTTTCGACCGCGGCTTGTGCCCTCCTCGCTACCCCGGCGTACGCCGACGATGCAGGCGCTGCTCCGGCGGGCGAGTGCTCCGGCGGTACCTGCGGCACGCCGAACAACAACGGCGGCGGCTGCGGCTGCGGATGTGGCGGGTCGATCCTTGTCGACTACACGGACATCGGGAAGACCTACCAGCAGTCGGACGATTCCGATCACGATGGAATCGACGACGCGCTGGATAACTGCCCGTTCGTTGCCAACCCCGACCAGGCGGACGACGACGGTGACGGTGTCGGTAACGTCTGCGACAACTGCGCGGGCATTGCGAACAAGGACCAGAAGGCGAACTCCTGCGGAGACGTCTGGGCCGCGACCACGGCTGGGTTCTCGGTCGGCCACGCGGTGAACAACATCGGCCAGGTCATCGGCGCGGCGTGCGACAACGCGTGCAGCGCGGTCGCCTCGAACGCCTCGCCCGTCACGGTATCCCTGACGGCGGCCCCCACGACGCCCGGAAGCTCCGCGGGCAGCACCTCTGCTCCCGCCTCGGGCGAGGCGTCTTGCTCGGTCGTCAGCGTTGGAGCCGGGGCGGGTCCTGCCGGGCTGTTCGTGACGGCGCTCGGGGTGCTCGGCATGGCGTTCGTTCGCCGCCGTCGCGCGGCCTAGCTCGCGCCACCGAGACTGTCGAAGAATCGTGAGCAGCGACTGAGCCTGGGCGTCTGCCCGGGCTCTCGCTGCGTCACGCGAGGCATCCTACATCTGCTCATTGCAGCCCGTGCACGCTCGGTCGACCCATCCTTGACCGTCCGCAGCGCGGGCTGGTAGCTACTTTGTGGAGTGCACTGCACCATGCCGCGTCAAAGCAGGCCGCGTCAAAACAGCACGGCAAAGCGGAGCTTGCGGCACGTAGGGGCGATAACCCTCGCGGCGGCCTTCGCGGCTGCGGCCCCACCGATGTTCGGAGCCTGCGCGAACCCCCCGCTGCAGCGCGTGCCGGAGGGCGTGCCACCGCTCGACAACGAGCTCGAGATCCGCGGCCAGGTTTGCGCGACGCAGACCGACGCGGTGTTCCCGGTCAAGATTCTCTTCCTGGTCGACGTCTCGGGATCGATGGTGGTGACCGACCCGGCGGACATTCGCGTCGAGGCTGTCGAGAACATCATCAACCAGTACCAGGGCCAACCCGGCGTCGAGTTCGGCGTCATTGCGTTCAGCTCATCCATCCTGGACGTCACGAACGGCTTCACGTTCCAGCCCGACATCGCGATGATCTCGCAGGCGCTCAAGCAAGCGGACGACCAGACCGACGATCAAGGCGTCCTGGGCGCTGCCTATGAGCTTCTCTCGACGGACATGCTCGCGTCGACGGCGGCCGAGCGGGCGCGCTCCAAGTACATCATCATCCTCTTCACGGACGGCACTCCGGATCCGCTATGCAACGCAGATTCGAGCCCCTGCGGGCCGTCGCTGACGTGCGCCGCCGGCACCTCTTGCAATCCCACGACGGTCTTGAACGCGCAGTCGCAGGAGCAAGAGCAGTACGGCTGCACGACGGACGACCTGATCTGCACCGTGCCCAAGACGAACTGGTCGTCGTATTTCAACCCGCCGGTTCCGACGTCGCTCTTTCCGCAGCTGCAGGCAGGCGGTAACTACAACACGACGCCGCAAATCCTCGGCTCGGTCGCCCAGATCATGGCGCTCCAGACGCAGTTTCACGTCGGGTCAATCGAGCTCAACACGGACTTCCTGTTTCCGGTTGCCGCGCTGAGCAACCCGCTCGCCGCCCCGTTCGGCCTCGATCGTCCTGCCGGCGAAGCGCTCCTCACGGCCATGGCCGCCGCCGGCAACGGCACGTTCCAGGAGTTCACGTCGGACACGGAGATCAACTTCGAGAACATCAACTTCTCGGCCATCCAGGTGCAAAACAGCGTGGTCGCCACGTTCGCGTCGAACCAGAACGGCGAAGAGATCGGCACCTCGCTCGTGCTGGACACCGACTCGGACTGGCTCACCGACGCCCAGGAAGCCAACCTCGGCACCTGCGCGTCGGCCAATCAGGTGATCGCAGGGCTCCCCGCTCCGAGCTGCCAGACCCCGTGGGACAGCGACGGCGACGGCTACTCGGATCTCGTCGAGGTTCTCTACAAGACGAGCGGCTTCGACCCGCTCGACGCGACCAAGCCCGCCACACCGTGCGCGTCGATCGGCATCGACACCGACGGCGACGGTCTCATGGACTGCGAGGAGACGTTCCTCAAGACCGACCCGCAGAATCCGGACACCGACGGCGACTTTCTCTCGGACCTGACCGAGGTGCGCAACGGCATGAATCCGTTGGACCCGACGGATGCCTACGGCGACATCAACAAGGACGGCATCCTGAACCTGAACGAGATTCAGGAGGGGCTGAGCCCAACGGCGCAGATATCCTACGGCGAGCGGCAGTTCGCGTTCGCCTCTACGCTCGAGCCGCTCGTCACGGCGGACGCGACGGCCTCCGACTCGACCTGCTATCAGTTCGATGTCCAGCACATGCGGCTACTCACGACCGGAAAGACGCCCATCGGGCCCCAGGGCGGCAACCGCATCTACTACGACATCTACGCGACGGCCGCCGATACGCCGACGAACCTCGCGACGGTGCGGCGCGCCTGCGCGGACGTGCTGTACGTGAACGGGACGCTCAAGCTGCCCCTCTCCGGCGTGGTGGACTTCGTCGACTCGGACTTCGTCGACATCGCCCAGTTCGATCCGACCATGAACTGCAAGGACCTCACGGCAGGCTACAAGGTCGACGGCGGCTCGGGCGACGGCGGCGGGCTCGATGGCGGCTCCGAGGGGGGCGGGTAGTGCGACTCCGGGCCTGGTGCCTCGCTCTGGCACTCGCCATTGGCTGTACGGATGCGGATCTCGAGTCGGCTCCCGTGGGCTCCGTCGTGCTCGACGACAAGCTGCAGGTGACCGGACAGTTCTGCACCGGGCTACCGGACCCTGCCCAGTTCCCCGTCCGGATCCTCTTCATGTCCGACACCTCGGGGAGCATGGCCGTGAGCGACCCGACGCCCGCGATGAACGGCGGCCCGTCGCGCCGGGTGCAGGCGGTCATCAACACGATGGACAAGTATCCGCCCGGTCCGGCCGTGGAATACGGGCTCATCACGTTCAACAGCACCTCGAGCATCCTGACCGTGGGGACGAACAACCTGCCGGGCTTCACGAGCGATCAGGCCAGCATCCTGTCCGCGCTGGGACAGTTCGAGGTCTACACCGGTCAGACGGACTTCGACGGAGCGCTCGCGAAGGCCTACCAGATGCTTCAAGCGGACATGGATCAGCTCGATTCCACCGCGAAGAGCCGCGCGCGCTACGAGATCATCTTCATGTCGGACGGCGCGCCGGACCCCGACAACACCGGTCCCGGTGAGAGCCTGCCGGACGACGTTCGCACCGACGTCCAAAACATCGTCGGGCTCCAGACGACCCAGCAGCTGGGCCTCGTGTCGCTGAACACCGTCTACATCAACGCGGCGATGACCCCCGCGGAGGAGGTCTTCCAGGCGAGCACGCTGATGAGCGCCATGGCGAGCCTCGGCAACGGCACGTTTCGTCAGGTGAACAGCAACCAGGACATCAACCTCTTCTACATAGACTTCACCTCCGTCGTCCGGACGTACGCGCTCAAGAGCTTCGTGGTCTCCAATACGACGGAGCACGCCGTCGCAGCGCCGGCAGGCGCCGCGATAGGCACGATCCCGGGCGTGGACACCGACGGCGACGGCCTCACCGACGATCTGGAAACCCTGATCGGTACCTCTCCCCTGCTGACCGACACCGATGGCGACGGGTTCTCCGACTTCCTCGAGTACCAGCTCCGCAACTCGGGCTTCGATCCGCTCTACCCGGATGACGCCGACTGCGTGCAGACGACCGACAAGGAAGACGCCGACGGGGATGGGCTCCTCAACTGCGAGGAGCGGTATGTCGGCACCAGCCTGCAGCTGGCCGACACGGACGCCGACGGGTACTCCGACGACATCGAGTACCACAACGGTACGAACCCGATCGTCGCGGACGCGCGCGGCGATCTCGACTTCGACAGCGCCCCCAACGGCTTCGAGCTGTCGAATCACACCGATCCTCTGCGCGACGACGTCGCGGATTTTTCGCAGATCGCGTACCGCTATGACGTACAAGCGTTGAACGCAGCATCCGGGGGCGCGGACGCTGGGGCGGGGCAGACCTGTTATCAATTCACGGTCGACAACATTACGCTTGCTCCGACGGCGTCGACGGTGCCCGGGACCCTCGCGGGCGGGACGAACACCGTCCTTCTTCATGTCATCAGCACGACCTCGGACAATCCGAACGATCCGGGGACGCAACAAATCGCGTGCATCCGCCCGCGATACCAACAGTCGCCTCAAGTGAAGTCTCCGCTGAGCGGCTCGATGAACGTTCCCCAAGATGCCTTCAAGACGCCTGGCCTTGGGCCTGACGGAGGAGTCGGGTTTGATGAAAACAGAGACTGCATCGTTCCTTAAGTCGGCTGTCCTTCGAAACGCGCTGTCGCTCGTGGCGGGCGCCGTCTGCCTTCTCGCGGTCGGCTGCAAGTCGAAGGGCTCCTCCGCGGATGCGGGGCCGACCATGGTGCTCGACAACTGTTCGTCGAACGTGACGAGCTCTGCGGCGACCGCGACCGCGCTCACGTCGGGTCAGTCGTACCAGAGCAAGATCTGTTACGAGGGGACCTCGAACTGGTACCTCGTGACCGTGCCGATGGGCAGCACCCTGCTCGACGTCGCCGCGGGGTACGGCTCCGGCGCAAATACCGCCGTCGACCTCGATTTCAAGCTGTTCTACAAGACGAACGCCACGACGCTCACGCAGGTACAGGAGATCGTCGCCCCGGCGCAATCCGACGCAGGGGTCGACACCATCCAGACGACGCTCCACGTCCTCCAGCCCGGCGACTATTACATCCAGATCTCGGACGCCCACAACATGGCGTTCGACGCGACGAACGCGTACACACTGACCGTCGCCTACGCGGTGGACCCGGACTCGCATGAACCGAACGACACTCCGTGCGTCGCCAGCCAGCCGGACTCGAAGCCGGGCTACCTCGCGTACCTGGGTGACCTCGACGTCTTCAAGACCAGCGCCGCGAGCGCCAGCGACATCCTGACGCTGAGCATCAACAACAAGTCGTCGGGCGCCATCAACTACCAGATCACGAGCCCGGCGGACGCCGGGTGCGACGCCATGGGATCGACGCTGGCGGAGGGGACCGCCCCCCCTAGCTCGAGCTTCAACACCGCGGTGGCCGTCATGGGCGCTGGCGAGTACTTCGTCACGCTCAGCTACCCGTCGACGACTGTCCCGGACCGCACGAGCGGGTACGTGACGACCTTCGGTACGGTGCCCAACCCCGACACCGTGAACAACCACACCGTTGCGACAGCCACGTGTCCGGGCGGCGGAACCGGCCCGTGCTCGATGGCGTTCTCGGGCCAGCCCGTGACGCTGCCTCCGGTGATGGGATTCCTCTCCGTTCCAGGACAGGCCGACTTCTATAGGGTGGACGTGACCAGCGGCGCTGCGCTCGTACTACAGATGAACCTCACCTCCTCCGCCTCCACGACCGTCAAGTATGCCGTCGACGTGCTGACGCCGGCGGATGGACGAAGCGCGCAGGCTCCGACCAGCCCTTGCATGGTCGACACGGACTGCGCCGCGATCAAGCTGCCGTGCACGGCGGACACGACCTGCGAGCTCTCGCACGCCTGTGACTCGGACGCCGGGGAATGCGAAGGAGCGGGCGTCTGCATACCGAGCAGCGGCGGCTCCGGTCCTGGCGTCTGCGCCATAGCGCAGTACCTGTCGTCGTACACCGGTCCCATGGGCTCGGGGATGGCGATGGGCGCGAGCACCGTCTCCACCGCGCAGCCCTTGTTCAGCAACGGCTCCTATTACATCCGGGTCCACGACGCGACGTACACCAACTTCGATTTGACCAACCCGTACACGCTATCCCTCGCGATGGCGCCCGAGCCCGACGTCAACGACCAGTCGCCGGACGGTACGAAGCGCAACAACTTCTACAACCCGTACCCGACCGCGGCGAGCAACCTGTCGCCGAATGCGGTGCTCGCGATCGACATCACGCCTCCCGACGCGGGTCCCGTGATCGGGGATGCCAGCACACCCTCTTCGTGGAAAGCGACGGGCGGCGGAAACATCTCGTACCAGACCGACGAGGACTGGTTCAAGTTCGAGCACCCGTGTCCGGGCCAGAACTGCGGCCTCACCTTCACGTGGAGCCAGCCCGGGCCGTCCCCCGTGCAGGTCGCGTTCTTCATGCTCAACGGGGACCTCAGCCCCCACGAGAGCTTCACCTACACCGGCTCGACGCCGACCACCTCCCTGACCGGGGCCGCTACCAGCACCTTCGGGGGCGGCGGGCCGAACGGGGGGCCCGCCGAGGGTCCCGACGCCGACTGCGCGCAGTGCTCCTTCGCCGGCAGCACCGTCAGCAACTCGTCTGGTCCGTACTACTACTTCCTGCGAATCGCGGATCTCAAGGAGAAGGCGTGGGACTACACCCAGGGCCATAGCTACAACTTCACCATCACCGCGACGCCGGGGTGCCCGGCCGCGTGCGACAAGGACACGGCGCAGGTGTGCGTGTGCTTCTGCCCGTCCGGGGACGGCGGAGGCTCGTGTCCTGGGCCCATGCTCTGAAGGAGGCGTCCCTTTCGCGGGCGGATTTCTCATGAGGGTCGTTCTACTCGTCGGGCTCGTTGGCGCGCTCCTCGTCCAGGGGTGCGATCAGGTGACGTCGTTCCCGACGGTCGCCGACGCAGCGATCCCGGCAGGGTGGACGCGCATCCCCGCCGGCACGGCGAACCTCAACGCCGTTTCCGGCCTCTCGGACAGCGCCGTTTGGATGGTCGGCGATCACGGGACCATCGGGTACTGGAACGGCACGAGCCTGGTGTTCGAGACGAGCGGCACCACAGCGACGCTTCGCGGGGTGTGGGCCGTCGACGCCGAGCACGTCTATGCGGTCGGCGACAGCGGGACGATCCTCCTGCGGCAGGCCAACGTATGGCAACCGGTGGGGCCGAAGGTGACGCCGCAGGTCCTCACGGCCGTTTGGGGTGACACGTCGGGTCGCGTCGTCGCGGTGGGGTCGAACGGGACTATCGTGCTCGGTACGACCGCCACTGGCTACAAGCTCGTGCCCAACATCGACGCGAAGACGACGCTTCCGTACTCGGAGAATCTCTTCGGGGTCACGGGAACCGCGGGAGGGCCCGTCTTCGTCGTCGGCGCTCTCGGAATCCTGGTGCAGATCGACGCGGCCGGAACGGCGTCCACGAGCTCCATCACATCGTCGTCCACCAAGCTACTCTCGGGGGCGACGACGGGGGCTAACGGCTCCTTCTTCGTCGGGCAGCAGGGGCAGGTATTCAGCTCCACGGCTGCCGGAGTCACCAGCGTCCTGGGGTGCCCCGAGACCGCGCTCCGCGCCGTCACGACGACACCCGGCCTGAGCCCCGTCGCGTGGGCCGCAGGCTGGGATGGGACCATCTGCAAGATCGTCGGCACCACCGGCACGTCGTTCCCGTACGGGGACGCGCGCTGGTTCAACGGCATCTACGCCGCGTCGCCCACGGCCCTGTGGGTGGTCGGCGCCTCGGGAACGTTGCTGCACGGGCTTCCCACTGCACCCGCAATCGACGGTGGAGCAGCGGACGCCGTCGTCACCGATGGCGCCGGTCTCGAGGGTGGTGGATGACCTCGAAGCTGCGCCGTCACGCGCTGGTCCTGGCTCCACTCGCCGCGTGCGCTTGGTGGTCAAGCACGCTGTCGTGCACCAACGCCCAGCTCTACGCGCGCAACTACCAGCCAGACGAGGCGAGCCTCACCGGCGTCGAGGGGGACCTCTGCACCGACGACCCGGGGAACTTCGCGTTCCCGCTGAAGATCGCGGTCGTGGTGGACCCCGGCATCGCCAACGTTCTCGACAACCGCGCCCAGGCGTTGACCTCGCTGGTCAAGGCGTACAGCGGCTCGAACGCGCAGTTCGACTTCGTGCTGATGGGGCAGGATGCGCAGCCCATCTCGCAAGGTTTCACCGGCGACCCCGGTCAGATTGCGAGCGCGATTCAGAGCATCGGGGCTGCGCCCACGTCCCCCCTCCGCGACTATGAGACCGCGATGCTCCAGGTGACGACGGACATCGAGAGCGATCTGCTCGGAACGTCGCCCGGCCTGCGGAGCCGCACGCACTACGCCCTGATTTTCATCGCGCAGGGTCCACCTGATCCGCTGTTGCAGACACTGTGGTGCGGAGCGAACCAGCTCATGCCGGGATCGGCGACGTGCACGGCCGACTTCGCAAACAGCTTCTGCCCCAACGACGCGACCCCTGCCCAGTGCGAGTTCCAGCTTTACGACACGCTCGTGACCGAGCTCAGCACGTTCATCGAGAACAACGGAGCGCTCGACTTCATCGGTCAGTTTTACGACATCAGCACGAGCTCGGTCGCGCAGACGTTCCTGTCGGGAATGTCCTTGGCGGCCAAGGGAACGTTCGCCCAGGTCGCGCCGGGGAAGCTCAATCTTCTCAGCTCGCCCCTCGTCAACCCCAACTCCCACTTCCAGCTGCGCGAGTTCGTCGTCTGGAACAGCAACGCGATCCTCCGTAACGGCGTGCCGACGGCCGACAGCGACGCGGACGGCCTGACCGACGCGGAGGAGACCGTCATCGGCACCGACCCGACCAATCCGGACACGGATGGAGACGGCGTAGGCGACAAGATCGAGTACTCGCTGGAATACACCGGTTCCGAGTTCAACCCCCTCGTCGCGGGCACGTTCGTGGAGTGCACCACCCTGAAGGCGCCTTTCCCGGACACCGACGGCGACGGACTGAACGACTGCGAGGAGGCCATCGAGGGCACGAGCGCGTACCTGCAGGATACCGATCTCGACGGACTGCCCGACGGCCTGGAGGTCCTGCGGGGGGTCTTTCCGCTCGTCGACGATCGACTCTTCGACACGGACAGCGACGGCATGCTGAACGGACTCGAGCTGCGCCAGGGCACCGACCCGAACACGAACGATTCGGCCGCGGCAGTCCTCTTCGCGTACTCGAACAGCATCGTCGCCGACCAAGCGGAGGGAGGCGCAAGCCTCGTCCTGACGCCCAATCCGGCTTTTCCGTTTCCCGGCGTCGGCTTCGAGACCGTCGGAGGCACGCAGGGCGGCACTCTCGAGGTCGAAGCAAGCCCGGGACCGCCGCTGACGCTCGCTGTGAGCGATGTCGGGACGACGCTGGTAGGAAGCCCCGTCGACGTGTCCGCTCCCGGACTGTTCACCTTGCTATCGCCGATGGGCGCGCAGACCGTCGTCCAGGTCCAGTCTACCGTCCTGGCCCAGGCCGTCGGGGCACCCGTAACGGTTCAGATCGCCGTCACACCGACCTTTCGCAGCTGCTTTCACGTCAGCATCCAGAACGTGAAGCTCGTGGCCACGCTGGGGGCGATCGGAGCCGATGCGAGTACGAGTGCGGCGGGGGGTGGGCGTGTGGGTCCCCGTCCTGCGGACGGGTTGAACATGGTGAACGTCTACCTCGGCGAAGCGCTCAACGGGAACCCCGACGCTCCCACCGTGTACCGCGCGGAGACGCTTTCCTTCCAATACATCCCACCGAGCACGAAGACGCCCCCCGGGGCCTCCGTCACGGTCCAACAAACCGATCTGACGACCGTCATCACGAACTGAGGTGTGGTGAGATCTCCACTGCGAAGCTGCTCCGGCCACTTTACCCGTGGCAATTTGCCGTCGCTATCGCCGAGAGGCGGTGAGAGAATGAGGCAGGGTCCATGAGACGCTCCCAACTATTCGTAGGTGTCGCCCTCGGGATCGCGTGCACCGGGATCGCGCTCTCGGGATCTGCCCAGCAGAAGAAGCCGAAGCACGGAGCTACTCCGGCTGCCTCGTCGACCGCTGCTCCGCCAGCGGCCTCCGGGCCCGCGCATGCTGCCCCCCACGGGAAGCCTGGCCACACGCCGGACCCGAAGCCCAAGCCCGTGGTCGACGAACCCAAGCCCCCGCCCCCCGACACGAGCCCGGGCGCAACCGGCCATCAGGTCGTCGAACGAGAATCGCACATCGAGTTCGACGAGCGCATGGTTCGCGGCCAGTCCGCGGCAGGCGCGATCTACCTCTTCAATCGATCACCAAGCGAATTCAAGAGCATCGTCAAGGTGCCCGACAGCTTTCGCCCGAGGACCGTGGCTCTCGTCCGTCCCCGCGGAGACAAGCCTTGAGCGGGACGCAGGCCGTCGAGGTTATGATTTTCGGCACGGGCGGGTTCGTGGGCTCGCTCATGTTCACCGTGCAGAGCATCACCGTCGGACGCGATCCGGCCGCGATGGTGCGCCTCGACGATCCAAGCGTCTCTCTGAAGCATGCACTCCTCGTCCTGGAAGCCGGAAGTCTCCGTGTGAAGGATCTGGGCAGCCGCACCGGCACCCGCGTGAACGGCATGCCGGTGCCGAGCGAGCCGCTCAAGGCTACGGACGAGATCGGGGTCGGGACGTTCCGCCTTCGTTTCACGATCCACAAGGCCTCGGCCGATGCGTCCGGGCCCATGCCTAGCTTCGGCGGCGGGCTGCCCACCCCGATGGAGCCGATCGTGGTCGCACGGCCGCAGACGGCACCGCTCGTGGAGCCGGTTCGTCTCGCCCGGCCACAGACGGCGGTGATGGATCACGCTCGGGCGGCTCCCCCTCCTCCGGCGGTGCCGCTCGCGCCCCTCCCGGCTCTGCCTTCCCCTGGCCCAGCCGCGTCCGCGTACACGCGGCCCCCCGTGAGGGAATCCTGGGACAACGAGGAGACCCTCGTCGTCAAGAACGCGGCCGTGAAGGCGTTGTTCGCGGAGACCGACGCCCCGCGGACCACGGGCGCGTCCCCGGGAGCGGCCATCGTCGCCCCTCCGGCTGCGCCCGTAACGCCTCGCTCCGTAGACCCGCTCCCCGCCCACAGCAGCCCCGCAGCGCGCCCCGACCCGCGGGAGACGGCCGCGGAGCTCGTCCCGGTCGTCATCGAGCGGGCCCACTACAGCGGCGACGAGGACGAGGACGACGAGGACGACGATGCCAACTTCGTCCCCCCGTTCGACCTGCTCGGTCTTCTGTCTCGCGGCGGGCTTGCTGCAGGCGCGCCGGGAGACCCCGCGCTCGCGGCGGTGGAGGTGATCCACTTCCGACATGATCGCGTGCTTTCCGTGGGGCACCTGGCATCGCTGCCGCTGCGGCTTCCAGGCGGAGCCACGGACGTCGGGGCGCGTGCGTCCGATGGCGCTTTCGTCGTTTACCCGAAGGCGTGCCCTGGACCGGTGGGCGTTCGTCAGGCCGGAAGCGCCACGACCACGCCCCTCACCGAGCCCACGTTTCGTCTCGCCGCCGGGACGCAGGTGCTCATCGACCTCGGTTCCGGCGAGGGGCTGCTCGTGCACATGGTCCCGCGCGCGCCGGCTCTGGCTCCCCCACGAACGTCCCTCAAGCCGAGCTTCGACGGAGTCGCACCGCCCGCACTCTCGGCGGGTCTGCACGTCCTGATATCGCTCCTCATCGGGCTCGTCATTCTCGGCGGCAAGGTCGAGTCCGCCGAGGACGTGAACGCGGGCCGCTTCGCCACCATCGACATGAAGGAGATCGAGCTGGAGCCGCCGCCACCCAAGCCGCCCGAGCCGGATCCGCCACCGACGGCAGACTTGCCGACGACGCCGGAGCCCCCGACACCGATGCAGAACCTTCCGCACAGTCACGCGCCGAAGAACGCGAAGGCTCCGCGGGGAGCGCAGGCGGCAGCGGGCGGTCAGCCCTCCGCCTCGGCGCAGAAGATCCTCTCGGCGCTGGGGGCGGCCGCCGGACCGAGCAGCGCGCTCAACGCCGCTGCGATCACCAACCTCGACGCCGTCCCGCACGGGACGGGCGGCTTCAAAGTATCGGGCGTCGTAGGCAAGGCCCCCGGTGATACCCTCCGCGTCTCCGCCGGGGGCGGCGACGGTGTGGTCAACACGAAGTCCGCGAGTGAGATAGGCAACAGCGTGGGGCGCGTGACTGCCCACGGTGGGGACGGAACCGTTCGCGGGCGCGTCACGACGGCTCCGCCGGCCATCCAGGGCGAAGGACACCTCGACCGTGGAGAAATCCAGCGCGTCATCAACGGACACATCTACCAGGTGCAAGGCTGCTACGAGCGGCAGCTCATGAAGGACCCTTCCCTATCCGGGAAGGTATCGTTTCAGTGGCTCATCACCCCCTCGGGTGCCGTATCCGGCGTTCGCATCGGCCAGTCGACCCTGCGCAGCGTCGAAGCAACGACCTGTATCCAGTCGGCCATCGCGGGTTGGAAGTTCCCACAGCCGCAAGGTGGCTCCGTCACGGTAACGTACCCGTTCTCGTTCATCGGCAACTAAGCAGCGGGCAGCGGAGACAGAGGACTCGAATGCGTTTGAGATCATGGCGTGGACTCTCCGCAGTTCTGGCGATCATCGCCCTCGTCGGTACGTTCAGCTCCATCGCCCGGGCGGACGATGACGTCGACACGAGCGAGGTGGCGAGCTACGCAGTGCAACGCCGTCTGTTCCGGCTTGGCCTGGAGCTGAATGCGGGGGGTGGGTTTCTCCCGCTCAACGCCTTCAGCAAGGGGTTCGTCCTCGACGGCAGCATCACGTACCACTTCAGCAGCGCGTGGGCGTGGGAGATTGCCCAAGGCGGCTACGTCATCGCCAGCTTCGATACGGGGCTGAAGCAGCAGCTGCTCGACAACTTCGGCGTCCAGCCGACGCAGCTGTCCACCCCGCAGTTCTTGACGAGCACCAACATCGTCTTCACTCCGTACTATGGCAAGCTCGCCGGCCTGAACCACACGGTGAACCACGTGGAGGTCTTCTTTCCGTTCGGGCTCGCGCTCGCGCGGTACGAGAACCCGGCCGTGTTCCAGCAAGGTGTCGACATCGGTCTCGGGCTCCGGTGGTTCCTCGGGACGCACACGTCGCTGCGTTTCGACGCGCGCGACTACATCCTCTTCCAGAGCTTCAACGACTTCAACGTCACCAACGAGCTGCTGCTCTCGATCGGCTTGTCGGTGGCCTTTGGCGGTGACGAGCGATGAGAACGGCGTTGTGCGGACTGCTGGCGATCGCGATCGTGGGGGCCTCGCGAGCCGCCAGCGCCGATCCTCCGGCGGCGCCTGCTCCGGCACCTACGCAACCGGCTCCAGCGGCTGCGGCACCACCTGCGCCGCCCGCACAGGCGCCTGCGAACACCGACGAGCGCATGGATGTGGGGCTCGAGCGCCTCAACGCCAAGGACTTTCGCGGAGCCGCCGAGGTCCTCTACGGAGTCTACCGCTCGCTTCCGGACAACGATCTGCGCCGCGACCTCGCCAGCTACCACCTGGCCGGCGCGCTCGTCGAGCTAGGGTACAAGCAAGCGGCCGTCGAGCACTACCTCGAGGTGCTGGTCGGTCGACGTCTGCCCGAGTTCACGGACAAGACGCTCACGCAGATGAAGGTCCTCTACGAGCAGCGAGTCGTCGACGAAGATCGCTTCGTCGATAGCATCTACGGCAACCAATACAGCGAGCTGTCGCCCGACGTGGGTGACTTCGTCGAGTACATGCAAGCGCTCGCCGACGTTCGTCGTGGCTTCGAGGAGTGGGGGCGCAAACGGCTAGACGTGCTGGCGAAGGGGGCGCGCCCGTACGGCTTCGCAGCCCGCTACGCGCTTGCGGTCGACCGCATCGCCCGGCACGAGGACGCCGCTGCAGCGGCCGACCTTCGCGGAATCCTGGCGGCCGGCCGAGCCGTGCCCGACGACGTCAAGAACGACGCTCGCCTGGCGCTCGCCCGCATCCTCTACGAGAAGAAGGCCTACGACGGGGCGTGGAAGATCTACAGCCAGATCGACTCGCCCTTGCCGCTTCAGGATCTCGTCATGGTCGAGAAGGCCTGGGACCGGGCAGCGGGCGGCGACCTTCAGCGATCGCTGGGTCTCCTCGTGGGCCTCGGCGCCCCGGTGTTCCGGGACATCTTCGCGCCAGAGCGCGACCTCATTCGAGCGATCGTATTGCGCCAGCTCTGCCAGTACCGGCCCGCGCACGTTGCGGTGCGCGGCTTCCGCTCCAGCTACGGTCCCGCGCTCAAGAGCATCCGAGACCGCGCACCGCTCGCCGATGACGCGACCATGCGGCGCTGGGCGATCGCCGGCACGAAGTCCCTCGCGGACAAGGGTCGCATTCGCACGCTTCTCACCCGCGAGAAGGACGCCGTGTCGTCGACCCACGACCAGGCGCTCCACGACCACCTGAGCGCCATCTACGCCGGGAACCTCGCGCGTGTGAACGCCGCCATCGCCCGTAGCATGCCGGCGGCGATGGATCGTGTGGCCGACGAGCTACTCCGCATTGACGAGCAAATGAACCTCATCGACTACGAGATCGGCGCCGGGCTCTTCAAGTCGACCGAGGCCGCGGGGGCACCACGGGGCACCCGTGCCGAGGACGTTCCCTTCGGCTCCGATGCCGTCTTCTTCCGGTTCGACGGCGAGTACTGGTCCGACGAGGTCGGCGACTACACGGTTCTGGTCGAAGACCGGTGCGTCCGATGAGGCGCCTCGCTCCCATGGCCCTGGCGGCGGTTCTCCTCTCCGGCTGCGGCGCGTCGTCCCTCGTGAAGCCGCCCGTGTTCGACCAGTCGGAGCAGTGGATCCAGGCCGGCAGGAAGGTCGACTTCGCCGTCACGGAAACGAAGATCATGATCCAGCGGGCGCACGGGGCGGCTTATTTGCCCGACCTGTACATGCGCCTGGGGGAGCTCTACACCGAGCGCGCACGGTACGCCTGGCTCGTCGCCTACGAGCGACACAAGGCCCGCGGTGACGACTCGCGCGCGGTGGAGTCGCCCGAGGCGCGCCTGCTGAAGAACCTTGCGATTGGAACGTACGGACGGGTTCTTCGGGAGTTCCCGTCCTATGCGCGCGGCGACGAAGCGCTCTTCTTGACGGGGTTCGCCTACCGCGAGCTCGGCGACTTCGACAAGATGAAGGAGGCGTATGATCGGCTGATCGCGACCTACGCGAACAGTCCCCACCGGCTCGAGGCCTACCTCGCCCTCGGCGACCACGCGTTCGACGCGAGCGACCTGCCCACCGCCGAGAAATACTACCGGAGCATCCTGGCTGCGCCCGTAAGCCCGGTGCACGCGCTCGCGCGCTACAAGCTCGCGTGGGTCCGCGTGAATCTCCAGGACTGCCGCGGCGCGGTCACGCTCTTCGAGACGACGCTCAAGGAAGGCGTCGCCGGTGGAGCGGCGAGCGCGGCGCTGCTCAGCACGCAGAAGAACCTCAACGTGATGCGCGAGGCGCTCGTCGACCTGGCTTACTGCTATCCCGAGGTCTACCCCGACAAGCCGGCCACCCCGTACTTCCGGGAGCTCGCGACCTCGACCGTCGATTATCTGGCCGCGATGCGGAAGGTCGCGGGCCGCTTCGCGATCAAGGAGATGCCGGCGCAATCCGCCCGTGCGCTACGCGAGGTGCTCGACGGCGCCCCCGCGGACGAGGACGGCCCGGAGCTCGTGCGCCGCCTGCACGCGGCGATCGTGAAGGGCAACGTCTTCGACGAGCCGGCCCACGACGTGGAGCGCGTGATTACGGTCCTCGACGCGAAGCTCGCCGACTACCGGCTGGATCCGGCAGCCCGCAACAAGAGCACCGAGGAGTTCGAGCAGTACGCTCGCGACATCGCCACGCGCGCGCACGTTGCCGCAAGGGCGAGCCAGGCGCAGACGGCGCTGTCGCAGGTCGCCGATGCCTACCGTGCCTACCTCTCGCGCTTCGGCACTGCAGCCGCCGCGAACGACATCCGGGAGAACTGGGCCGAAGCGCTCCTCGCCGCGAAGCGAAGCTTCGACGCTGGAAAGGCTTACGAAGAGGTCGAGGCGACGACGAAGAAGCCCGAGACCAAGAAGCTCGCGCGCCAGAACTCGATCGCGTCCTACCAGCAATCCCTCGAGGACCCCACGCTCGGACGATTGGACCGGGTGGTCGCCTGGGGAGGCATCCGGGCGGTGGGTCGGCGCGTCATCCAGGAGACACCGACGGATCCGGCCATCGCGGGCATCAAGCTGAGCATCGCGCGAAGCTACTACGAGACGGGCGACTACGAGACCTCCGCCGACCTGTTCTTCGCCCTCGCCCGCCAGTTCCCGACCACGAACGAGGGAGTGGCCGCGGCGAACCTTTGCCTGGACGCCCTCCGCCTTGCCGACAACCTGGAGGCGCTCACGACGCTCGGACGGCTGATGGCCACCGACACCCGCTTCGCCGCGGACGTTCGGCGGGATCTCGGCGACATCGTCAGCAAGGCGGCCCAGAGGCAAGTTGCCGAGGTCACCGCAAGCGACAGCGGCGATCGCGAGGAGCAGCTGCTCGCGATGGCCAAACGCAACAATGGAAGCGAGATCGGG
>Ga0302320_10002574_pt1 | contig 42573 bp, 29 predicted proteins | sample Bog_T0_3_FD_202130 | JGI IMG/M metagenome (GOLD analysis project Ga0302320, IMG submission 202130) | Peat permafrost microbial communities from Stordalen Mire near Abisko, Sweden - Bog_T0_3 | ecosystem: Environmental > Terrestrial > Soil > Wetlands > Peat | place: Sweden: Abisko, Stordalen Mire... | reverse complement strand
TCCAGACTTTCCAAACCAAAGCGCCGGTTTTCATCGCGGTTTGCGGCCGGAAAAGGAAACCGGCGGCGACCAGCAAAAGGCACACGGCCACAGCCAGGCCTTTTCGGCGCGTCTCCCGTTGGACGAACTGCCCCCAGATCCACGCCGCCAGCGCGAGCAGCGCGAGTGAAAACTCGAACATCAGCATGTCAGCCTGGTTTCGAGTTGAGCCGTAGGCCAGCCAGAGCGCCGTCGCGAGCATGGGAAAGCCCATGGCGATTTTGAATTTTTCCATCCAGGCGCCGGGTTTGGGGAGGAATTTGAGCAGGCGCGGGAACCAGCAAACCAAAACGAAAGGACACGCCAGCCCCACCCCGACAGCCAGAAACACAAGAAGTGTGACAGACGGCCGCTGCGTCAGCGCGAAGGCCAGCGCTCCGGCCAGAAAAGGGGCCGTGCATGGGGTCGCCAACACGGTTGCCAGAATGCCGTTGCAGAACGCCCCGCCCAGGCCCTCCTGTGACGCCAGTTCCGAGGCCGGCCCCATGACGCCCGCGCGGAAAGTGACCTCAAACAGACCAAAGAGGTTAAGCGCGATTAGAGTGATGAAAGCCGTCAGGAGCATCCGGAATAGCGGGTGGCGCAGGGCATCGCCCCAACCGACCGCTCCACCCGCCCGTTGTGTAGCGATGGCCAACCCGGCAAGGAGCACGAATGAAGCCAGCACTCCGGCACCATAGGCCCATCCGAGAAGCCGCACAAGCCCGGGCGATTGCCTGGAGTGTCTGACAAATCCGAGGGCCTTGAGCGCGATCACCGGCAACACACACGGCATAAAGTTCAAAATCAGCCCGGCCAGGAAGGCCGCGAGAACCTCCAAAAGCAGCGACGTTGGCGAAGTAATCATTGCCGCCGGGGGCTGCAACGGCAAATCAACCTCGACGACCTGCGGGCCTGCTGAATTGTCTTGCGAGACCAGGATTCCCTTCAGCCGTTCCGGCCAGGGGGCGGCGCCTTGCTTGAGCATTTTGCGGAGGAGAATGTGGCCCTGGCCCGACCGCATAATTTCCGTCGCGCCCTGAACATCGGCGGCCTGGCCTTCGTAAGGGAAGAAATCGGCGGAGGCGCTCCCCGATTCCCAGTCAATAATAACGGCGCGCGGGCTGTTGGTCGCGGTGGTCATCCATCGCGCGGTTGCGGTCGCGGGCGCGTTGGTCTTGGGCAAAAGGGCGAGGTATTTCTCGATCAGCGGGGCGTCGGCGGATGGCTGTTCGTCAATTCCCAAATTCAATCTTCCCTTCACGATGGCAGTGTAACGGTTGCACGTATCCTTGCATTCCATCCACGCCACTTCCGCACTCACCAGATATGGGCCGGGGCGCAGGCCAAGGGCCACTTTGAGGGGAACCAGCAGCACGACCCGGTCCTGGTAGCCGTAAGTGTAGAGAGGGTTGTCGCCGGCGGGCGTCACCGTTTTATCCGGGATTGGCCAGTTGATTTGGCCCGCAGTGACGCCGGCAGGAAGATTCCAGGTGATGGTGGTGGGGATGCCGGCATCGCCGCCGTTGCGCCAATAAGTATGCCAGCCGGGGGCCATTTTCAGTTCGATGCCGGCCCACACCGTATCGCCGGCACGGAGGAATTCCTGCGAAATGATCAGGCGGGTTTCTGTTGTGGGCTTGCCGGGAACAGCCCCATCGTCCTTAGCCAGGGCCGGGAGCGCCGACAAAACGGCCAAAATTGCGAGACACAAACGCTTCATTGCGACACACAATAACGCGGAGAAGGCTGATACCGCAAGGCGAGACCGCGAATTGGGAAGGCTAAAGGATAAAGGATAAGGGATAAAGCGGCGCGATTGTGTGCGATTGGGTGCGACTGGGTGCGACGCCAATTGCGGATTGAGGATGGCGGATGGCGGATTGGGGGAATCGGTTGCATCGGTCGGATCGTCCGGATAGGACTGGTCGGTCTGGGTTTGACGGAAATTGCGGATTGCATTGCGAAGTTGGCGTGGGCTGTGGCCGCAAATCGCAATAGGTTGAGCGTATGGCCAGGGAAACCACAATATATGGATAAGTGGGCTGGGACGGTCGCCCGAAGATGGCGATTGGGAAACACTTTGACCAGCTTTGACTGGCTTTGACGGGTTTTGACTGGCCTTCGCAGGACTGAGGCGCGACCAACCAACGCAGCAAGCTGTGGTTTCACGGAGGAGGGTTGGCGAAGCGGCGATCTTTGAGCAGGAGGGAGCCTGGAATTGGATCGCGTCGAGGCACAAAATAGCACGATTAGGCTTGATTAGGCTTGATTGGATTGGACTTTGAACAGAAGGGAACGAAGATAACGAAGTGCCGATTTCGAATCGGGGTTGCCACTTCGTTTCCTTCGTTGCCTTTTGTTCAAGAATCCGACATCCAATACGGCGAACCGGGTGATGGGTGGCTAAATTTGACCATCGGCCCATTACTACACCATATCGGCGGCGGTTGCGGGCCGTCGCTACAGGGACTGTTCTGACTTTACTCCTCTTCATGGCGCGATTGTAGCACGGTTTTGAAAAAGGTGTCTCCGTACGGTACGGACGATTTTTTGGTCAAAAATCGGGGTTCGGACCCCGGCTAAACCATTGTGAATACGTGGGTTGCGAGGGGTGGGTACAGATTTTACACATGTACAAAACTGAAAGTAGTTTGGTCCTCCATCGCTGAAAGCTGCCAAGAAACCCGAAAGAGACGCATAGGACGAATGGGAGAAGTGGTTTCATTCAATATATTGGGGTGTCGTTGGCACTCTCCCGCACATATTGTGGCAGAGAACTCCTTTCAATCTCATTTGCATCTTTCCAGGGCCACAGGACGTAATTAAATTGGAGATGACGACTTGCAACCCCAAGAACGGTATGGTATGAACTTAAGTGCGCAGTTTGATTTTGTGCGGTGGTTGACGGCTCTTGACGAGATAAGGCCGGGCAAATCCTCCTTTTTGATACAACCGGTGAAAGACCAGGAAACCAGGAATCAAGATATTGAATTGCTCCAGCGGGTCGGCGCAAGGGATCTCTCTGCTTTTGCCGAGTTTTATGACAAGTACGCCTCCCTCCTGTTTTCCATTGCCTCCAGAATTTTGCACGATGCCTCCGAGGCGGAAGATGTCTTGCAAGAGACTTTTGTACAAATATGGGAGAAGGCCGACAGTTTCGATCCGAAACTTGGGACAGCTTCCAGTTGGGCCGCCACCTTGGCCCGCAATAGGTCAATTGACCGCATTCGGGCTTCGCAACGCCGGGCTCGCCTGCAGAATGAGGCAGGCGTGGAAAATGCCACTATCGCGGAGGACGGTGAGACGGCCAACAGCGCTCTTTATGGACTGGAAAAAGCGAAGCTCATTCAGTCTGCGCTGGTGCAGTTGCCTGCCGAGCAGCGCCAGCCGATTGAGATGGCCTTTTTTTCCGGGCTGACGCAGCACGAGATTTCCGAGAAATTGGGTGAGCCGCTTGGCACCATCAAGGCCCGCATCCGCCGTGGCTTGCTGCAACTGCGCGACAAACTGGGGGATCTTCTATGATTGACGAACGCATGGAAGAACTGGCCTCGCTGCACGTTCTGGGCGCCTTGAGCGGTACGGAAGCGCGCCAATTCAGGAAGGCGATGCAGGCCAGCCCCGAGCTGCAGGAATTGGTCGACCGCTTGAGCCGGGTGACGGGCGTGATGGCCGGCGCGGTACCTTTGATTGGCCCTCCGCCACAATTGCGGGCAGTAGTTCTTGCCCAAGCGGCTCCCCGGCAAAGAACAGCCGCCCTGCCGCCGCCTAAATTCCGGGCGGCGCTCTTCCTGCCGTGGGCATTCGCAGTCTGCCTGGCGATACTTTGCGCGGTGCTGTCAACGCATGAAAACCAATTGCGCCAACGCATCAGCGCCGAAACGGGGCAGATCGGCGCCATGAACCAACTGGCGCAGACCTTGCAAGCGGCCACCAACGACTTGCAACGAACCGTGGCAGCATTGCAGGAGACAAACCGGCTGGTGAATTTGCGGATCGCCATGCTGAATTCCCTGGTGGCCGACGCGCCCAAAACCGTTGCAGTCACGCTGTGGGACAATCAAAAGCAGGACGGCGTTTTTGTAGCGCAGAACCTAAAGGCGCTGCCCAGCGACGAGGACTACGAACTTTGGGTTATTGATGAAAACCAACAGCCCGTGGCGGCCGGGGTGTTTCATGTCGAAGCCAATGGCAGCGTTCGGATGGAATTCAAGCCTGGCCGGCTCATCAAAACCGCCGGCACATTCGCCGTCACACAGGAGATCAAAGGCGGCGTTGCTTCGCCCACCCTCAAAAACATGGTGCTAGCGGGAAATTGAATCCGTTGATGCAGCCACGGATCATTTGAGTGAACCGCCTGCGCCGCCGGCAAGCGAGGGGAATACCCGGCGACTAACCCGGCCAGACACGTTGAACGAACCAAAACGCGCCCGCCAGAGCGACGAGCGCCGAAAAGACCGGAGCCCAGCGCAGAGTGAACTGGGGCTTGTCTTTGAAGCGCCAAAGCAAGGGGAGAATCACGGCGGCGACCATCATCTGGCCGATTTCGACGCCGGAATTGAAAGCCAGCAGCGGCACCGCCACCGCGCTGCCATTGGAGCCGACCCCCATATCGTGCAACGCGCCCGCGAACCCAAAACCATGCACCAAGCCAAAACCGAAGGTGAGGATCGCCCGGTGCGACACGGCCTGGCGGCAAAGCAGATTCTCAACTCCCACGTAGGCAATCGTAGCGGCGATCATAGGTTCAATCACGCGGCTGGGAATCACCACCAGCCCCAAAGTGGAGAGCGCGAGGCTGATGGAATGGGCAATAGTAAACGCGGTGATGATTTTGACGATGGATGAAATTCGTTTGCAGCCGATCAGCACAGCGAACAGAAAAAGCAAATGATCGTACCCGGTGAGAATATGTTTTACACCCATCCCCAAAAACTCGGAAAACGGATGCGAAGGCGATGGCGTTCCAGCCACGCTTTCGCCAAGCCGCACCTCCACATCATGGTTCGCGCCATTGAGCAATTTCTCGGCGAGAGTGACGCCGTTGGCGCCAACCACCGCGAAGTATTGGCGATGGCCGAAAGGAAGACGATCCAACAAGGTTGAACGAATCCCCAGACTGGCGGCGGATGGAGCGCGAAAAAGGAGTTGAAATTCAACATCCTTGTTCTCCAAAAGGCGGGCGTGCGCTTCAGTGGGCGCCGCTTTCTCGCCGTCAAACCGGATTTCCAAACTCTGCGCGGCCAGCGATTGCAATTGAGCATCGCTCATTTTTTCCCCGCTCGAAATCGCCTCTACATCCGCCGGGGCGAAGATGAGGGTGGCGCGGAGCAACCCGTACTGCAAAACCAGCTTGGCCGAGCTAAGTCCCGGGTCGTGGGCTTGGGAAGCGAAGGTTCCAACCAGCAACAGGGCGGCGGCAAGGAGGCGGCCTATGAGCATAAGTCCACTTCTTTGGAAGCCGGCGGGCCGTACATAACCCGCCGGCCCGGTTTGGCACGGGTTCAAGGCGAATCGTGCAAATGATTGCGGCCGTTCTGCGGCGTTGATTCATAGGGAAACACGCTGCTGTAGATTGCGTCGTTGGTCAGCACGCCTTGGGATGGCAGATTCGTCGTAATGAGGCCAAACGTCGGCGGACCCACCAGGAGGTTCGTGGAAGCCAGCATGGCGGCCAATGCAACGTCAACTACATTATCGCCGTAACGCCGTCCGTTCGGCCAGCCGCCGGATACAGGGCCGCCCGTCAGGGTGCTGGTCAGGGTGTCGCCGCCGAACACTCCAAGGCTGCTGTAGCCAGGGTCGTCGTTGTCAGCCAGACGGGCGGGACCGGTGGAGAGGTCAACTTTGATCAAGTCGGGGATAAATATGGCCTCCAAATCGGCGCGGTTGGTTTCGATATTCGGGCTGTTCACGCCGCCATGGTAGATGTCGTTGAACAACGCCGCCGGCTCGGGATTTAGCGCGTATTTCGCAAAAACCACGCTGTCCACGGTCGGACTGGTGCGGCTGTAAAGGTCCTTGTCGGTCAGGGCGACCAGGACTTCGTTAAAAAGAGGATTGCCTTGCCGGGCGACTTGAACCCAGCCGCCCGATTCGACCGTCGCTGTTTCTTTTGGTCCCACGCTGAATGGATTGATGTTCGCTCTGTCGAGATTGGTTATCTCCGCGCCCGTGTAAGAGGTGCCGGTGCGAAGGACGGAGATGACGCGCCGGCTGGTCGTGGCATAGACCCCCACCGTTTGCTTCCCGCCGCCCAGTTCGGACATGGGAATGCGCAGGACCATTTCATGGATATTGTAACCCTTTTGGGAATCCTTGCCAGGACTGCGGAGCTGGAGCAGATCAAAAACGGCCAGCACATCTGCGTAAAAACCGTCATCGCGCTGCCCGGCAAACGCGAGGTAGCCGAGCGAATTGCTATAAATGGCTTGCATGGTGTATGGGTCTAAAAGGGCCGCATTGGTGACGCCAGGCTTCGCCGGGTTGTTGCCCACATTGCCTTGGTTGTAGAACGGCGTGGCATCGCCTTCGTTGTTCGGCGGCACAAGCATGTTGGTTCCGATCATCGTGGACTTGCCATTGCGGTGATCCACCTTCGTTACCGAATAAGTCTGCAGCCTATTCTGACTCGCATCACCGATGTTGGTGATCACTCCCAGATACGACACAAGGATGGTTTTTGCATCCCGATAAGTGGTCTTGAATTGAAACTGGTAACTGAGGGTGGCGCGCCCGGCGGCCGCGTCGTTCAGGGCGCTCCTGGGCAACGACTTCGCCTTATTGGTGGTGCAGATATGGATTTGATACAGAACATTGTCATCAAAACCATATAGGTTGGGTCCTATGCCCGGCTCCTCGAAAGGATAAACTCCCAAGCCGACGACAAGATAATCGTTAGTGTCCCCATTTTCGCCCCCGGCGACAAACGCGTAAACGTCCGTGGTGTTGGCAGCCGGATCAAGGGTGATGAGAGGGGCATCCATGTGGCTGGATGCCCGAGTAGCGTCCGGCAGCAATAAGGCAGTGGCGGCCAGCGCTGTCGTCATTGAGATGAATGGGTGTTTCATAACGGGTGATCCTCCTGTTTATTAGTTTCGATTTAGGTTTAACACATGCTCCGGAGCAACTTCTTCAAAAGGCTGGAGCCGCTTGAGTTGGGCAAGTTCCGAAGGAAAGAGCATTTGCCGGAATTGCCACGCCAGTCGCGCGCAGCAATGGGCCTCGTCTCTCGCGCCGGTCGCGGCATTGATGACGGCGGCATGGAAAAAGAGCCGGGCGTCTTGCGTCCCCTCGGCGAGGGCCTTCGTCATTTCGACGTGCGCTTCCGCGTTGCGTCCGGTGGCTTGGAGTGCCCAAGCCAGAGCGTCGTGAGTAAAAACATCCGAGCGGGTTTCCAGTTCGCGCTGCGCGAGCGTCAGCGCCAGTTGCGGCTGCTGTGCGCGGGTGGAAAGGTAGAGCGAGAAGGAGCGCGGATCTTCCGACGCGCCCCGCTGCTGAAGCTCCTTCTCCACGTCCGCGGCTTTCGCCGTGTCGCCCGCGGCCCGCAAAGCGTCAGCCCATAGCCACTGCGATTCGGGCAAATGATCCAAGGCCGCCGCTTTTCCGAGTGAGAGAGTCGCCGCATTGGTATCTCCGGAGGCCAGTTCAATTCGCCCAACAGCCAGCAAAGCGGGCGCGCTCCCGGGTTGCATTGCCAACGCTGTAGCTGCGGACCGCCTGGCGCTGGAGAAATCACCCGTTTGCAATTGGAACAAGGCCAGCCGGGAATATGTCCAGGCGGTTGGCTCGGCGTTGAGCGGGCTTCCCGCCTGGGCGGCCAAGGTCATCGCCTCTGCCGCTCCAGTCAGGTCGCCAGTGACCCAGCGGATTTGCGCCACCCGGCTGTAAGCTTGCAAATCAGGCCGCAAGTTCACCATTCTCTGGTAAGCAATCACTGCCTCGGGGATTTTTCCCTGGTCGTACTCAACGTCTCCCAACAAACCAAAGTCAAAGGCCAACCCGCGCTTCGCCGTCAATTCCAAAGCCAAAGGCTCGGCCTCCTTGAAATGATGCAGGCTGTGCAGAACGTGGCCATTCAAAAGCAACGCATCCAAAGAATTGCTGTCGGCGGATTCCAGACACAAGGCGCATTGTTGGGCCAGTTTATAGTAGCCCGGATCGCTGCTGACGCGCGCCTTTTCCACGAACAGCCAGCCTAGACGCTCGATTTGCGCTCCGGAATTGAGGCCGGATTTCACCCGCGTTTGGACCCGCGCTATTTCTCCGTCCAAGCCATTTGTGCCGGTCAAACCCGGATCCAGCAGGATCATCTTGCAAGCCTCGCAGGAAAGGTCCGGGGCTTTGATCGCCGATGAAACCGCCATCCCTTCGCCTGAAGGGGTGGCAGCCAGAATCATCGCCGGCGAGAAAAGTACGAATAGAACCGCCTGCAAAAATGAAATACAACTGCGCATCTCAGATTTGAATACGCCTCCCAAATGCTTTTGGATGCACTGAAGGAAAATTTGTCGTTTGACGCCGTTCCTTCAGCGGCCAACATGTGGCGCAACATGCTTGCTTTTCGCCAGGCAATCTCGCACTCTTCCAATATGCGCTCCGTTGTCCATTCACTGATTCTGATTACCATGACTGCACTCTTGTCCTCATTGGCTCAGCCGGCTTTTCCCCAAGAAAATCCGTTGGGGGAATTTGGCGCACACACCGATGTCGGTGATCCCAAACTGGCGGGGTCGGCCAGCTACGACACGGCCTTGCAGGAATACACGCTGACGGGAGCCGGCTCGAATATGTGGGTTGGCCGGGATGAATTTCAGTTTGTCTGGAAGAAAATGACGGGGGATTTTATTCTTCGCACGCGGGTGGAATTTATTGGCAAGGGGGCGGTGGATCATCGGAAGATCGGCTGGATGGTGCGCCCGAGCCTGGAGGCGGACGCTCCTTACGCGGATTGCGCGCGGCACGGGGTGACGCTCACCTCGCTCCAGTTCCGGCGCAGCAAGGGAGGCGCTACGGAGCAAATTGTGCTGCCCATCACCAATGCCGATGTGCTCCAGTTCGAGAGGAAAGGCTCTAATTTCATCTTTTCGGCGGCCCATTACGGCGAGCCGTTTGTCTCCGGCCAATTGACCAACCTGGACCTGGGGGACGAGGTGTACGCCGGGCTGTATATATGTTCGCATAGCAGCAACGTGATCGAGAAGGCGGTTTTTCGCGACGTGCGCATCATCAAGCCGGCGCGGACAAATTTCGTTCCCTACCGGGATTATATCGGGAGCGTGCTGGAGGTTCTGGACGTGCAAAGCGGGCGGCTGGAAGTCATATCCAGTTCGTCGCAGCCGATCGAAGCACCCAACTGGACCCGCGACGGCGAGGCTCTGATTTACAACGTCAGCGGCCGCGCCACAGGATGGGGCGCATTGTGCCGCTTCGATCTGGCCACGAAGAAGGCGACCGTGATGGATACCGGACAGGCCAGACAGAACAACAACGATCATGTGTTGTCCTTCGACGGGACCCGGCTTGGCATCAGTGATCAAAGCGCGTTTCACGGCGGGCAGTCGGCGGTTTTCACTGTGCCGGTGGGAGGCGGGACGCCAACGCCTGTAACCCGTCTGTCTCCTTCGTATTTGCACGGCTGGTCGCCGGACGGGAAATTCCTTGTGTATGCCGGCGTCAGAAGCAACAAATTTGATATTTACAAGATGTCCTCGGACGGCACCGGGCCGGAAATCCGGCTGACCGACGCCGTCGGCGTGAACGACGGGCCGGAGTACACGCCGGATGGCAAGTATATATATTTCAACTCCTCCCGCAGCGGTCTGATGCAGCTTTGGCGCATGAAGCCGGACGGCCAGGATCAGGAGGCGGTCACCCATGACGAGTATAACAACTGGTTCCCGCACATTTCACCCGATGGGAAGTGGATTGCGTTCGTCAGTTTTTCCGGGGAAATTGCGCCGGGGGAACATCCTTACTACAAGCAGGTTTATCTGCGTCTGATGCCCGCCGGCGGCGGACCTGCCCGGGTGATCGCTTACGTGTATGGAGGCCAGGGGACGATGAATGTGCCCTCATGGTCGCCCGACAGCAGGAGGATCGCATTTGTCAGCAACAGCGGGATGTGAGTGTGGGTGTGGGAGCCAGGCGAGCTTCAGTGCGAAAGGAATTGCATCATGAATATGCATGAAGCAATATGAGATCGGATGGTTAGCCGTGATATGAACACCTTTCATCAAAAAACATTCTTCCAAGAGCCGAGGCTGCACAGTGCGGGTTTTCGATATGGTTTTCTTTGCTTCATCGTCGGACTGGTCATTTTCTCGGCTATTACCGCTACTCATTTATCGCCAACTGCGAACGGCAGATACTTTGGTTTTATTATTCCGCCGATGCTCCTTCTCAATCACCTTGCATTTCAGTTCCGTTGGTCTCGGCCAGTCGCAGTGGCATTACGAGTCAGTGCGTTCGGGTGGATCGGCATAGTTTGGATTTACATGTTGTTTGTATTTTTGAACAAATAACGTGTGAGGGGTCGAAAAATCTTCACCGGGTAGTCCCATATTCTTGGGCGGCGCGGCAGCACCGCCCTACCTTGAGGTCTCTTGTCCTGTGCCCGGGTATTTCGGTTATTGCGACCTGGCGCGGTAAAAACGCCAGGGGAGGTTGGAGGAGAGCGGATCGCGAAAGTAAAACGTGCCGGCGCCGGGGGCGTTGGTGTACAGGGGCGTCCAATTCACAAGATCGGTCGAGCCATCCACGACAACGGTCTGCCGAGCGGCGGCGCTGAGATCGAACCCGAATTGTCCGGCGAGGAATCCGAAGCTGGCGTCAGCAGCCATGATTTGCGGCTGAGCGGGCGGATCGGTGGCGGTGAGCGAGATGTTGTCGTAATGGACTTCGCCGGTTCCGTGCTGGCCCAATTGGATTTGCAGCGTCCCGGATGGGAATCCCGACGCCCCCGACGAATAGGTGACCGCCCACGGAAGGAAGCCACCGGGATTGGGATGCGGGAGGTTGGTGGATTGCGCGATGATCGTGCTTCCCGCCAGCAGGTTCACAAAATCAATATCGCCCGGCGCGAGGCCAGTGCCGTCGCCGCGGTTGCCGATGGCGCCGCTGAGGGTGTAGGTCTGGTTGGGAGCGAGAGTGTTGGTGAGAAATTGCGCCAGGTAGTTTCCCGCCTTGATGAAGAGCACCTGCGAAGCATCAGCCGGGGGGGGCAGAACGTCATTGACTACGTTGGTGTACACTCCGGCGGCGGGATAATACACCCCATAAGAGCCTTCAAGGCTTGCGACCCAGCCGGTCACCGTGACCGCGGTCGTTCCTTGCGCGACGGCCGGAATTTCAAAACTGGGATTGATCAGGGGGATGGATACCATGGCGCTGCTGCACGCGATGCACTGCGCGAGCACGGCGGAAGTGCTGCCCGCAAAAGTGCTGTCGCCGACATACACGGCCGTGATGGAATGGGGTGAACCGATGAGAGTCAGTGCGGCGGTGGCCAGGGTTGCCGTGCCCGAGCTGTCCAGCGTGGCGGTGCCCAGACTGGTGGTCCCGTCATAGAAGAGGACCATTCCGGCGGGTGTGCCGCCGGTTCCACTCACCGTGGCCGTAAATGTGACCGGGCTGCCGGCGGGGGCGGGGTTTTGCGAGGAGGCGAGCGTTGTGGCGCTCGCAACGCCGGCCGAAAGCCCGCTGTTATAGTTCGATTGAACCTGCGATGCCGAAAGCACGATGTCGTAAATACTAATTCCGTCGTAGATGCTCCCGTAGGAGACCGTGCCCGCTCCATCTATGCCGATCAAGACCGGGCCGCCCGATGTCGAGGCCGGGGCGTCGGAGCCGTTGCCGGCGACCCAGCCGCCGGAAACCGGTGTGCCGTCCACGTAAAGGGCGCAGGAGGAGGCGGTTCCGTAGGTGTATGTGACACAATAGAAATGCCAGTTATTCGTATCCGCATAGGCTGCGTCCGAGGAATACATTTCCCAGCTTGTCCCGGCGCTGTTGCCAAAAATAAACAAAATGTGGTTTCCTGTGTCAAATAGAAGTTCGTAATTTCTGTGATAAGCCCTGTCGCCCTGAATGGCCTTGGCGATGACGGAGCAGTAGTTGCCTATGGAGGCGGGAGACCGTTTGATCCACGCGCAAATCGTGATCTGGCTGCCAATATCCTGGTCGGACAGAGTGTCGCTATCGGGCACGGAAACATAGGCCGCTGACGAGGGCGAAGAGCCTGAAAACTGGAGCGCGTTATGGCCCGCCGGCCCGGCAACCCAGAGAGGCGAATTAACAAGAGCGCCGGTGTTGCCGTTGCTGCTGGCGTCCGAGACTGTCGTTCCGAAGCCTTCGTTGAAGGGCCAGCTTGCACAGAGGCCGTTGGAATTCGCACCGGTGCTGTTGGTAATGATCTGCAAGAGCACCGCGGAAGTGCTGCCGGTGTAGTTGCCGTCACCGCCATAAACCGTTGTGATGGAGTGGGGCGAACCGGCCGCCGAAAGGGCGCGGGTGCTTAGAAGCACCACACCCGAACCGTTCAGGTTTCCGCTGCCGAGGGGGCTTGCGCCATCATAAATGGTAACCGTTCCGGTGGGGGTGCCGATGCTCCCTGTTACGGTGGCCGTGAAGGTTACCACGCTCCGGGCGGCGGCTGGATTCTGCGAAGAAGTCATCGTGTTGGTGCTGGGAGCGGGTCCGATGATCTGCAAAAGCGCACCGGAACCGCTGCCGATGTAGTTGCTGTCCCCGCTGTAAAATACAGTCATGGAATGAGGCGAATTGGTGACCGAAAGCGCGCTGGTGCTCAGGGTTGCCCCCCCCGAACTGTCCAGGGTGCCGCCGCCCAAGAAGTTGGTTCCATCATTGAATACAACTGTCCCCGTGGGCGTGGCGGCGCCGCCACTCACGGTGGCGGTGAAAGTTACCGGGCTGCCGCCCACCGCCGGGTTTTGCGAAGAACTGATTGCGGTGGCGCTGGGGCCAACGTTAAATAGCTGCGTAAGCACACTGGAACTGCTGGCGGCGAAGCCGCCGCCTCCATTGTATACCGCGGTGACGGGATGGTTGGACCCTTTGACCGACAGCCCTCCGACGGCCAGACTGGCCACGCCGGAAGTGTTCAACGTCGCGCTCCCCAGGTTGTTGTTTCCATCAAAGAAAACAACTGTACCTGCCGGGGTGACGCCGCTGGCGCTCACCGTAGCGGCAAAGGTAACCACCGTGTCGCCAGGCGCCGGGTTTTGCGACGAGGCGAGCGCCGTCGTGCTCGCAGCCCCTGTCGAAACCGCGCTGTCGTAGAGTATGAGCACTTGCGGCGCGGAGAGCAGGACGCTGTAGATGCTGATCCCCTGGTAAATGCTCCCATAGGATGGCGTGCCCGCGCCGTCCATGCCAATCAAGACCGGGCCGCCGGATGTCGAGGCCGGGGCGTCGGAGCCGTTGCCGGTGGTCCAGCCGCCGGAAACCGCCACGCCATCCATGTAAAGAGCGCAGGACGAGGCGTTTCCGTAGGTGTATGTGACACAATAATAGTGCCAGTTGTTCGTGTCGTTGCATACGCCGTATGAGGAGTAGATTTCCCAGTTTGATCCCGCGCTGTTCCGATAAACAAACAGGAGCCGGCCCGCGGTGTCAAACATAAGCTCGTAATTTCTGTGCCAGGGGAACACATCGAACGGAGTGTCCTTGGCCACAATCGCGCTGTAGTTTCCAAGCGAGGCCGACGACCGTTTCACCCACGCGCATATTGTGATGTTGCTGCCTGTCCCCTGGTCGGCCAAAGTGGCACTGGCAGGCACCGATACATACGCCGCGCTCGGCACATAGGCGCCTGGAAACTCCAGCGCGTTGGTCCCGTTCAATCCATTTGTCCATACCGGCGAATCGTGCAATGTTCCGGTGTTGCCGTTGCCGCTGGAATCCGCCACATTCGTCCCGGAGCCTTCGTTGAAAAGCCAGCACACGAGCAAGCCGTTGGTAGTGACGCTCGCCTTATTGGAGACAACTTGCAAAAGCGCGCTGGAGGCGCTGCCGGCATAAGCGCCGTCCCCGCTGTAAACCGCCGTAATAGAATGGGGCGAACCGCTGGCGGACAGTGTTGCAGTTGTCAAGGTCGCGGTGCCCGAATTGTTCAGGGTCCCAATGCCGAGGTTGGTGGTCCCGTCGTTGAAGACCACGAATCCGGCGGGGATGGCGCCGCCGCCGCTGACGGTGGCCGTAAGGGTCAGGCCGCTGCCGGCCACGGCCGGGTTTTGGGACGAGGCAATGGTTGTCGTGCTGGGGCCGGTTGTCGGTTCATTTGACAGCACCAGAACCGTGGCCGAGTATGGCGGGAAGGCGTAACTAAAACTGGTTCCCGTGATGGAGAAGTTGGTCTGGGAAATGTCCGGCAAGCCGATCCCGGTTTCCGCGGCGGTATCCTGTGGAATTCCGTAGGAATAGACGGTTGCTTTCGAAGCCGGAGTGAAGCCCGCGACCGACACCTGCGCGGTGTTTGTGTTGAGCGGGTCTTTATTGATGGCCAGTACAGTCAAGCTGCCGTCCTGGCGCCGGACCGCATACATTGAGAGCAGCGAATCATCACTGGCAGCGGCAATCACCGTGTCGCCCCCCTGCGCGAAATGCCGGATAAGCTCCGTTGTGGAATAGGTTGGATAGAGGTTGGTCTCCGTCGCCACACCGAAATCGCCAAAGAGACGCCAGCCATAGAGGGCCGGATTCATATTGCCGATAGTGACAATGGCGCCGTCGCGGAAATCATGCCAGAAAAGGCCGTTGAACTCCGTTTGCATGAGCTGGCCGAGGCTGTCAACCTTGTAAAGGCCGTTGACCAGGCTGACCGACTGCTTGCCCGGAATGGCAACGTCCGAGTTGTTTTCGGTGCAGATCAATTCAACGTTCGCACCAGTGGGGCCGAGATAATCGTTGATTTGACCGCGCAGGTCCGAGGCGTTGGCGGCCCAACCGGACGAGACTTGCAGCAACAGGGCGTCGTTTTCTTCGCCTGGAACTTCCGTGTACCAATGCATGATCGCGAAGTCCGGCGTAACGTCCAGACTTGCCAAAGTCGCCAGCAAGACGGGAGTCCAACCGTTGTAGGTCTGCTGCGTGACGGGATCCACCGCCGGATGGTATGTATTATTGACATAGCTGCTCGCGCCGGGGCAGGCCACCACGCCGATTTTGACCGTCGGGTCCACTGCCTTCATCAGCGAAATATATTCTTGGGCGCGCACCGCATAAGTGTAAGGATCGTGCGAGACGAAGTTCACGTCAGTTTCCCAATAGCCATAGACCTCGTTGCCAATTTCCCAATACTTGAACCCCAGCGGCTCGGGCCGCGAGATGCGGAGGAAGTTCATTCCGTCGTCCACGGCCAGTGGCGCAGCGGCGCGCAAGGAGGCCCAGTATCCCGCCGTATGCCAGTCTGCGCCGGTTGAATCCACACCCAAATACTGCGGATTGTTTGTCGTGGCATTGACATACGCGACCCACGCCGCCGCCTCGCTCGGAGTGCCGGTGCCATAGTTGACCGTGATCATCGCTTGCGCGTTCACGTTGGTTGCCACATGGATGAAGCTCGCCAGGGACTCTTGAAATGAATACTGGCCGACGGCGTCAATATTGTTGATCCAGTGGTACTGATCGGAGACGGAACCGCCCGGAAAACGCAACGCCTGCGTGCCCATATTTGTCAGCAATGTGAGGGTCTGGGGCGTATCAAGATAATTGTCCCAAATAGTCGTGCCGATGCCGAACCAGAGCGGGTCCGCCGTCCGAATGGGCCGGCCGGCATTGACCGTGAGATCGGAATAGACCGTGATGTTGGATTGCGCCACCGAAACCGTCGGCGCAACCAACAACAGAGAGAACAAAAGGACCGGGATTTTGCCTGCCATAAGACGGCTTATTTTACAGCATTTTCCATGCTCAGTCAAACCAATGAACCCCCAAACCGGAGCACGCGGCCGCAAACCAAGTCAGAACTGTAGTCTTGCTGGGAAGAAGCGAGCTACAGAGGCCAAAAATGGAGGGTGTGGTATCGTTGTGCAGGCAAGTCTCCCGCTCTCATAGTTGAGAGATCCCGCGGTATCGCGGATCTTGGTCGCAATCAAAACTGAGAATCGGTTCGACTGAACACGATGGAGTCAGAAGGGCTTTGCACTACGGATGGGTTTGTCGCGCGGCTGGCTCTCGACGCCTTCAGGCAGGTCTGCGGGGCTTGTGAATCGGAACTCCCCCGGCTCCAGGACCAGCGTCAGGTTGGTAATGTCGCGGTCCACTTTTCCGAGGATAAAGCCGTTGGCCCAATCCAGGCTGGGATTGCGTTGGGAGAACTTATAACCGTGGAGGCGCACGCTCAGGCTCACCGTTCCAGCGGGCACCGTCTGAAACTCGAAATGTCCGCCGGCATCCAGCACGACTTCCGAATGATCCGAAACCCCTTCCCGCGCCAGCAGCAAGCGCGTGCGCTCCGGCACAGGTTTCCCATCTGCGAGCTGAATCTGACCTGCAACCAGATAACCCGGCTGCAATGCCAAATCTCCCAAATCAGTCGTAGTCTTGTTGTTGCCGGACATGAATTGCCTGGATGGCAGAGCGCCTTTGCCTTGGAGCGAGTCCATCGTGCCAGATAGAATCAGGTTCTTTTCCGGCGGAAGGTTCAGCAAAGAAAAACGGCCTTCACTGTCGGTCGCGATCCGATCGGAACTGAAGACTTCTCCAAGTGTTTGCGCGGCGGGAGAGACGCCGACCACAGCGCCGGCAACCGGCCGGCCGGCCGCAAGGACGCGCCCCTTCACCAGCACACCCTCCTGCATGAGGATCAGACAGTCATATCCCGGCCGCAATTGAACGGGGCGAGGAGCGGCGTTGCGCGCAAACGCCATGGCATAGATCAGTTCAATCTTCGACTTGCACCGGATCAAAAAACGGCCACGGGTGTCACTCACCGCCGTTTGGTCCGCGAACCGGCTGTTCTGTCCCCAGGACTGGCTTCCATTGCCCAAGCTGGCGCCTTGGATTTGGATCGTGGCACCCACCACCGCCTGTCCATCTTCACTGATGACCAACCCTGCGATGCGCAAATCCGGCGGCGTCGCCTCCGCGTCCAATGGCTTCAGCGCCACTTCCACTATCCCGCCGGCCGGATTCACCTTGTCAATGAACTTGCTTTCGTGTTCCGGCGCCAGCACGAGCAGTCGAAAGATGAGCGCGGGGTCGAGCGACTTGATCTCAAACTTCCCGTCGGGAGTGGTGACGCCCTGCTTGGTGCAGTCGGCGTAACGGTAAGGGCAAAGGCTAGAAGTCCCCTGCTGTGGCGCAGCGGAGTAAACCAGGATGGTGGCGTTAGTGATCGGTGAGCCGTCCGGATTAGCGGCCCGACCGGAGAGGTCCACCGGTTCGGTGGCGGCCACTGTTACCGCCAAAGCGGCGGCGAACACCATGGTGCAAATTCGGATCGTTTTCATTTAGGTTATTGCTTCGGCTGCACGCGTCGGAGGGCGGTCTTCAGCCGTTCCGTGTCGAGGTCCCGCGCCGCAATGCGCCCATCCGGTCCAAGCAGGAATACCGCCGGCAGCATGGTCACGTCGAACTGCTTTGCTACCGATGCCCGCTCTGCAACGGTGACTCTCCCCAGGGTGAAACCATAGCTGGCGGACGCGGCGGCCTGGCGGAGGCTCTCGGCGTTATCATCCAGGCTGGCGGCGACGAATTCCACCTTGGAATCGTGCGCAAATTCATCCCGGACCGCCCGAAGATCGGCCAGCATTTTTCTGCCTGGTTCGGACCAGCTTGCCCAAAAGACGAGGACGACATATTTGCCCCGGAGACTTGCGAGATGCAACGACTGGCCTTCAGCCGTGGTGAGGTTCGCGTCCAGAGGAAGCACCGGGGCCAGCGTTGGCTCGCCCTTGATGGCAATGACTTGCCGGCCCAGGTCGAACGGCTCCTTTCCTTCCGGAATCGTCACCTTCCGCGTCAACGATCCCAGCACGTCGCCTTCTTGTAGAGGATAACCCCCGCGGCGGGACGATCGCGGTTTTGTCACCTTGATTCGCAACTCGTAATTGCCCGGCGGCACGTCTTCGGCGCGAAACGACCCGTCCTCTTCCATTTCCAGATGATAGGAGCGCGCTTCACGCTGGGACTTCAAAAATTCGGCGGCTGTTTTTCCAAGCCCAAGGCTCTCGCTGATAAAATTCCCCGGTCCGCCGGCGGTTGAGGGACGCACCAGTTCCAGCGATTGTGGGTCGTTGAGCCAATCCACCGCGATGGCTGGATTCTCCGGGACCGCCTGGCCGGTGACAGATCTGCCGTCGCCGCCATATTGAATTTGGACTGTCTCGCCGTCCTTGATTGTCAGAATCCGTTGGTGGCTGGGAGGCACCGCCACAGGTTCATTCCCGAGGCGGTGGGGAAGGAAGGCGCGATAAATTTGGTACTCGCCCGGCGGAAGGTTGGTAATCACAAACTTGCCGTCCTGATCGGCTGCGGCATCGCGGTACACATAGAGTTCGTGGGTTTCTGTTATGCGCATAGCATCCACGCTCCCGCCCGGCTTTGGTTTTCCTTCGGACATTAAGGTGCCCTCGATGCGACCGAAGGGCCGGAGCCGCAGGCGGGGGTCTTCCCAGGTCTTTGCAAGCGTGGTCACCAGAAGGCCCTTGGGGTCGGTCACGATCACAGGCATATCACCGGGGCCTGCTGGCAGCTCGAACTCGGCGGGATCAGCGGGCAGATCGGGGTTGCCCGACTTGGTATGCTTAAGCTTCTCCATCCCGCGCGGATAGTATTCGCCCGGCCTGAAAGAAGAGAGCGACGGGTTCTTTTCCGTGCCAACCCAGATGACAGCATCCACAGCCTCGGTCCCATTCGGGAGCACGACGACACATCCCTTAACCCCGCTGCCCACCACGGAAACGGGCGCGCCATTCGCAGCCTTTGCGGCAACGCTCTGCACATGAGCAACAAACCGGACCACCAACACGACCAAAACCACCAACACAACCGCGCCGGCGACCGCAAGCGGCAACCGCCATTTTCGGTTCCGGCCGCTCAAGGCCGGTTCGTTATCGTCCCATGCCCCTTTTGGCACCAAGTAAGTGCAGGCAACGCAGTCCTGCAAACTGCGGGGCAATGAGAGCGAGAGAAGGGTTGCAAGTCCCAGGAGAGTGATCACCGCGATCGAGGAGTGGTTGGCGGTCATGGCCATTGACCACAGCATCACCAATATCGGCGAGAGCAGAAATGGCAGCCACGCGACCAAGGCGCGCCGCAGAGACCGCATGCGGGAAGGTCTTCCATCCCGTCCAACCACGGCGATCCCAAGAAGATGAATAGCCAACCCCCCTCTGAAGAAAAGCGCCCCCATCAAAGAAGGAATGATGACATAGACCAACATGCTGCCATAGATGATAATTGGCAGTAACCAGGGAGTCCCCGGGAATGCGGAAGGCATTTGGGCCAATGCCGAAATCACGGGATCACCATTTTTCACGGCCGTTTCCGCCTGCGCAAACTCCTCGGCGCTGACCGTCGGATGCGCCGCGACAATCTTTTCGGCCAAGTTTCTTTGTTCGGGTTGGAGAAGTGATTTGGCCATAACCCCATCCCATTCCGCCGGGTTTGTGACAAGCGGACGGAAACGGCCGGCGAGGTAAATTTCCAGTTGCCGACGCTTATCGTCCGCGGCTTTAGGCTGGCCGGGCGAATTCGTGCCAGCCGGTCCCAACGACTTGAACTGGGTTAGGCAGTTTTGGAGCACAGCGATCTCCATATTGTCCTTGGTGCGCATCAATGCGTTTCCAAACACCAACATCAGCGCCGTCAAAGCCGGAAAACTGAGTGCAATGGCGAACATGGCCAGCCGCCTGCGCCGGGTGATCGCCGCCGCTTTGCCGGCCAGCGCCTTGAGCCGTTCCCATACTTGACTGGCATCCGTCGCGGTGTCGAGCCGCTGAAAAAAGCCGCGCGCGTAAAGCGGCAGCGGCAGCGCAAGCGCGGATGCGCGCGCCTCGTCAACACTCATGGGCCGCCCTTCCAGCGCGGAAAGACCGGCCTGACGGAGAAACTCTTGCGGAGTGACGGCGCGCGGCGGCTCAACCGCGCCGGGCGTATGTATTCCCGGCGCTGGAAAATCCAGCAGCTTCGCGCGTCCATCGGCCCCAATCCAGACGCGATCCAGGCTCAGGAAAGCCGGCAACGCACCGTCCTTCTCGCCCGCTTTCAACTCCCCGGCCAAATCGAGCAGCCAGAATCGGACTTTCTCCCAATCTTGTTTCTCTGAAACAAGTGCAAGCAGCGGCTGGCCGGCTGAAGCTTCATAAGCGTCCCAGCATTCGTCTCCAGACCGTTTGCCATTCAGCCAGCGGAGTCGTCCCGGACGGGCCAAGTGACATAAAACTGGGGCCAGCGGCGGCGTGCCGGGAGCAACCGTGCGCAGCCAGACCTTGCGCAGCAACCGCGCGTCGTAGCCCAGCAACATTTCCGCATCGCCGCTTCGCCCCAGTTCTCCCAACACATGATAAGGCCCGATTTGCGGCATTTCCGCGGTCGCAGGCGTGGCTTCCGACGCCGGCGGCAGGACGGGACGGACCGGCAGCACCGAACGTGACACAACCCGCGTTCCGCTCCACAAATCGTGCAGGCCGGCAAAACCATTCCGGCGGCGGCAGGTGGAAAAGAGCAGAATAAAAGCCACAAGCTGGACTCCCGACGGTATCATCGCGAAAAGAGAGTGTGCCGGACTGCCAGTGCGCGGCGTTATCCAATCAGGGAACAGGAACATAAGCGCCATCGTCGGCAACGAGACTGGCCCGCAGAAGATCAGAGCCCGCAACAAGCCCTTCCTCGCCCCCGGTGTCTTCCCATCCAGTCCCACCACCCGGAGCCGGCAGAGAGACTTGCCGGGCGATGCCCCGCGAAGCCCCTCAAACAAACCGAAATAGCAGAGAGACCCCAGAATTGATACGACGGAGTAAATCGCCTTCTCACCGGCATGCCCGGGACTTGTCAAAAAGCCGGTGCCGCCGAGGATACCGAACACAAACGCCGAGCCGGGCACACTGATTACCACGCCGTCAACAAGCCACGCCGCGAAGCGCAGCGGCAGCGTCGCTGGCGACGGGCTGTACGATCCGTACGGCAGCAACACCTTGCGCAGGGCCGCGTAGCTCTGGAAACGCGCGCCCGGGTCTTTGTCCAGGCAATGAAGCACCGCCCGCGCCAGGCCACCGGGAATTCCGGGGCGCAAACTGACCGGGGATTCGGGCCGCTGTTCCAGCACCTTGACCAGCAACTGCACGACATTGGGAGCCTCAAACGGCAGGCGGCCCGTCAGCAGGTAATAGAGGGTGACGCCGACCGAGTAAATGTCCGAGCGCACCGTCAGTTCCTCGCCGCGCAGTTGCTCGACGGATGAATAGGCAGGCGTGCCAAAGAGCGAACCCGGCCCGGTCAGGTTGGATTCGGTGCGGACCGCCGTCGTGATGGAAAGTCCGAAATCGCCAATCTTAATCGTGCCATCGGGGTCTATAAAACAATTCGACGGCTTGATGTCGCGGTGCAAAACGCCGGCCTGCTGCGCCGCCTCCAATCCGGCGATAATCTGCAGGATCGCATCGGCGGCTTCGGTGGCCGGCAGCGGACCGGACACTTCCACGCGGTCGCGCAGAGTGCCTCCACCGACCAATTCCATCGCGATCACCGGTGTGCCCGCGATTTCCTCGGTCCCGAAGACATAGACGCTGTTGGTATGATTGATCGAGGCGGCAATTTGGCCCTCGCGCAAGAAGCGCTTTCGCGACTCCGGCGAATCCAGGGCCTGGCTCAGAATTTTCAGCGCCACGCGCCGGCCATTTTCGAGGTCTTCGGCCTCGAAAACGACTCCCATGCCACCCTGCCCCAACAGACGCGCAAGGCGGTAATGGCCGAACTGCTCGCCCGGCTGGGGCATGCCTCTGAGCGCGGGCGATTGAGGCAGCGCCACAGTGTCACCCGGTCCGGTTTGCGGCTGGGTTCCCAGGCCCAGTTCGAGAAGGCATTTGGGGCACAGGCCGGAGGGCAGATGCGGGGGCAATTGCGCGCTGCATCGGGAGCACCGGGTTGGCGGCTGGTTCTGGTTCATAGTTAGTTCCAACCCTGCTTAAGCAAAACGGGCCAAAGGTAACGCCTTAATTGCCGAAACAACTCAAAAGGCAGCGCAATTCCCCGTCAATTTCCTGCGGCGAGGAAACTGTCTTGGCGATCTCGCCGCGCAGGATTTCGCGATAGCGCGCGCGCAAGCGATAAGCGGCTTGTTTTACGGCGGCTTCCGTCAGCCGCAGTTCGCGGGCAACCGCCGCGTAAGAAACGGCCGACGGCTCCTGGGCAAGACAGTCGCTCAAATGCTCGAACAGTTTGGCGCGGCCGGTGTCAATATACTCCTCGCGCAGTTGCGCCATGGTCCGTTCGAGCATCATCAAAGCCCACTGCCGTTCAAACAGGATTTCCGGCGTCAATTCCTGTTTTAACTCCGCATCCAGGCGCGCCTCCGCCATCGCCTGGTCAATTTGGACGGCAGTCTTGAAGCCGCCGCGCTTTTGCGCGTGCTGCCGGTGCCACTCATTGGCCAGAAAACCCTTCAGCGCCGCGAGCAGGAAGCTGCGAAATTTCCCCCGCTCCTGCCGGGCGTCACCTGCGAAGTTCTTTTCCAAAAGGCGCGCAAAAAAACCCTGGGTCAGGTCCTCCGCCTCGTGGGGTGTGCGCCCCTGCCTGCGGATGAAACAATAGAGGGGATACCAATAGGTTTGACAAAGTTCGCTCAACGCCTCGCGTGAGGAGGTTGAATCCAAACTCCCGGCCCTCACGACCGCGCTCCAGTGCGTTGTGACGAAACGCTCGCGGCCTTCCCAATTCGACTCGGAACTCGAAGTCTTCATGCGCAACAAACCATACAGGCCATTATTCCGGCCCAATGAGGCAGGAAGTCCAGAAAATTCCAAGGCGTGCCAAAACCGAGGGCGCAGGAAAAGGATCTTCACCGGGGAGGCAGGCGGCACCAAGAGACCACGGGACTACGGACCACGGGACTACAGCGATCGGCCTTGCGCCGGGGGGAAACCGGTTGCACACCCGTTACACCGTTACATTACCCATGAGAAACGGCGATTTTCGACCCGTTACGTAACCGACACATGCCGTTACACGGGTGTGGCAAGGGGGGTGGCGGACATGCCAAGGGTTGCTCTGCGACGGTCATAGACCGCCGCACGGGGGAAACCGGGTACACACCCGTTACACCGTTACATTACCTATGAGAAACGGCGATTTTCGACCCGTTACACACCGGCTACATGCCGTTACACGAGTGCGGCCCAGGGCGGTTTATGGCTGCGGGGCGGCGGCTGCCGATCCGTCCGCCAAGGCGGTGGCGCACTGTTCCCGGGTCACTGACGAAAAGGCATTGGGGTGGCGAAGATCAGCGTTGAACTCCGCCACATGCAGGCGTTGTTTTGGGTTGAAACCACGATCCAGTATGTATTTCGTCAGGTTCTTGAACTCGGGGGTCTGTTTGACCTCCGTGGACATGGCATGAGGTTCCAGCGGAATGTCCATGATGATTCTGGACCCTTCCTGCTGCGCGGCCGGCTGGTCGGAAGTCCAGAACTGCGACAGCACAACGACCCTGGTGCCAAGGAAGACTGCCTCTTCAAGGTTGTGAGTGACAAAAATAACGGTCTTTTTGTACTTCTCCCACAACTTGAGGATAAAGATCTGCAAATCCTCGCGTGTGCTGGCATCCAGAGCGCCATAAGACTCATCCATGCAGATCAGTTCGGGCATGCCGAAAAGATCAATGGTAATGAGCGTCTGGGCGATGGCCACCCGCTGCCTCATTCCGCCGGACAATTCGGTGGGATATTTGTCGCTCGCGTCGGAGAGACGCATGTCATCCAGATACTTGCGAGCCATGTCCCTGGCTTGCTTCCACCAGTTTCGTGAGAAGCGCTGAAGCAAGCTGGCCTGAAACTCCAAGCCCAACAGGATGTTCCTGAGCACGGACAAGTGAGGCGCGAGACCGTAGTTTTGGAAAACAACACCGCGACTGCGGTCGGGAAAAGACGGCAGGCGGCCGAGCACTTCAAAGTGCCTTGCTTTCTGGACGATTTCCTGGCCGGTGAAAAGCTTGAGCATGGTGGATTTGCCGCAGCCCGAGGGTCCCACAAGCGATACGAACTCGCCGCGGCTCACGATCAAGTCAATATCATTGAGGACGGTTCGCACGCGGCCGACGGAAGGATCGAAATAGCCGTGAAAGGCGTCCTCCAGATGGAGGGCCTCGTTGCCGGTGACGGGCGGTTTTGGCTTTGGAATAAACTCCATGATCACTCCATTAGTCTTCGGTTTTCCCGTACCACCTGAAACACGGGAGCTTCAATATCCCCTGTAGAGCCAGATCGCTGCCATAAGCCAGCAGGGAAATATAGATTACATAAGGAATGATCAAGGCCATGTTCATGTACCTCTGCTGGAGGTAAATCCGGTAGCCCAATCCTTCCGTGGCGGCCACCGCTTCCGCGGCGATGACGAAGATCCACGCGGCGCCCAGGGACACTCGGATGAGGTCAATCAACCGGGGCAGCATCTGCGGAGCCACGATCCGGTACAGGACCTGATACTGGGAGGCTCCCAATGTGAGGGCCTTGACTGTCAGTTCGCCGGGCATGCGTTCGGCGATGCCGGCAATGGTCCGCATCATCGGTATGCCGATGCCGAAGGCCACCAGGAACACTTTTGAATTTTCTCCCACGCCCAACGCCACCAGTATGATCACCAGAATAGCCAGAGGGTTGATGTTTGACAGTCCTGTCACCAGAGGGGCAAAAAGCGCGCGGAACCCGGGGAGCATGCCCATTAGAATTCCCATGAAATAGCTCGCCGCAGCGGCGATACCGATGCCCAACCCAAGGCGTTGCAAACTCGCCTTGGTGTCCGCCCAGAAGAGAATTTTGCCAGACCGCTTGTCGGGCACCGTGATGATAGTCTTCATCTCATTGTACATCTGATGCAGCGAAGGCATCAGTTTGTCATCCGGGTTTACCCGGTGGCGGGAATGGGAGGCAAACATGTATAATCCGAGAAGAAAGGCCACGGGCAAAAGTCCAAGAACACGTCCAAACACCATGCCCGGCCGGGCATGAAGCCCCCAAAACAGCGGGACGCTGCGTTTCAACTCTATCTTGCTGTTTTCCATTGGCTGCATTTCAAGGACTTGGGTTTTGACAACCCATCGGCAAATGCGGAAAGGAGAAAGCGGAAAGCTGAAATTGGAAAGGGGTGAATACCACGCCTGCGTCCGGGCGCCCTCTCATCAATTTCAGTTTTCCGCATTTCCGGTTTTCGCTTTTGCCATGATTGATTTTACAGTTTTCCAGCGGCTGCCGCTTTCAAATAGGTGGTGTTATAATGGATTTTGACGTTTTTGGCATCGCCCAAGATCTTTCCGGCCGACAACTCAATGCCGATGGCGTCGGCCGACTTGGCGTTTTGCCCCAAAAGCCCGTGGTCGAAGCAAAAGCCTGTGATCGTTTTGGCCGTCTTCTCCAGTGCCGGATTTTCGATGAAGTCAATGCTGGATTGGGGCGTGTAGAACATCTTGGTAGTTCGCAATTGGGCCTTGAATTCCGGCACGGTGCCGCCCGCGAATTTCGCCATGGCTTCAATGGCCGCATCCGTCTGCTTGCCCTGGCCCGACATGACCGCCATCGCTTCATACCATGCGCCAACCAGGGCCTTTTTGACGCCTTCGGGAGCGTCACGGCGAACCACCAGCAGGTCCTGGATTTCGCCGGGAATTTTTGACGAATCAAAAACGAGGGTCGCCTTGGGCAGGTTGCGCACCTGCATGAGGATCGGGTTCCACGTCACAGTGGCTCCGATGTCTCCCGAAGTGGCGAAGGTGGCGGCGATGTTGGCGTCGGAGGTATTGACTTCCGTAACATCGGCATCGCGCAGACCTTCGGTTTTCAGAGCCTGCGAAAGCAGGTAGGAGGACACGGAGTCTTTGACAATCAGGACCTTCCGGCCCTTGACATCTTTCACGGTTTTGCCGTTGAAGAGAACCAAGCCGTCGTTGCCGTCAGAGTAATCGCCAACCACGAGCACATCGCAATCAATGCCGCCGGAAGCGGGCATGTTGAGCGTATCCATGATGGTCATGGCGCAGCCGACAGACTCGCCGGAGGTGAACTGATTGATGCTGGTAACGTAGTCATTGATCAGAAGAACATCAATTTTGACCCCGTACTTGTCGGCCCACTTTTTCATGATGCCGGAGTCGGAGATGTACTGCCAAGGCTCCCATCCGGTGTAGTGAGACCAGAGATAGCGGTAGGTTTTTTCCGTCGCGGGTTGGCCCGCCGCGCCGGCGTTGAGCGGAAGCAGGCTCCCGGCGGCGACCGCGGCGAGGGCAATGACTGTATTGAATAATTTCATGTTTGTGATTTTCCTTTTGATTAATTGTTTTTGGTTCCTGTGGCTGAGAGGTCCTGATCGAGATTCAAGGTGACGGCGGCTTTGTTGCCACGCTCCATCCTGGACATGGCTTGTTCGCCCATGGCGGTGAGATTGTCTCTTTCCTTGATGGCCGCGCCCATCTGTTCGAGAGCGCGCGTGCGGAACGAATCCACGTCATCCAGCGCCTTGATGGCATCCTTCATGGCTTGTGCCAGACCGGCGTCCGAGAGTTGTGCCGACGCCGCGGCCTTGTGAATGTCAATGCCCTGGGTGGCGAGGAGCTTGGCGTTGAACGCGATGGTCCTGTTGCCAACGTCATCGAGGGCCTGAATTTTGTTCAGCACAATCTTCTGATTTGCCAGCGCCTGGGCGGCGGTGATGCCAATGAGCAAGGCGGGATAGGTTACGTTTTTGCAGCGGTTAACGCCCCGGATAAGTTCCTTGTTGTTCTCGATGAGAACTTCAAACATCAGCACCCCCTGTTGGTTGACGACAAGCTGCTGCTGCAGGTCCGTAATGCGCTGGCGCAGGCGGAAAAGCAGTTTTGTATTGATGTACTTGGCCTCTTCGCTCTGCGGATCCAAACTGGCGACCGCGGCGGACAGCTTCTCGTCAATCAATTGGCATGTAGCGACATAACGCATGAGATCGCGCGTCGTCTGGCGCATGGTGGTCTGCTCATCCCTTAACGTGTCCACGTCGCGGATGAGTTGCTGCCGGCTGACTTCGACCGAGTCGAAGAGGGCCTCGATGACCTTGCCAGAGGATTCAAATTTCGTGAAGTAACGATTCAGTTTGGTGCCGACGCCTGGAATATGGCTGGCCATCCTTCCCGCCCAGCCCGGGTCGAAATTAAACCGGGCGGGATCAATCTCGTCGAATTGGACTTTCAAGTTGGTCAGCGCGTCGGCGATGCCCTGTCCCTCGCCGCCGCCGATCTGTCCGAGCCGCCTAAGCGGCTGCTGGAGAAGCTGATTGGCGGTCGCGGCCTTGCGTTGCTGGACGACGCCGAGATTCTCGACGGAAAGCGCCGCCTGCTCTTGGGCATCGGTGTCTTCGGCCGGAACTTTGAGCAGCTTGCCGACAAACTCCCCGGCCTGCCGGTCCAGTTCAGGGTCCACCTTTTTCTGTTTGACGGCGCTGGAAATCTCCTGCGGCCCAAGCAGGCCGAGATCATTTCTCAATTGGGCGGGATCCGCGACCTGCGGCGCTGGCTCGTTGAGGGCGGACTGCTGCTGCCCCAATAGACCGAGGTTCTGGGTCGGGGCCGCTTGTAGTTGTTCTGGCATAATTGACTTCCTTTCGTTGTGTCTTATTTCTTTTGATCCTGTTCCAGCGCGATGGCCGGAACCTGTCTGTTGTTGGCCCGCACGATCATCTGGTCAAGAAGCCCCATGGCTTCGGCCATGATCTCCTGAGGTGTCTGCGAGGCGGACCGGTCTTTCATCCGAATGGCCGCGTTGCCCGCCTTGTCCATCGTGGCCAGCGCCTCCTCGTTGCCAGCCAGAAGCTCATCCACCTCCTGCTGGGTTTGGTCGAAGACTCCGGCCTGGTCCTGCAGTGCTTTGAGGTTGGTATCGTCGGCATGAGTCCGCGCGGTTTTCTTTTCCAAGACGGCGATGCGCGCCGTGATGTCCTCCCGATCCATATCCTTGACATTGAGCAACAAGATGACCACGCGCTCAAGATTTTCCAGGCCGGAACGATAGATCTGTTCCGCCGTCCCCATAACCCGGGAGAAGGTCAGTTCATTCTCCGACAGGACCCTGCGGAAAACCGCCAGGAGGTTCTGAAACTTGTCCTCGAATTGGGTGACCTGGGTTTGGCCCTGTTTGCAGCCGAGGCTCTTCAGATCGGCGGCCAGCTCCGCTGATTTTTGCCGCTTGAGCTTTTCAAATTGTTCATGCAGTTGCGCGTAATGCTGTTGCATGTAAGCATCCCCTTTGCCGAAAAACCGGTAGGCCCAATTGGCCACGCCAATCCCAACGCCGCCCACGGCGACAGTCGCCGAGAACGGTGCGGAGGCAATTCCAAAGATGCCCAATCCGACGCCCATCGCCATGCCCAGGGCTGGAGGCCACAGCGTCAGCGGGTGCTGAAGCAGATCGAAGAAGGCGGCCCGCCGGGCGGCTTTTTCGCTGAAATCCAACGGGCGGCTACCGGTGTCGCTGCTCATAAGTGTTCACAACTCACTTCTGAGGATAAATCAGATTTGCGCCTGCGCGAGCTTTTTCACCCCGCGGATGCTGTCCACAAAGTCATGCGTGAAATCCCTCAGTGCTTCCGCGTGATCGGACGCGAAGCTCTGGCGATAAACGCTTTCGACGCCGGAGGCGACATCTTCGGGACGCACTCCCTCCGAGGGGCGGGGTTTGGAGAGTTCCCTCTCCAGCGCAAGCCGTTTGGCTTCCTCCACCACGACCGGGATCATCGCCCCGCTGACGATATCAGCCAGCGTAAAATAAACGGTGGTGTTTTCGCCCGCCGCACCTTCCCTTTGGATTTCGTAAATGACCCGCTTGGCCGAAAACAGCTCCTCGGCGCAGGCATCGGCCAATTTTTCCATCGTGGTTGCCGGTGAAACCGGGATATTATTCATGTTCTTGAGGAAAATTTCCCGGGCCGCCTTTCGATCGGGTCGGCCGATGCGCAGCTTCACATCAATGCGGCCTTCACGAATCGCGGCATAGTCCAGCGACTCCGGCTTGTTGGTGGCCAATATGACGATGGCGCCCGACTCCCGCACGCCCTGCATTTCCGCCAGGAAGGCCGGGACAATCGTGCGCAACACATCACTGCTTATGCCGGAGTCCCGCTTGGCCAAAATGGATTCCGCCTCGTCCAGGAAAATGACGGGACGGATGCCGGTCTTCTGGTAGAATTTGCGGGCGCGGGCGAAAATATGCCGGATGGTCGCTTCCGGCACGCCGACGTATTTGTCCAGAATTTCCGGGCCGGAAACCAAAATGAAACCTTGCGCGGCCTTGGCACCCTTGGCGGCGCAGGCGGCGGTAATGGAGGTAAAGATGGCCTTGCCAAACATGGTCTTGCTGCACCCCGGCGGACCGTAGAGCAGCACGCCGCAAGGCTGCTTCTTGCCAAAGAACTGGTAATGCTCAGGATAATGGAGAGGCTTCTCCAGCGCGTCCATGAAACGATTCTTCGCTTCCTCCTGGCCGCAAATATCATCCCAGGAAACCTGGGTCGCCTGGTCCACCGAGAACGAATCATCCTCCAAGCCGAAGTTGGCGAGGATAACCGTCCCGCTGGCATCGAGCACCACTCTGCCGCTGGGTTCGAGCTGGCCGGCAAATTTCCCGGTGAACACGGTCTTGCGATTGCCCTGGAAATCCACCAGGGCCATGTCGCCCTCCAGCGTCTGGGCCACGAAAGCGACGCAGCCGGAACCGGCTCCCTTCTCGACGTCCACCACGGAGAGAGGATCGCGCGCGAGTTTGAGCATGTCGCCCGGCTCGACCGCGAACCCGGTAACGCAAAATTCCATCAACTGGCCGCCGTATATACCCATGGCAAATTTTTCGGTTTCTTCTTCCGACAGTTCCAGATCGCAAGCTCCATCCTGAACCAGCGGCAAACCAATCCGATAACGGTTCTTATAGCCCGTCTGAAACTGGACGTAGGCCCATCCGACCTCTTCTTCCCTCAAACCGATGACCTGACCGATGCCGGCCGCCTCGGGATGCAGGCCGAAATACTTGCTGTCTTTTCTGATTTTGACCAGGGTGCCTTTTAGGCCGAGTTTTTCCGGCGACGCCAGCGGTTTGCGGGAAAGCACTCTGACCACGGTGGCCAGGCCAAGAGGATAATTCGTCTTCGCGCCGACGGAGTCTGTCGAATTTGTTGTCATGTGATCAGAAGGAGTCGGAGAGCAAGGACACCTCGACGCGAGGCAAACGGTAAGCATGGTAGGCGCGGTCACTCTCCCCCGGCTGGATGGCCAGCGGCCTGGTCCCGCCATAGCCGACGGATCGAATGCGATTCGCGTCAATCGAGTAGGTGATCGTCAGGTAGCGCATGACCGCGTCCGCCCGTTCCTGGGAAAGTGCCAGATTGGCGCCGGCGTCGCCGAGAAACGAAGTGTGGCCTTCCACCAAGACCCGGAAGGTTGGATAGAATTTAAGGCGGTTGACCATGGCGTCGAGTTTTTCCTTTTCCAAAACGTCCAAATCGGCAGCACCGCTCTGGAACATGATCGGTTCGATGTTCAGGCTGCCCACGGGTTTGAGTTTCGCCCACTGCGCGTCCGTCAGCGGCTTGAAGGGCCGGCTCAACCCGCCCATGTCGGCGGCCCGGCCCGGGCTTCCCGTCAGGGCGGCAAAGCCGTTCTTGATGCCGGTGTTATATATTTGCTGGATGAAACTGCTATTGACAATGCGATATGGGTCCTTGTCCGGCAGCGGATCCTCCTTGAAATCGCCGCTCCCGACCAGAATCTCGACCGTGGATTGTATCGTGTCAATCAGGCCCTGTTCGGAGATCTGGCCTGGGACGCTGATGCCAAACCAAGACTGGCAATTCTCGCTCAGGTTGACCCAGGCGACGCCGTCCACCATTTTCTTGACGGAATCGCGCGGGAGTTTGAGTTCCGTGCTGATGTCCTTCTCCAGATCGTCTGGATTGTCCGCGTAAAACTTGAGCGTGCGGAAGTAGGTCTTGAGAAGCAAGTCAACCTTCTCCGGATTCTTGAGCGCGAATTCGCGGTTGACGACCAGAATATCCACGATCAGCCGGCTGGTGCTTTCGGTCCCCAGAATCTTCGCCACGCCCGGGATTTCCAGCGCCTTGGACACATTAGGCTCCCACAGAATCGCCACGGAGACCTTTTTATCAATCAGAAATTTGAGCGCTTCCTGCGAGTCCTTTGTCTCCACACGCTGGTTGCGTCCGATGTTCTTCAGGGCGGGAACATTGAAGTGCGAACTGATGGCTTTGAGAAGGTGCTGGCTGGGCGAGGCTGGCGTGTATGCGATCTTGGGCATCGTCTGCGCGGTGAAGGACTTGAAGGAATCGAGGCTGGACACCACGTTGGTATAGGCGACCATGGCATCGCCGCCCTTGGATTCGTCGAGAATCGTCACGATTGTGGCTGGAAAATCGAGTGGCGCGGCGTTGAGAATGTAAGAGTCCACGGTGACCACGGCGAAGTCCAGTTCCCCATCCCGCAACTTTTTCATCCGCGCGGGATAATCGCCGCCGTCATTGGAAATGTCGAGCATGTAACCCTCGCTTCGCATCGCCTTTTTCATGCGGCTTGAGCTGATCGGGAAGTAGCCAATCCAGTCGTCAATGGCCAGAGAGATCTTCCCTTTGAGGTCCTTGGCGTCACTGGTCTCCTGCTGCTGTTTGCTTTTCAGGACGGGGATCAGCTTCTTGGCAAAATACAGGCCGGGAAGGCAGACCAGCAGAAACAAAACGACAAATATGGGGGTTTTCTTCATGGGACGATATCCATGCCGAAGATCCAGGCAGCAGCGTCGATCTGTTTCACTTTGGCGCCGGAGCGTCGCTGAATTCCGATTCAGCCAGGACGCTCTCCAGGCCCTGGTTGAGTTGCTCAAGGTCGGTCGCGTTGTGGTACAGGGTCAGCCCCGGCCGGTTCAAGCTGTGGCCCTGGATAATGCCGAAACCGATGGTGCTGATCACGACCGGCGACTGGGAAGTGATCTTGTTGACAATATCGCGGGGATCGTTCCCCTTATCGGCCTCGCCATCGGTCACCACCACCAAATAGTACTCGCCGTAACCGAGCTGGCGCCGGGCTTGCTTTTGCAACAGCGAATAGGCCAATGTCACCGCCGAGCCCAAAGGGGTGTTGCTGTCGGAGCGGACAGCCTGCAAGGCCGTGTTGAAGGCGCTTCGGTCGAGCGAAAGCGGCGCCCGTTCCGTCACACCCCGGCTGTCGAAGGCGCAGAGTCCGAGGTTGTCATCCGGCTTGATCTTTTTGGCAAAGGCGGCGATGGCCTGCTTGGCTGCGACGATCTTCGTCAAATTGCCGGAATTTTGGGATTCGGACATGGATCCGGAACCGTCCAACAGGATGAGGAAGTTCCGGCGGGTCAAGAGCGGATCGAGATCCTTGGAAGTCTCGTTCCCGTACCACAGGCGGTTGTTGAAACCGCGCACCGGCGGTGGGGTGTTGACGGCCTGGACGGACCGTGGTTGGGGCGCATTCCCCTGCGGGACAGCGACGGGTGCCTGGCTCGGAAACCGCGCCGGCTGACGCGATCTTTGAGCCACAATTATGGCAATTATGAAAAGGACAATGATGACTTTTAGCGCGTTCTTCATTTGCCACCTCCGTCAGGAGTCCACACCGCCTCTGCCTCGACATTGACGATGCGCAGCTCGCATCTCATGTTGGAGTAGGCCGCCGCCTCGCTCGTCGGACGGAGCGGTTCGCCGTCGGACAACGTGCCCGTCTTCGGGTCGCTGATGCCATGGCCCATCGTGGTGAACTGCGATGGATCGAGGGCCACGCCTTTGGACTTGGCATAGCTGACAATCGCCTCGCGCACCTGGGCGGCGCGATTGAGCGAAATGTTGTTGGCTGATTGCTTGATGCGCGAAAGGACGAGCGTCGGCTGGCCCTTGGCTTTGGCGTCACAGTAAGCCGTTGGATCGGTATATCCCTCGACGGTGATGATCGCGCCGGCATAAATGGCCGCGCGCTTGATCACCTCGTCGAATTGCCCCGCATAAGCATCCGGCGAGAAGGTGGCCTGATTGGGCTTGAAGAAGACTTCAAACTCGAAGAGCTGGTTGTCCTTGAGCGTGCCTTGTTCCGATCGCTGTGCCATTACTGTCGCCACCGCGCCGCTCTGAAACTTCGGAGCGCCGCTGGCCACCGTTTGCGTCAAACCCTGTTTCAGCGCATCATAATCGAAGCCCGCCGTCTCCACCCCGACCTTCGATCCGATAAGACCCAGTCCCATCAGCCCGGCTTGGATCTCGTCCTGCAGGACGGAAAAACGGCGCGGGAAAGTGTCGCTGGTAAACGTATTGACGTTGCCGACAAAGCCGACATATTCGCAATCGCCATAAAGACCTTTCACATCTGCCACCGCCTGCGGACTGTCAAAGAGCAGGGTCGCGGAAGCGGTCATCAGTTTGTCGAATTCGGCTTTTTGCGTCGCGCTGTCCCGCATCAAACTCCCCAGTTTCTCCTGGGCCATGAGCAAGGCGTGGGCAAACTTGACGACTTCGGGCTTATGGGCCTGGAAGTAATCACTCCGCACAGCATAGACATCCACGATGATACGGCTGGCCGTCTTGGTGGACATCAGGACATGCGCTCCCTTGACGGATTTCTCCGCGCCGGTGCCCACGCTTCCATTGCTGGTGATCTCCGCCGCGTCCGGACTTATCATGAAGGCCGCGTCAACCGACGGATCGCTGCGAAGGGCCGACGGCGGGCTGTCGTCCGACCCGGTAAGGTCTTTAACCCACTTGATCTTGACGTCCGCCAGGGCAATACCCGCGTCCGAAAGAACCCGCGTCAGATAGTCCACATGAGGCCCGTACGCCTGCAAGACGATGGTCTTGCCCTTGAGATCTGCCGGGGTCTTGATGCCGGACTTGACCACCAGAACGTCGCCTCCGACCGAATAGGTCAGTTGGCCGACGACCACCGGTTTGACGCGCGGATCATTGAGCGCCTCGACGGCCTGGTTCAACATCCCCAGGGTGCATCGCAAGTAAGCGGAATCGCCCCGGACATAATTCCCAATTTGCGCGGTGAAATCGTCCTCACGTTTGAGGCTGAATTTCAATCCTTGAGAAGCGAAAATGCTGCCGGCGGCGGTGTCTTTGGCGCTGCCATTGGCCAGGATGGTGGCAATGTCGCCACCCCATGTGATAAAGGGGAGTTGCATGGCACCGTTCTCACGAACGGGCACAACGCCCTGCTTGATGACCTTCGAGAGCGGGGGGGAGTCAATGTATTTCGTCGCAGCCGCCTGCACGGAAACGGCGGCCGGTCCGGCAATGAGCAATCCAACCGCCGCTAATATAATTGATCTTCTTTTCATAATGAGTCCTTTCACGGTGGAACTTGTTGCGAACTTCATCCCCGGAGTCTAACCTTTTTGACAGGCAAGTCAGCTACAAAATGCACCCCAATTTTGTAACGCGGTAATTTTGCAGAGGAAAGAAGGCGCGGGGCAACGCGCCGCGTCCGATGCCGAACGAAGTTCATTATGGTGGTGCATTCTGACGGAAACTCGACCTGTCTTTGAGGAAAATCCCCCCGTTTAGGGTATCCCCACACCTATCCCCGCAGCGGGGATACCCCCTCATGCCGCAAACCCCTTGATACGCAAGGGTTTAGGCGGCATTTGGCCGTCTTGCGATCCTCCCGACTTCGGTCGGTTTTATGGCTCGCGCTGTTTTGCGCTTCGCGCGTGGTGCTCGCCAAAAACCTCCCTCATCGCTCACGCGAAACACGGGTTCACCGACGGACGTGTTTAACGATAAAGGACATTGTCCTTTTAAGGTTTGAACGGGTTCAAACCGGTTAAACGGGTATGGGACCCGCTATCGCGGGAGCGCCAAAGACTTGTGAGCTTGCTCGCCGTCTGGCCGCCCTCCTCACCCCCTTTTACCCCTTCGTCGGGACGCCCTGCCGGCTCGCAACATCCCAAGCATTTGTCGCGGGGAGACACGTCCTGTCGCAGACCCCGAGCTTGTTTGCTCCAGGCGCACCCCTACCCTTGCGCCTTACGCGGCACAACATCGGGGACTGCGGCAGGCGTTGACACTGGTTTTGGAAGACGGGTTTAACGGGTTACCGATCCAAAGACTTGCGAGCTTTTGGCCTACGGGCGCACCCCCACTCGCACCCTTCGGCTCAAAAGTCGAAGACTTTGGCCGGCTTGCGGACTTCGGGCGGGCGGACAGTGCCGTCAGGTATGCCGCCACTCACCGCCCGCCCTCAGACTGCTTTACTGGTTTTACCAGTTTTTAGAAGCGGGCATAACGCGCTCCTTCGCCGCCGCCCTCTCTTCATTTTAGCATCCGGTCAAGGTCGTTCCAGCCCAGCTACGCTTTCCCGGTCGAAGGCGTTCCACCGCGCTCGCCCAACCTTGACTACGGACGCCCATTCCGAGAGCGCGGAACGGCGCACGAGCCGTTTCCGCACGGTCGAGCATTATTAGCTTTCATCGAATGAAACTATGGACTCTCCATACATTCTTCCCGGAGGACCCGGTAAGCCGCTCTTCCCATTGGGCGAACTGGTCGTCACCAGCGCCGCTGGCGACGCCCTGCCCAACGTGGATGTCGCCCACGCAATCCGCCAACACTTGGTGGGGCGGTGGGGCGACCTTTCGGAGGAGGACCGCGCCGCCAACGAACGGGCAGTCAGGAACGGCGGCCCGATTCACTCCTCCTACGGTTCAACGAACGGGATTCGGTTCTGGGTCATCACGGAATCCGACCGTTCGGCCACCACCGTCCTCCTGCCCGACGATTACTGATCGCCGGCACGAACAGCCCCGCCGCCAGGCGGGGTTTCTTCGTGTTTATGTGAGGTTCAGGAATTCATATCCATCGCAATCAGCGCACCAAAAGGGAATCCCCCCAGGCCGTCCCCCCCCTTTTCCAGACATGTTCGCCGCCGCCTCTCTTCATTGTACCGCGCGGTCAAGGTCGTTCCAGCCCCCGCTTCGCTCCCCGGTCGAAGTCGTTCCACCGCGCTCGAACTACGCCTTGACTTCGCGCGGCCATTCCGAGAGTGCGGAACGGCGCACGAGCCGCCCCGCAGGTCGAGCATTATCAGCCAACATCAAACTCACATGAGCTACATCACCGAGTTCGAGAAGGAGCTTCGCCAGAAATACGACGAAGCCCAGGACGAGGAAGTGCTCTTTCGATGGATTTCGGAGAAAATCCTCGAAAGCTACCGGAACGGCATCAAGGCCGGCCAGAAAGGCACGCAAGTCATCCGAGACGGAAAAAGCCGCCGAAAAGGCAGCTTCCCCGCCGAGGCCAAATAGTCAAAGGCTTCGATTATCAGCCATAATATCAAAAACATGGCACTTGAGCAAAAGGACATCGAATTATTAGAGCGCGTCATCTACAAGAACAGCGACGATGTCGCCGTTTCAATCGCCCGGAGCTTCGAGCGGTTGGAGGAACGGATTGACGCAGCGGAGTCCCGCATCTACAGCCGTCTGGCCGATGTGGAGGACAAGTTTGAGTCCTGCCGACAGGATTTGGTGGACGAATTGGGCGACCTGAAAGGCGAAGTCCGGGAACTTTCCGAAGCCCGAACTCCGCACGGGGTCTAGCGGCAGATTATCGCAGGGACAGGCCCCGCCGAGAGGCGGGGCTTTTCCCGTGCCAATGCGGGGCGGGGGGGGACGGCCTCCCCGACCCCCAAACCCCCTGCCGGAGCACCTCCCCCAGGGGGATTTTTTTGAATTTCCCTGCTTGACGTTGTCCTGAAATTCTTGATATTATGTTTAGCACACGGATTCGGCCGAACGAAAACCATTATGAACTACGATAAATGGAAGTGGGAAGATAGGGGCGCTGGAAGTCTCTTTCTTGACGCACTGAACCCAAGGATTCCACCGTCGCCCAAGGCACTGACCCAGCCAGAACTCATCCAAGAACTGGCCGAGCATGACGATGTTTACGAATTATCAAAGAACATTGCTGCCAATGGGTTTTTCCCAAGTGAACCACTGGTTGTCATAAGAGCAACTGATGGGCTGGTTGTGGTTGAGGGGAACAGGCGCTTGGCCGCCTGCAAATTACTCTTGCAGCCCGATCTTTCCCCCGACAACCTAAAGTCCCGATTCAAAGCACTCTCTGCGACTTTTGACCACAAACTGTTGAGCAAAATTCCGATTCTCATCGCCCCATCAAGGGAGGCGGCAATTCCACTGATTATTGCGCGGCATACGGCTACTCAAATTGCAAAATGGCAGCCGGCAATGCAAGCCCATTTTTACCACACTCTTGTTCAAAGCGGCATTTCCATTGAAGACATTGCAACTAAGTTCAATCTGAAGGCGGGCGAGATTAAGGACGGCCTACTAAACCACAATCTTTATTTGATGGCTTGTCGTTTAAATCTGCCAGCCGCCACTGAAGCAATCGTGAAGGACCCCCGGAAATTCCCGCTTACGACATTAAAGAGGATTTTTGAGACGCCAGACGGCAGGACGTTTTTTGGCGTAGAGTTTGCAGACGATGGCAACGTGGTTGGCAAGATTGAAGCGGAGGAGTTCAAAAAGGGATTCTCAAGGGCTGTTTCTGACGTTGCGTTGTCCGAGGTTGATTCGCGTATCCTCAATTCCCCCGCAGAAATAAAAAAATATCTTGCCGGATATTCATCGGGCGAGACACCGAATTTAAAGAAAGCGGGCAGCTTTGATTCGACTACCTTCATGTCAAACACAAATGCGCCCCGTCCAGCCGCTCCAAAAAAGAAGAAAACAGGAGCTGGTCCGATATTGCCGTCAAAGGGCCTCATTCCCCGGACTGCAAGCTGTAACATTACGAATCCACGCGTTCAGGCGCTGTTTTGGGAGTTACGGACACTTTCTCCACACACATATGCCAACGCTTGCACGTTTGCTTTTCGCTGTTTCTTAGAGTTAAGCACCTTTTGTTTCTTGGAAGCCAAGGGCGACATTGCAAAGATGGAGGCAGCGGCGCAGGCGAGTTTAGTAAAGCAAAACGCAAAAATCCCCCAAGGCAAACCCCAAAGGACGTTGCCGCCGAATTGGACCCCAGAATTAAGCGCCATGCTTAAATGGACGGTCGATCCCAAAAACAAGGTGCTCCCCGCTGGACATCTCGCAAAGGCATTAAGTCAAGCTATACACGACGAAAGGGACCTGATAGCTATGAATCTTGTAACTCACAACCCAGTTTATCCTGCATCGGAAACTCGACTCCGTGAGTCATATGCTCGCTTAGCGGCATTCCTAAATCATATCCTAGCGTGATAACGCGACACCCAAGCCCACTACGCTATCCGGGCGGGAAGACATCCCTTACAGCGTTTTTAACTGAAGTAATTGATCTTAATAACCTCCACGGCGCTGTATATGTCGAACCCTTTGCCGGAGGTGCTGGCGCGGCACTTAAACTTTTATTCGACGAGCAGGTTTCTAAGATTTACATAAATGACCTCGACAAGCATATATATTGCTTCTGGAAGGCGATTTTAAACCACACCTCCGAATTCACTAGCTTGATTCGTGAAACTCGTGTCTCCGTAGCCCAATGGAGGAAGCAACAGAAAGTGTTTGTTAATTTTACCAAACACTCTACCCTGGAGATAGGTTTTGCCACATTTTATCTTAACCGTTGTAATCATTCAGGAGTTCTTAACGGCGGCCCGATTGGAGGCATTGACCAGACCGGGGAATATAAGATTAACGCACGCTATAATAAAGCCGAACTTCAAAGTCGCATCGAAAAAATATCCCTGTATCGAGACCGCATCATCGTCAAGAATCTGGATGGCGTTGCGTTTCTGGACTGGGTGTTCAAAGAACGTAAAGTGGACCCAGATAAATCGCTAGTTTACATGGACCCCCCTTACTTTGAAAAGGCGGCCAGCCTCTATGATGTTTATTTTCATGATTCAGACCATCAAAAATTGGCTAAATATCTCGCACAAACGCATAAGTTCCGGTGGATTGTTTCCTACGATGATTCTGCCTTGGTACGAAAACTATATAAGGATCGTCTTAACATCTTGCTCATGAGATATTCCGTTAAAACCGTGCGAATCGGTCGCGAGTTAGTTATATCCAGTTCTAATTGTCTCTTGCCAACCCACCTTTTAGGGACTCAACTTAACGGTTTTGCTTCGCCTAATCGCAGTCGTATTAACGCGCGTAATTGCCTTCTGAAGGAGGAGACTTCAGGAACGGGCATTAGGGCGTAGGTTTTGAGGCGCTTTTCTTTTCATGGTAGCATGTTTGCCGGAGAGCCAGGCTTTCGCCCGGCGTCAGTTCACCCAACAACAAGCACCATGAAAGGAGACCCATGCCCGATTCCAAAACCGGTCGCAACGACACGCCACACCGGGAGGCCAGCGCACCTCAGATTCAGAAGCGCTACGAAGGGAGACGTTCAGACGGCCAAGTGTTCGTGACCGTGAACGGGGACGCCCTCAATCCGCGCTTCGACTTATCTTCCCACAGCCCCGACGGATTTGAGTGGGGCTACGCCGGAAGCGGCCCGGCCCAACTGGCGCTCGCCCTCCTGGCCGACTGTCTCGACGACGAACAAGAAGCGCTCGAATGGTACCAAGACTTCAAGTCTGCCGTTGTGGCAGGGTTGCCACGCGAGGGCTGGACACTCACGGACGAGGAAATACGGGACACCATCACCGCGTTTGAGAACGAATGAAAGGAAAACCGCTATGGATGTTCATTGTTCCACCTGTGGCGAACCCTGGGACGTATATCACCTCTGGCACGACGCCGTTTACGACGCCTTGCCCCAAGAGGAAGCCGAAGCCTGGTGTTCGCTTCCACGGAGTCAGAAATTGAGCGAACACTACCGAAAGGAGTTCCGCGCCGCAGGCTGGGAATTCGGGCAATCGGTGATAAACGTCACGCGCTGCCCTGCTTGCCCCAAAGACGCAAAGCCGGATTTGGAGAAAGTCATGACCAAAGCGGCGATTGAGGAGATCATGGGCGGCGACGAGGACGGACTGGCGGCGACGTTTGAGGACTACCATCTTTGAACCGGCCTCATTGTCCGGGAAGTGCATTCCGCCTTTGTAAGATTCTCGCATCACCCAACGCTTGCGTTGGCTTTCCACACCTCTCTCATTTCGGGAGAGGTTCTTTATTTGCTAAAATGGACGGCGGAAGAACAGTTCTTTCCAATCAAACCTTTTCACTGCCCAAACGAAGTGCCGTCCGCGCTTCCAGTGAGAGTAACCAAACCAGAAGCAGCCCGTTTGCGCGGGTGGACGGCAGAAGGAGAGTAACCGTGAATGATACAGATGCAAGTTCGTTGCCCACGCTCGATTTGCTCGGGCGGCTGGGCCGGGAAATGCCCGAAGTGTTCGAGCAGGCCCTGGTCGTTGGCAAATGGGTATGGCTGGAGTTCAATGTGGCCCCGGTCAAACCGATCCGGGAGAAATTGAAGGAGCTTGGTTTCCATTGGAATGCCGGGCGAAAATGCTGGCAGCACCCGTGTGGATTGCCCACCGAGCGTTCCATCCGCGATCCCCGCTCGTATTACCAGGTGATACCGGCGACGGACATGGCGCTGAATGACGCCACGGCGGCACCCGCCGCCAAGGAATACAAGGTAATCGCTCTCCGGGAATGTCCCTTGCCGGAAAGTCTGGCATTCTGTGACACCCCGGAACGAGCCGCCGAATACTGGCGGCTTCATGTTGCGACCAACCCCTATTTCAACCCGGAATGCGAATGTTTCGTCATTCTCATGTTGAACACCCGCCGCCGGGTCAGAGGGCACCAGTTGCTCACCATCGGGACGATGGACACGATCCTCGTGCATCCGCGCGAGGTGTTCCGGGCGGCGGTCATCGCCAGCGCGGCGGCGGTTGTGCTGATGCACAATCACCCATCGGGCGAATCGTCGCCATCGGAAGCCGACATCAAAGTGACACGGGACCTCATTAGAGCCGGGCAATTGCTGAAAATCGAAGTGCTCGACCATGTCATCATCGGGAACCCAGGCCATGCGTCTTTGCGTGAAATGGGCTACTTCAATAATTGACAGGCGTATGCCAGAGAAGGAGAAAATGAATGAGCACTCAGGCTTACGACCGCATCACCGGGCAGATCATTGCCCTCTTGGAAAAGGGCACCGTTCCCTGGCACAAGCCGTGGAAAGCAGCCGCCGGCTGGCCCAGGAATCTGGTTACGAACAAGCCGTATAGGGGGATAAACGTGCTTTTGCTTCATTGCATGAGCTACGAATCCCCCTATTGGCTCACATTCCGCCAGGCCGTCATGCTTGGCGGCACAGTCAGGAAGGGCGAAAAGGCATGTCCTGTCGTCTTTTGGAAACGCCTCCAGGTTGAAAAGGAGGATGACAGTAAAAAGCGGGAAATCCCCCTTCTCCGCTATTATCACGTTTTCAATCTGGCGCAGTGCGATGGATTGAAGAATGGAGCAGCGCCAAGCAGTGAGGAACCTGTGTCGCCGAGCAGGCCGGAAAACATTGTCGCCAACATGCCGCAGAGGCCGTCCATCAAGGACGGGTTCACGCGGGCGTTCTACTCGCTCCGCGAGGATTATGTCGGGATGCCGGCACGGGAGCGATTCAGCCGGGGCGAGGAATATCACGCGACGCTCTTTCACGAACTGGTCCATTCAGTCGGCCATCCGAGCCGTTTGAACCGGTCAACATTGAACGAGCAGGCGGGATTTGGTTCCGACCCTTACTGCAAGGAGGAATTGATTGCCGAGATCGGGGCCGCGTTTCTGTGCGGCCACGCGGACATCGCCGAGTGGACGATTGACAATTCGGCGGCGTATGTCGCCGAGTGGTTGAAACGGATGAAGGACGACAAGAAATTGATCGTCCATGCGGCGGCGCAGGCCCAACGGGCGGCGGATTTCATCATCGGCCGCAAGCCGGAGGAAGCCGGGGTGTCCCATGACTGAATTGGAGAGAACAGTCCGGCGCCGGACACGCTCCCCTTTCGGCCACTACCGGAAGAGGATCGTGGTCATCTTGGAGCCGGGAGACATCCTTGCCATGCGTTTGGAGCGTACGCGAACCACGTTCCGGGCAGGTCTGGCGACAGTCTTCCGCCAGCTTGCCGAGTGGCACGCATCCGCCGAACGGAGGCGAAAGTTGGCCGAGCGGAAGGAAAGGAGGGCACGATGAAATCCACATCCCAAATTGACACCCGGAAAGCACAGGTTTGCTTCCCGGACGGCAGTATCGCGGAATATGAGGACCAGAAATTGGCCTATGCCGTCTGGCTTGCCTTGCGAAAGGGCACTCGCGCCGCCTTTCGCGGAGCGAACGACTCCCGGCCCGTGTATCCTTGGGATTATGCGGATGCCGTTCCAG
>Ga0302320_10002572_pt1 | contig 42583 bp, 36 predicted proteins | sample Bog_T0_3_FD_202130 | JGI IMG/M metagenome (GOLD analysis project Ga0302320, IMG submission 202130) | Peat permafrost microbial communities from Stordalen Mire near Abisko, Sweden - Bog_T0_3 | ecosystem: Environmental > Terrestrial > Soil > Wetlands > Peat | place: Sweden: Abisko, Stordalen Mire... | reverse complement strand
TGTGCAGGTCCAACGGTTAAGTCACTCGGGCAGGAACCGCATTGGCTTGGGCAAGAACGTTCAATGCGGAGAGCGCGACGAGAGCTGCCAGCAGGCTGGATTTGAATATCAGGCAATTTGGCTTAATGGCGCACCTCAATGTGGGAGCGTTGATTTCTGAGCATGAAGTGCCGGTCGGTTCTGGAAATTGCGTGCATGGAGTCAGGGCCTTCACCTTAATGTGCATTCTGGCGCATTCTGAATTGCTCCCTCAAAGGGAGTGCCACGTGGCTAGCGAGTAAACCGGGGATTGTATTGCGGTACAGTTGATACCGCAAGGAGAAATTGAAGGTAAAGGTAATGGTGACTTTTTATTATACCGGGTGAACGTGGCGGCTGGAATTCCTTTACAAAGACTGTGGTGGAGGGACTGGTCTGCTTGCGCCGCCGCGCAGCCTTTTCAGCGTGACCTGAAACTCATGTTTGGTGGGCAGAGAGATCGCTCCGGAAGTGCAGCCTTCCACGCAGATTTGGCAGCCGGGAAGGCAGCGTAGAGGGTGGGCCACTACGGGCCGGCCGGTCTTGATATCCCACTCAAAGACGTCGTGCGGGCAGAAGTTGAGGCATTGCAAATCGGTCCGGCAGGTGCCGGCGTCAATGATGGGGAACCAGGGGAATTTTTCGCGCAGGTGGTAAAGCAGAGCCATGTTGATAACCTTTAATCATCGCATGAATAACCGGCCCGGTTATTCTTTGCGGTCCCTCAATGACTGGGCTTATTCGGGTCGGCGAGCGCATTCAGCCGTTCGCGGATCCGGTCAAGGATTCCATCATTGGTGGTATTGCGGACGTCCAGCGGCACAAAATGGTCAGCGTTAAACTCCGTATTGCGCAGGGCTTTCTTGAAGAGCTTCATCTGTGTCTCTTCCTGGCAGGCGCAGACCATGACGTAAGTGTCAGGATCATTCTCAGCGGAGCGAAGCACATCCTGGAGGATCTCATTTCCTCCCTCCCCGCAAAGTTGCGGATGGACGGCGGCATATGACACATCAAACTCCGATTCAATGTCGAAAGCCAGGGAGTTCATATCTGCATAGCGAAAAGGATCCAGGCCTTTGCAGTTGCAAATCAGGGTTTTGACGTTCATCAAATCCTCCTGAGGCCGATTCCCCACTTATTTAATTAGAACCCTAAACCGAACTGAAAGTTGCACCATCAGTCGTTCAATCCCTTAGGGAGAGCATCTGAGTTGCCATAATTACAGGTTTCAATGAAGTTGGCGCGATTTTCATCAAGTCCATGATACTAAGCAATTTATGGTCTATTTTAAGGCGATGGCGTTCCCCCATGAGTCAAGGAGGAGCAATTTCCCTCAGATAAAAGTGTCCACTATAAAAGACAGATAGTCGTTCTGATGCTCCACCCAAACGCCGCGGCCTTGTTGGCTCATGAATTGCACAACAATCTTTGCACGGAGTAATTGCTTGAAATGTGGACTATCAGTAGAATACAGTCAGCGTAACAGCTTGGGCGTCGTCCGGTCGGCATCATTTGCTTTGGCCGTTCAGATACCCTGGCGGTGAGTTCCCAGAATCCGGTCGGCAGCGCAGGTAGCGATCGCCCGACGGATGAGCGGTCGCATTATGGAAAACAATTCGAGTCCGCACGCAGCGAAGCCGCATGACTCTTTCAGCGTCCAGAGGCGGAGCACGCGGATCGACTACATTACGACGGTTCTCCTTTCCGGCAAGGATGGTTCGGGAACGCCCTTTCGGGAATACACACAGACCGCGATTGTAAACATGCACGGGTGCAAGGTTCGCACCTCTTATCGAATCCTGGTAGGGATGCTTGTTACCTTGGAATGCCCCAAGGCGGGGGCATCGGGAAAAGGCGTCTGCGTCAAGGTTTGGGATCCTGCTCCGGGAGTCGCCGGGCATGAGATTGCCGTGCAACTCATCAAACCTCAGAACCTCTGGGGTGTGCCCAACCCTCCGGCGGATTGGGAAACAGTCGCCAAGGCCATGGCGCAAGCGCGAGCACCTCAGGCTGATAATGCTGCGGCCCGGCCCGCGCCCACTCCCGTGCCTGGCCCGCGCCCTGCGGTTGCCGCTCCACGGCCTCCAGCGACAGCGCCCGCGACGCCGGTTGTGACGCCCCCGCCTGTCGTTCCGACCGCCGCGGTTCCACCACTGGCGCCAACTGCCGCTGCTACTCACGTGGTAGCTGTCAACACCGCGCCACCTGTTCCAACTCCCGCGGTTGTGGCGCCTCCGGTCACCCCCCCGGCCCGGCCTGCGCCTGTTGCCGGCCCCACAATTGAGCAACGCCTCGCTGAGCTTGAGCGGCGCTCCACTAAATTGGTGGAATCGGTTCTGGATATCCTGCGCGGCCAGGCGGAGGAATATACGCGCAGCAGCCTGGAAGAATTCCGCCAGCAGATGGATGCCCTCATTCAGGATGCCGAGACGCGAATGCGGCAGACATTCCAACAGGCCTATGAAGAATCGGCCGGATCGTTGATCGGACTGCGAACGGATCTGATGGAGCAGATGGCGTCGCGGGGAGCGCAATTGATTCGCTCCACGGAGGATACGCTGCGCACGCGGCTCCGGGCGAATGTGACGATTCCAGGCACGCCCGTTGCCGTAAAGGCTCCGGAGCCCGTCGCGAAGAAGTAACGAATCGACCCTTACACTTGCCGGCCACTGACATACTTCCCCCATCCCGATTGAGGCATTTGCCCAAATTCTAGCTTCGTATTTGCGCGTGGGTTACCACGCCAAATTGAACAGGTATCATATTGTGGGACATGCCACGCCGCATGTTTGGTATAATGCGCGGGTTGGGGAATCGGGCCATTCATCCTTAAGTTCTCGTGCGTGTGTGAGCATTGCTTCGGACCCTGGCTCAGGACGGGGATTCAATCCCCGGACCTTTCAATTTCTCCGGCAAAACCGCCGCTCTGGGGGCGCCTCGCGGCTTGATCCTCGTGGTTTGCCCCGAACGCGCGCAGCAAGGGAGCATATCCCAGACGACTTCGAATCTTGTATAGACACGTAAAGGGAACCCGATGGCAACCACTCATATTGAGCCGCAAGTAGATGCTATATCCGCAGGACGAGCACCGATTATCAATGACCTCAGCATTCAGGTGGCAACCGTAAATGGATCAGGCAGCCAAACTGCCAACCTGGTTTTGCTGCGCGCGATCTTTCAGATGGGCATTCCGGTTTCGGGCAAGAACCTCTTCCCCTCCAACATCGCCGGCCTGCCGACGTGGTTTACCATTCGTGCCTCCAAGGATGGTTACATCGCGCGCCGCCGTGACAGCGAATATATGGTGGCGATGAATCCCGAGACGGCGGAAGAGGATGTGCTTGGCCTCAAGGCGGGCGCGGTCTGTATTTACGACGAGCGCCTGAATTTGAAGCGCCTGCGCGACGACATCGTTTTTTACCCCATACCCTTCGATACCCTGGTGACCCCCGTCTGCCCGGATGCGCGCTTGCGCAAGCTTGTTCGCAACATGGTTTACGACGGCGTGCTGGCGAAACTGCTGGGCATTGAGATGGAAGAGATTCAGAAGGCGTTGCAAAAGCAGTTCCGCAAGAAAGCCAAGGCCGCGGAATTGAATTGGAACGCCGCCCGCGTCGGCTTTGAGTTTGCCGAGAAGAACCTGGTGAAAGCCGATGTCCACACCTTGCAGCGCATGGACGCCACGCATGGGAAGATCCTGATTGAGGGCAATGCCGCCACCGCGTTGGGCTCAATGTTTGCCGGCGTAACTGTTGTGACGTGGTATCCCATCACTCCTTCTTCCACCGTTTGCGAGACGCTTACTGATTACATGAAGCGCTATCGCATTGACAAGGAAACCGGCAAGGCCACGTTTGCCATCGTGCAGGCAGAGGATGAACTTGCCGCCCTGGGCATGGCTCTTGGTGCGGGTTGGGCGGGAGCGCGCTCCATGACGGCGACGTCAGGACCGGGCGTCTCCCTGATGTCTGAATTCACCGGTTTCGGCTATTACGTGGAAATTCCCACGGTGATTTTTGACATCCAGCGCGTCGGCCCCTCCACCGGCCTGCCCACGCGCACCGCGCAGGGAGACATCCTCTCCACCGCACTGCTTTCCCATGGCGACACCAAGCACCCCATGTTGCTGCCCTGTTCGCCCGCTGAGTGTTTCAGCATGGCGATTGAGGCGTTTGACCTTGCCGAAGACATGCAGACACCGATTTTCGTCATGACCGACCTTGACCTGGGTATGAACACCTGGATGTCGGACACTTTTCCCTATCCCGAAAAGCCGATTGCCCGAGGTAAGGTCCTGAGCGCTGACGATGTGCGCCGCATGGGCGGATTTGAGCGCTACAAGGATGTGGACGGTGACGGCATCGGTTACCGCACTCTGCCCGGAACTCCGGACCGCCTGAGCGGCTGGATGGCTCGCGGCAGCGGCCACAATGAGAAGGCCATTTACAGTGAGCGGGCTGACGTCTATGTGAACAATGTGGATCGCCTTGCCCGCAAGTTTGAAAACTCCCGCCACAAGGTTCCCGCCCCCATCACTGTGGAAGCGGCGAAACCGGACGTGGGCATCATCGCCTATGGCACCAGCCACTGGGCACTGATCGAGAGCCTGGAGCAGTTGCGGCACGAGCAGAATATCGATGCCGGGTACCTCCGCTTGCGGGCATATCCCTTTGCCCAGGAAGTTCATGACTTTATAAACCGATACCAGCGCATCTACGTGGTGGATCAGAACCGCGACGCCCAGATGCTTGGCTTGCTCCGCTTGGAATGCAGCGCCGCGCAGATCGCGAAGCTGCGCAGCGTTCGCCACTACGACGGGTCGTCGCTTGATGCGCGTTCCGTAACCGACGAGATTGTTTCCCAGGAGGCCGCGAAATAACATGGCAACTGCAACTGTTCCCCCGGCACCATCCGCCAAGACCAACCGCATTGGGTTGGAGATGTCGATCTACAAGGGCAGCAAGAGCACGCTCTGCGCTGGTTGCGGCCACAACGCAATCTCCGAACGCATTATTGAAGCCTGCTACGAAATGGGCGTTGAACCCCACCGGGTGGCCAAATTTTCCGGCATCGGCTGCTCGTCCAAGAGTCCTGCCTACTTCTTGAACAGCGCTTACGGCATGAACGCCGTCCACGGGCGCATGCCCAGCGTGGCCACCGGCGCCCTGCTTGCCAATCGCAATCTCTTCGCCGTGGGAGTCAGCGGCGATGGCGACACGGCCTCCATCGGTGTGGGCCAGTTCATCCACCTGATGCGGCGCAATCTGCCCATCATTTACATTATTGAAGACAACGGCTGTTACGGCCTGACCAAGGGCCAATTCTCCGCCACCGCCGACGTGGGTTCGAAATTGAAAACCGGCGTCGTGAATGACCTGCCGCCCATTGACACGTGCGCGCTGGCCATTCAACTGGGCGCAACTTACGTGGCGCGTTCGTTCTCCGGTGACAAGCGGCAATTGCTGGCGCTCATCAAGGGCGCTCTTGCGCACAACGGCACTGCGATGCTCGACGTCATCTCTCCTTGCGTTACCTTCAATGACCACGAAGGGTCCACAAAATCCTACAGCTATGTGAAGGACCACGATGAGCCGGTGGCCGACGTGAGCTTTGTTCCGTTTTTCGAAGACATCACCGTGGATTACGACCCGGGCACGACCACCAGCATCACGATGCACGACGGGTCGCAAGTGCTGCTGCGCAAGATCAACGAGGAGTTCGATCCCACTAACAAAGGCGCCGCTTTGCAGATGCTCACGGAGTCCCATGACAAGGGTGAAATCGTTACCGGACTCTTTTACGTCGACCCCAAGCGGGAGAACTTTATTGATCAATTGAACGTGCTGGATGAGCCGCTGGCCACACTCCCGGAATCCAAGGTGCGCCCGTCCAGGGAAGTGCTGGAGCAGGTGATGCAGTCACTGATGTAGGCAGTTCGTTTTTATCTCGGGTCGATCCAGCCTAAGAACAGGCGCAACCTTCTAACGATCAAGAGCGAAGCCAAGTGCTTCGCTCTTTCCGTTTTGGCGAATACCTGCATTTTCTCCACTACTGATTTTCGGGGTATCACAGATCTGACCGGTTCATTTCCCGCCACTTGACGTTGGGATCGCCAACTCTACGCTCTTCTCCCCGCAATTTCACCGAGCTATTCAAGCTGAAGCACCGAAACACCCTCATAAGGAACCGTCAAGCGAACGGCATTCTGTTCCACCTCGACCTCCCGCGATAGGTGCAGGTCGTAGGCCTGCCGATAGCGTTGTGGGAGCTTGATGCTGGCGGTCTGATCTTCACTGGTGTCGTTAAAAACAATCAGCAGGCTGCGATTCTTACCCTCCACGAGTCGCGGTCGCACTTGGTCCGCGGTGACCACTGGTTTTACCGCCCCGGCAACGATGGCGCCCACCAGTTCGATGCCGGCATCGTTTCCAGACGCGATGCTCGCTCCCAGGTTGGTGCCAATGTAATAGACCTGCCCCTTGCCGAGTTTCTTTGTGGCTCCCACCGTTAAATCCTGGTATCGCGCAATGGGCGTGGCGGAGGTTATTTCCACCGGCGTCAGGTAGGTATTCCCCTTCACGCGCAGCGGCTTGGGCAGAGAGAAAACGATTTCAGGATCAAAGTAGATGCGTTCTGAAGCGGCAAGGTGCGGTGGTGGCTCCATGGGCCGGGATTCAATTCCCGCCGCGCGGTCCCGCACGTTCAGGACTTCGCGCTGGAGGTAATAGCCTTCCTTCTCCCGGTAGCCGAACGCCTCGGCAAGGTCGTAGGGAGGGACGGTTGGATTGTAGAAGAAATGTTCATCAAACTGGCCGAAAGAGGTCTCAAGGATCAGCGTGCCGCCTCCCTCAACGTAAGCGCGCAACGACTCACAGGTCTCTTTCTTTCCGATCAGGTGCCACGGCGCAATGATCACCTTGTAAGCCGCATTGGGAAGGCTCGCGGCCTCGATAAAATCCACAAAATGATCGCAGTTCCAAAGTGCCTTGTAGTAGCCGCGGAATGATTCCGTGGAAGCATCTTCGTTCCCGCTCATGGCGAAGGTTAGCAGCGAGTTGTCCTGCTCGAAAAGAATCGCCACTTCGGGCTTGGGCTTATAGTGCTCAATGATGTCCCAATGGTCCTGGATCAGCCGGTTATCTTCCGCCGCCTCCAGCACACGTTCCGTCGGCGACCCGTCGCGGGCCACGAGGCCAAACCCCGTTGCTTCGGTTCCGGTCGCTTCGGAGTGATAGGTCCAGTAGAGAACTCCCTTGGCGCCGCACGCCACTGCCATCCAGTTCCACAGGCGGATGTCACGCGGGCGCATGTGGGGGCTCTGCATCAAGCCGTTGCTCCCGTGCCCGCCCTGAAGTTCGGTTGTCCAAAATGGTTTATTGCCGGCGTTGCAGCGCGTAATCTCAAGCCGGGAAGCGCCCAGGTAGACTGGCATGGTCGGCATCGACTGCCAGCGCGGGAAGTTTGAGACGCCCCACGTGTCAACCACTTCCGCCAGCCGCCAGGTGTTGATGCCCGAGAGCGCCATGGGGTCAACCACCACCTGCCAACCGGCATGACTTTCAAGCACATGTTGAGAATCGGCGGCGCGAATATTGTCCACACGAAAGCGCATCTCATTCGTGCTTCGGTCAATGATAAAGCGGCGCCAGTCAACCCAGTCAGCGTATGTTCCCGGGCGGCGGGGGGGCTCAATGATGTTCCAGTCGGAGTATACCCGTACCCAGGCCTCGTTCAGCCGGTCGAGAGAGCCGTAACGGCGCTCGAGCCATTGGCGAAATTCGGCAATCGTCCTGGGGCAATAGCAGAACAGGCGCTCTTCCGTCATCGCCGTATAGCGATGATCCTCACCGGAAGGTTCCAAGTGCGGCTCATTCCAGCAGTCGTAGGCATACATTGAAGGATGTTTAGCCACAGTTTTGGCCATCGCCTGGATGAACTGGGCGGCGGCCTGGCGCACCGGGTCCCAATCCAGGCACAGTCCCGGCCAGCCTCCGCTGACGTTGCCACTGCTGCCCGCCAGTCGCACGGGTTGATCTTTGGAGTCAACGTACCGGGTTTCAGGATGGGCTGCTTCCAGCCAGTAGGGCGCATACTCCGTGTTGATGCCATTTAGTACGCGAAGCCCGAATTCGTCGCTATAACCCATCACTTCTTCGAGCTCTTCAAAATTGAAGTGGCCAGGTTCGCGGCTGTGATAAACCCACGAACTGAAAATGCGGATGGTGTTGAATTTGTATTCCTGCGCCAGCGTCTTCAGCATGGCTCGCCGCTGTGAGGCGGGAGGATTGGGCGGGCGATAGAAGGCGGAGCCATAGATGAAAGGCTGGGTGGTGCGCGGCATGGGGCTTTCAATCGCCGCGGCTGGGGCCGGTGCTTGAGAAGCCAGAATCCGCATTCCTCCCCAGGTAAGACTGACCGTTCCGGTGGCGGCACACAAGAAATCACGGCGTGATACGGCGTTGCTCATATCCTCTCCTCTGATTCGCTTCGGCTTATTTCTTTACGCACTCGTAGATCAGCCGGAAAGCATCCACTCCGGCGCCGGGGGCCACATCGGCGCGGTCACCCTGCTCCGTGCAGCCATGCATCTTAAGCGAAAATGAATTGCGGCCGGGAATCAATTCCATCGCCACCGTGCCGTCGTCGCTGGTGACGGCCTTAACATCGTCGATAACCTGTCCGTTCGTGTAAACGGCATCCAGTTCAACTCCGCCAAGCGGTTGGCGGTGCAGGTCAAATACCCTGATCAACACGGGCTTGCGCACGTATTTCTTGGGGTTGTCACTATCGACAGGGAAGAACGCGAGCTGCACGCTGGCGCTGGTTAGGGAGCTCGCCAGTTCCTGATGATGGAAGGTCACCGTGTCCTGGGCGGCATCCTCGCGACGGCCCGTGACCCAATAGAGGGCCATGGGCAAGTGGTCAAAGGAGAAACGACCGTCGCCCTCGGTGACTTGCTGATTAATCACCTCACCCTGCGCGTCACTCAACGAAACGCGAACACCAGCGCGCGGCTGGAGGTCCTGTCCCACCGCCGTTCCGTTCAGGACCCCAATCGCATCAGGAAGCGGCGGACGGAGGTCGATCGCAATGGCATTGCTTGATACTTCGCCCTGCCAAAGATTGGCGCCGAGGCTGTTGGTGAAGATATCCCCATTGGAATAAATCGCCGCATATTTTACGGTCAATTGGTAATTGCCCCAAATGGGTTTCTGCCCGTCTGCCAGCGCCGGTTGCAGGTGGACGATGGCTGTCTCCTCGTAATCGCCCCCAGCCGCCAATTTGATCAGTCGCGGCTTGGGCATCTCCACATATTCCAGCGTCGTGGCCCCTGCCGCCGTAACCACCGATTGCGCGGCCTGAACATCCGCGGGCAGGAGGCTGACTTCGACCGTTGATCCTCCCGAGGTCTTGGCCGGCTGATTCTCCTCTAGCACAATCTCTTCCGACGAATGCTTGCCCCGCGCGCGCCGATAGAGCCACAGAGTTTGCGAAGTGGGATTGTGGATGTGTAGGACGATGCGGGCAGCTTCCGGCTCCGCCACATAAGGCTGCTTTAAGGAGATGAGTAACTTCAGGGTGGGGGAATTTACCTCCCCCTGCGCATGCGCCACCCGCAGCGGCAACCAAGCAGCAAAGAGGCAGACTAAAGCAATTCGCCGAAATAACAAGTGCATTCCGTTGCCCTCAAACCGAACTCGCATCATAACTCTCAAGTGCTATACTTGTATAGCGAGGTAATCATGCTGGCAATTCGACTTCCGCAATCCATCGAAAAACGCTTGGAGAGGCTGGCCAAGCGTACCGGTCGGACAAAGACTTTCTATGTTCGCGAAGCACTGCTGGAGCACCTGGAAGATATTGAGGACCTGTATCTGGCAGAAGGTGCGCTGGAACGCATTCGTGCTGGCGAAGCGCAGACGATTCCCTTAAAGGACGCGATGAAACGTCATGGCTTGGAACGTTGAACTGTCCGTCGAGGTTGACCGGGCGCTCAAGAAGCTCGATGCCCAGCACTCCAGGCGCATCCTGAATTTCCTTCATGAACGGGTGGAGAAGTTGGAGGATCCTCGCAGCATCGGAAAAGCATTGCGCGGTTCGAAGCTTGGCGAGTTTTGGAAATACCGCGTGGGCGATTACCGGCTCATCTGCAAAATCGAAGACAATCGGTTGGTGGTTCTTGTTCTCCGGGTTGGGCATCGCAAAGAAGTTTATCGCTAGGAAATCATGAATATTGCGAATGGCATCCGTGCCCTGCCATATCACAACACCCGCAGGATTAAGCACTTCAGGTAATGCGTTTCCGGAACTGTAAGCAGAACAGGATGGTCGCGCGACTGCATGCGGCGTTCCACCACGACGGCCGTGCGGTGGGCGTCCAGAGCGGCGCTGGCAACCAATTCCAGCAAGTCGGATTCGCTTACGTGGAATGAACATGAGCAGGTGACCAGATATCCGCCAGGGTTCAGAATCTTTATGGCGCGAAGATTCAGTTCCTTGTAACCACGCAGTGCCGCTTCCAGATTGTTTTTCTGCCGGGCGAAGGCGGGAGGATCGATCACCACGATGTCAAAGCGCTGCTTGTCCTGGTCCGCGCTTTTCAGCAAGTCAAAGCAATTGGCTTCCGCCCATTTCACGTTGGTAAATCCGTTCAACCCCTGGCTGCGTTCCGCCTGCCGAAGCGCGTCCGCGGAGCCATCCACGCCCAGCACGGAATCACAATGGGGGGCGAGCGCCAGGGCAAAGCCACCCGTGTAGGTAAAGCAGTCGAGGGCGCGTCCATGGGCATAACTGGCGGCTGCGGCGCGATTTTCCCGCTGGTCGAGAAAGCCTCCCGTCTTCTGGCCGTGGAGAAGGTCAAAGCACATCTTGACGCCGTTTTCCTCCACCACAACTTCACTCACCTCTTCCCCAGCCAGCACGCCACTCTGTTCCGGCAAACTTTCAAGACTGCGCACGGCCACGTCATTGCGTTCCAGAATCGAGCGCGGGGCGAACTCCTTTTGCAGGATCTCAACCACGGTTGACTTAAATCGATCCATCCCCTGGCTCAGGGTTTGAATCACGAAACAGTCCCCATAACGGTCAATAATAAGTGATGGAAGCAGATCGCCTTCAGAGGAAACCAATCGATACGCCTGTGCTCCAGCCGCCACCTGTCGGCGGAATGCGGCTGCCGTGCGAATTCGCTGGGCGAGAAACGTGGCGTCAAAGGCCCGCTCCTCGTGGGTCAGAAAGCGCAGCGTAATCTGTGATTGGCTGCTGTACAGGGCTTGACCGTAAAAGCGCTTGCGCTGGTCGATGACTCGCACCACGCCCGCTTCGATGCCTGCGGAAGAGATAACGTCGGAGCGGTAAATCCAAGGATGCCCGGAGGCAAGGCGCTCGACACCGCGCTTTGTGATGGTAACTGTGGGCGTAATCATCTCTTAACTTTAGCACACCACGGCGGTCCGGAGTCGGAAGGGCAGCGACGGGTGACAAGTGACGAGTGACGAGTGGCCAAATAAGTTTTTGCAATCAGCGTCTCGTGTACCCAATCCTTAGTCGAGTCCCGAGTCCCGAGTCCCGCGCCCCGCAACAAACACCTTCCATAATTCGTAATTCGTAATTCATAATTGATCTGCATGCTTCTCAAAGAATTCGACTTCAGGCTTCCTCCTGAACTCATTGCCCAAAGGCCGTTGACTGAGCGCGATGCCTCGCGAATGTTGCTACTTGACCGCGCGTCCAAGCAATGGGAGGACCGCGGCTTTGGCGAGATTGCGCAGGTGCTTCAGCCCGGCGACCTGCTGGTTTTCAACAACACGAAAGTTTTTCCAGCGCGCTTGCTGGGGCGCCGGCGGGGCATAACTTCGCAACAGGTGGGGAAGAATAATCCCGCACAAAAAGGTTTCTTGACGGGTGAAACCGAGCTCTTTCTGACCCGCCAGGAAAGTGTAGACATCTGGCTGGGTCTCGTTCACCCCGGTCGCAAGGTGCGAACGGGTGAAGTCTTGGTGTTTGGCGACGATGAGTTGGAAGCGGAAATCCTGGGCCGGGGCGAGTTTGGCATGCGCCGGGCAAGGTTAAAGGCGCGAACGGGGACAATTGAAGAGGCTCTTGACCGGCTGGGACACGTCCCCTTGCCTCCGTACATTCAGCGGCGCGACGAGCCGGGTGATCGCACCACTTATCAGACCGTCTATGCCAAAGTTCGCGGGGCAGTGGCCGCGCCTACCGCAGGGCTGCATTTTACGGAACGCATTTTGCGAGAGCTCGCCGCGCGGGGTGTTGAGACCTGCGAAGTCACTCTGCACGTTGGGCTGGGAACCTTTCAACCCGTTCGCGTGGAGAAGGTTGAAGACCACCAAATGGAAGCCGAGCGCTACGAGATTTCCGAAGCCGCCGCGGCTGCTATCAATCGGGCTCTTGACCAGCGCCGCCGCGTCATCGCTGTGGGAACCACCAGCGTACGCACGCTGGAAACTGTGGCCAGCGGGAACGGCGGCCAAATGGTTCCGGGCGGCGGAGAATCGCGCCTGTTCATCACGCCGGGATTTGAATTCCAGGTCATTCGCGGACTGCTGACGAATTTTCATCTTCCCCAATCAACCTTGTTGATGCTGGTCTCCGCCTTTGCGGAGAAGGACTTTACGCTACGGGCCTACCGTCACGCCGTGGAAGCGCGCTATCGGTTTTACAGCTACGGAGACTGCATGCTGATTCTCTAGCTGCGCTTTCCTTTCAACCATTCCTTGTAACCCGCCTAGGCGCCAGCGCATCAAATAAACTTGGATCGCAATGTCTCAGGCGCTTTGTAACCAACATCTGGTTTGCCACGTCGAAATGAGTGCAGGGCGATCATGCATGGCCGGAGCGTTCTGCCTAAGTTAAAAGAAAAAGGTTCGAATGAAATTTATGAAGCACATCCGCAATCTTCCCATGCCATTCCTGATCTTGCTTTTTGCGGGCGTTGTGTCTATTTACAGCATTCTCGTAACTCGCACGTCCCCCGCCGCACAGGTTCATGGTGATTCCTTGCAGATGCAGACGGTTGAGCAGGAACGCATGGCGGTAATGTATTTCCGCGTATTGTCCTGGCTGTCGGATGTCACGCCGCAGCCTGCGGAACCTGCCCAGGCTGAGCCTAAATCAGCAACCGCACCCAAAGTTGCCAGGACGCCAGACAGCAGTGAGTGCCCGGTGAGGATAGAACTCTGTTCGTTCCCTTCCTCACGGAATCTGGCTGCTCGCAAGTCCCATGCCCACAACTTGGACTAGTTCTTCCTCAATATCCGGCTTCGCCGGCCTTTACGTCGAATAAGTTTTCGTTCGCAGTCTTCCCCATTTGACATCTCCTTGTCCCCGTGTTATCAAACCTGCGCAAGGGCAGGCGCAGAACTGCATTCGGCGCACCGCCCCACGGCACGTTCCGCCCGCAGAAATGAACCACAGGTTGTCCCACCACTTCCCCGGGAGGCTCGGCAATATGAACAAAATAATTTCACGTAGGAATTTTGCAAAGATCAGTTCGGCTGGGGGGCTCGCTGCCATCCTCGCTCCGTCACTCAGCAATCTGCTGGCGCAGGTGGCGGGCAAGCGCGAAGGCATCTGTATTACCCTTTGCAATCATTGGAGCTACATCGGCATCGGCTGGCAATTGGGAATCGAGTCCTGCGTGCTTTCCGCAATCGACGCCATGGGATTGGCCGACCTTGCTCCTCACGTGAAAACCTGCCTGGAGCTGGATGCGCGTGCTTACGAGTTCATGGCAGAGAAATTTCCTGAGGTGGCGGAGCGATTGAAGAAGTATCTTGCCGAAGACAAGGTGGAATTGATCGGCGGCACCTATGCCCAACCGATGGGAACGATGTTCAGCGGTGAATCCAACATTCGACAGCTTGTTTACGGGCGTGAAACCATCCGCAAAGCATTGAATTATGAGGTCGCAACTTTCCTTGATGAGGAAGAGTTTTCCCATCCGCAAATTCCGCAGATCGCCGCAGGAGCAGGTTACACCTATGCCAGCCTCGCGCAGGTTGACACGTGGGGCCGCGCGGGAATTCCCTACCTTGAGGTGAATGCGTTCCACTGGAAGGGTATGGATGGCAGCACGATTTTGAGCACCCCGAAGAATTCGTTGTTCGGCTATTCTCCGGACCTGATCAAGTTGGCCACCTCGGAGGCGTTCAAGAAATTGCAAGTGCTGGGCAAGCCGCTGCTCTTTACCTGGGAGGAGTTCGGGTGGGAGCCGCCGGAAGAACCTTCCTATATTAAGACGTCGGAGAAATACGCGCAGATTGCGAAGGAATTTCCCGTGGAATTCGTCACGCTGAAGGATTATCTCGACCGCCATGGCAGTTCGGCCGCCGCGGAGCCAGTCTACTTCCGCATGGACGATTGGACCAAACTGCTGACCTGGGGCCTGGGTGGCGACCAACTGCGCATCATGGACCGCAAGGTGGAAGGCACGTTGCATGCCGCGGAGCGGTTTGACGCCATCGCCGCCAGCCTGGGAGCCAAGGACCACGCGCGCACAATGGACAAGGCCTGGAAGAATCTGCTGACTTCACAAAGCCACGATGTGGGGCTGTGCGAACACTCGCGCTGGCAGGCTGACCGCATGGCGCCGCTTGACCGCCTGGAGGACAAACACAATTTCACCTGGGGAGCGATAGGGTTCAATCATCTTGATGCGGCTGAGGAGCAGGGGCAGGAAGTGTTGGCCAGTTCCCTCAACACGATTGCCGGCCGCATCGGAGCAAAGACGGCACAACCGGGAGAGTTGGCAGTAACCGTTTTCAACGCCAGCGCCTTTGAACGGACCGCCGTCGCCATGACCGGGCGCATCTATCCGATTCGCGCCAACAGCCAGGACATCGTTCTGAGGGACGGAACGGGCCGCATCGTGCCTTCTCAAATCATCACGAGCGAAAAGACTGCCGCCGGATGCCTGATCGTCGCGGACCTGGCCTTTGTGGCCACAGACGTTCCCAGCGTTGGGTATGACGCGTATTACCTGGACTTCCTGCCCAAAGCCGCACCCGCGCCGGCCACAGATTTACAGATTGATGAGCAGCAGTTGACGCTGGAAAACAAGTTCGTGAAGGTGAAGCTTAGTCCCAAGTTCGGCGCCATCACCAGTCTGTTTGACAAACGCACGGGCCGCGAAATGCTCGACGCGGAAAAGGGAGCCTTCCCGATCTTCAAGGGCACTCCCAGTCAGGATTTTGATCTCTACAAGGACGCAGTTGTCCATCCCTATGGCCGGAAAGGATTCACCACTCCGGCTCTCTTTGACTCTTCAAAGTCGGAAGCCCATTATGAGGGCGCCACGAGTTCTTCCCTATCTTTGGGCGAAGCTTCGACGCTGACGGACACCGGTTGCTGGATTCGCTGGATCGAAAAAGGTCCCGTGCGCGCCACTGTGAAGGCCCGCCACGCATTGGGGCTTGTGACCTTTGAAAGTTACGTAACCCTTTGCGCTGGACTGCCCCAGGTGGAAGTCACCACCCGGCTGCTGACCAGAATTCCCCCAGCCAAAGATCTGTTTGGTCCGGACCACCGTTTTCCGGCGGAAATCAAGAATGGGTATTGGCTGACGTTTGCCCCGAATTTCAATCCCACTTCGGTGATTCGCGATTTTCCGCTGGGAATCGAACCCTCGGAACGCCCCTATTTCCAAGGGCGAACCTTTGTTGACCTGGTTGGCGATGGCGCGGGGCTTCTGGTTCTGCATCCGGGCACACAATACTTCAAGCGCGATGAAGAGGGGGTGTATTCCAATTTGATCATGCGTGAATGGGAATCGTACTTCACGCGTGAATATGGATGGCCACGCTATTCGGAATTTCGCCATGCCATGGCGCCACATGACGGGAGCTTGACCCACGCTGACCGCGTGAGGGCGGCGGAGGGCTTCAGCCAGAAACTCATTACAGTTGTTGGCAAGCCTCTCGCCGGCAGTTTGCCTCCCCGCCAGAGTTTCGTAAGCGTGGAACCGAAGCATCTTCAGGTTCTGGCATTCCGCAAGAAAGAAGGACCGGGGTTCGAAATCCGCACCGTCGATGTGGAAGGCAAGCACGGGCCCGCGTCCGTCAATGTCGAAATGCCAAACACTGGCGCGTGCGAAACGAACCTGCTGGGTAAGAAGATCGGGCCTGCGACCTGCAAGGCGGGAAAATTGAAGTTTGACTCCAAGCCGTGGAAGGTGCAGACGTTCGAATTACTGTGATTGTGAAGTGATGGGATGATGGGGCAGCAGCGGCAACTTGCCCTCAAGGTGAAGCGATAGTGGCCGTCACAGCCGTTTGCCAAAGGGGTGCTGGATTTCGAGAGGATATCCCAATTGGGTGGCAAGGCTCGCGAATGCCGCAGCATCCGTGAGCCTAGCAGGCCAAAGAGTAATTTCTGGCAGGCCAGGCGAGCTGCCGCCCGTTGGCGCCGTCCCGCTGTCTACCAATGAATTCGCACGCGGTACTTGAGCAGGGCATCGCTGTTTGCGGCTACCGGCACAGTGAAGCGCGCGGCAAACGCGGCGGTCTTTTCGAACTTGAAAGTCGAATTCAGCACGGACCAGTCGCCCCCGATGGGTTCATTCACAAGCACGGTGACGGGATCGGGCTTGTGATTGCGAAGTGAAATCTCATACTCCACTTCCACGGCGCGCGAGCCCAGGCGCTGGAAATCCGTCTGTTTGCGCTCCGCCACCACGTCAAAAGCATTGCCAATGTGGAGGCTCACCGTTTCATCCTTGGGGGTGTGGTCGATGCGATCCTCTCCAATAAATTGCACGCGCCCTTTGGAATCCCCTTGATAGACGCGCACGGTGCCCGCCGGCAGCGGCATCCCCAGCGAATTCTCCTCGGCATTCTTGAACTTGATGTATACCTTGACTGGTTCTTTGGTGGCTTGGCCTGGACCCTGGGGGTTCTGGTAGTAATACGATTCGCCGTCAACCTCATAGACCTTCTCCACTGTTGCCCCGGCGGCATCCAACAGGCTGATCTGCTTGGTTTCATTTTCCAGAATGGTCGTTGGCCGCTGCAAAGTGTAGAGATGATACTCAGAAATTGCTTCCTGCTGGAATTGCGGTGCGGCCGCCCCTGCTGACTTGGCCGCCATTTCATACATCACCGTGCTTCGTGTTTGTGCGACGCGATTCAGTTCTCCCGCCACCAATTGAAGCTGTGCGTTGTGGAAGGACGTGCCGCTCTGGTTCACCACCGTTACCCAGCCGTTTAGATCCGCAGATTTCTGGTCAGAGTGCATGGTGAGCACATAATCAGAACTCCAGTTCACCTGGTTGGTCAGGTACGATGCCTCCACGGACTGCTCACCCGCCTTGCGATTGTCCAGCAGCCAAACCAAGGTCGGTTTGCTGTAGAGGTTTTCCGGCAAATCGGGGAATTCGTAGCGGTCGGCTCCCATGCCGGTTATAATCTCATTTCCCACTTTCCACACCGGGCCGTCATTGTCAGCCAGGAGCACGGCTTTTACGGGAACCTCCCGAGTGGAATTGTTATCTGTGACGACCCGAATCAGCGTCAGCTCTTTACCGATATATTTTTGCAGCAGCTTCTGCGGGCTCAACAGATCGTATTCGTAATTCTGCTCCAGAACGTTGAGATCCTTGGGCGATGTCAGGGAAACAATATGCACTGTTGCCGGATTCACCTGCGCGGCGATATCCATATAGCGCAAATCGATGGTGCCTTCGGGCAGGCGGACGCGGCGGACATCACGCACCAGGGCGACGTTGGAATTGTAAACAGTGACGGCCAGCTCTTTCTGATCCTGGTCGGTTGAAGTCACCGTGGTTTGCGCGCGAGACTCGCCCGCCACCACCCACGCTGCCAAAACGACAGCCACCACAAATCGCAATGCACGTTGTTGCTTCATGCTGATCCACCTCTCCATTCCGTAGATACCTGAACTCTCCGGGTAAAGCATCCAGCCTGGCGTGAGCGCGCCCGGAAAGATAGCAGGACGTTCCCCAATTGAGTGGGCTGAAAGCACTCAAGTATAGAACGGACTCTGTAGGATTTCTTGCATTGAAGATTATCTTCGGATTGAGGGGAGATTTCTAACGGAAAAAATAGAGCAGGAGCGCGGGGGGCGCTGCGACCACTGCCACACCAAAGAGAAGGTCGAGGCCGATGATGCGGCCCTTGGATAGAAGGAGGGCCAATCCCACCACTGGAGCAACCAGCAGGCGGGTAACAAAAGATGCTTCAGGGCCCTTGATGGCACGCCAAAGTGAGGCGGCGGTTTCAGAATTGGGCAGAGCGTGTGCGGCAATGGAGATCCCAAGCCATGCCAGGATGTAACTGGGAAGGCTTGAGACCCGGAACTCCCAAGCGGTTAGGACGGACGGGAATGCCACCGCTGCACCAAGAAGGGAATTCACTAATAACGGACCCAGTACAATCCACAGCGACTTGCGCAGATGAAGTTTGGGCTCGTGCGCAACGTAGCCCGGTGGGTTGCCGAAGCGAAAGTAGCAAACATCCAGAACGGCCACCCCCAACCGGCGGCAGAATAGTTGCTCCATGACCTCGTGCATCACCACGCCCGGGAAGGTCAACAGGGCTACGATTTGGCTGGGAAGGGCCACACCCATCTACTGTACTCCGGCTTTCTTCTTGATCTCGGCAAGGACGCTGTTCACCTGGTCGGAAAGGCCTTGGGGCATGTCCTGCCCCAAGACGGTGCCCAATACCCAGGTAGCTTGAGGAGTATTCCCGCTGTGGTAGTACGTGATCCCCAGGTGCGCAAGCGCGGGGTTTGATTCCGGGAAGGTCTTCAGGGCGGTTTCGTATAGATCGATCGCCTGCGTGTAATGTCCGGCTCGTTCGGCGCGTTGGCCAAGTTGATAGGCCACTGTGGCGCGAAGGGTTTCAGGGTAAAAGGTGCCGGCATAAGCGGCGGCCATCACCACCAGGGCGCAAAAGAATAGAACGACGCGGGGAAATGCACGACGCGAAAGACGGTAACGGCAGTCCCAGCAGAGGGGAAAATCGTACCTTTCTTCAACAAGAGGATTGCTGCAGATTTTACAGGCCCCGTCCGGTACCACTCCCCGCCGGGGAGTTTCTGAAATAGGTGCTGGTAATACTTGCTGCACTATCGCCCCTGTACTCGCTCAAGTTATAACTCAACGCAACCAGTCAAGCTACCCCGCTACAAAGAGGCTGTCAAGTTGTTAGTGGTGCAATTGCATGGTTAGTTATCTGTCCAGCGTCGCCGCGTCCGCTGGGGCGTCCCTGCCAGGATCCCATTGTGGGGGAAATAAGTGACGGCGAAGCCAGGGAATCTTTGCGTTAGAGGAAGAGTGCCCGAATGTGGCGCACATTGAGGCCGGCAAACTCCGAGGCAACCAGGTCCGCGTGCTGAAGTTCCTCCTGGGGCCGGCTGTGGGTGATCGCCACACATTTGAAGCCCGCCGCTTGTGCGGCCACCACTCCCAGCGGTGCGTCTTCAATGGCCAGGCATTCCCCCGACTGTAAGGGTTCATCCCGGAATTGGGGCAAAGCCCGAAGGCGGGAGAGGGCGATGAGGTAGACTTCGGGGTCTGGCTTGGATCGTTGGCAGTCGTCCGCAGTGGCCAGGACGGAAAAGTTTTCGCGCAAGCCCATCCTGGTCAGTAGGTGGTGTATCTCCACATACAGGCTGCCGCTCGCAATCGCCAGCGGATATTGGCGCGCCATTTCGGTGATAAATTCCGCCGCGCCAGAAATGGGAGGCAATCCACCATGGATAATGGCCTGATAGCGGTGGCCTTTCCAGCCAATCAGTTCATCACGCCGTCGAGCGTCAAGAGAGCGTCCATGGCTGGCGTAGAGGTGTTCCACAACGCCTCGGTCATCCATGGCGAGGTAGTCGCGATAATACTCTTCTTCGCTGACCGTCCAGCCCTCGAGAGCGGCCATCTCCTGGGTCAACCTGAGGATGATGGGTTCACTGTCAACGATAATGCCATCAAAATCGAAGATAACGGCGCGCAGCACCCTGGGTCCTTTCTCAATTGACGATTTTCGATTGCTGATTGTCGATTCAATTGAGGAATTGTCAATCCTCCGCACCCGCTGGTTCAAGGGGTTTTCCCGAGACACTAATGGCTGCTGGTGACAATCGAAAATCGTCAATCGACAATCGCCAATTTTCCATCGGCAATCGTCAATTCATGCTGCTATGGTACACTTGAGAAGGAAGCAGGGACAAGGGTGGACTGTCAATTTCCCTGCCCCTGGCGTCACTTAAGCTGGCAATTCGCGTCTAATGTATTAAGGAGCACGGCCGGAATATGACCCATGAACTAAGCATTCCCATTGCATTCCTCGCGGGGATCGCTTCCTTTCTGTCACCTTGTGTGCTGCCCCTGGTTCCGGGCTATGTTTCCATGCTCTCCGGCGCCTCCATTGAAGAGCTGAAATTGGAAGCAAGCGGAGCGCTTCTGGGCCGTGTGCTTCGCAACTCTCTGGCGTTTGTTGCCGGGTTTTCCCTGGTTTTTGTGCTGCTGGGAGCTTCGGCCACCTGGGTGGGACAATTTCTACGGGCACACCAATCCACATTCAACATCATCGCTGGCGTCATTGTGGTTATTTTTGGATTGCACCTGACCGGTTTGGTGAAGATCCCCTTTCTCTACCGCGAGGCGCACCTTGATACCGGCAAGCCACGCCGCGGCTTGGGTGGGGCGTTTCTTGTGGGCTTTGCCTTTGCCTTCGGCTGGACTCCCTGCATCGGGCCGATTTTGGCCGCCATCCTGGCCATTGCCGCAGAACGTCAGACTGTTTTTCAGGGCATGTTTCTCCTGGCGGTTTACTCGGCCGGACTCGCAATCCCGTTTCTGATTACGAGTATTGGCCTCAGCAGTTTCCTGAAATTCTATAAGGGATTTCGCAAGCACTTGCAGGCAGTGGAAGTTGCCTCAGGGGTGCTGCTAATATTGCTCGGCACGCTGATGGCGTTCAACAAGCTGACCATGATTTCAGGGTATTTCTCTTTCTTGAACCGGTTTGCGCTTTAAGCTGCGTATTGTGACCGGATGGTTTGGGACCTGCCCTTGGTGGCATTCCCGCCATTGAGGGTGGAGAAGGAAACAGTTTGCATCCGTTCCTAATCAATATCGGGTCGTTTCATCTTCCTACCTACGGCGTCTTGCTGGTGCTGGCCATCCTGGGCGGAATATACACCGCCATGCGCCTCGGCCGAAGTGTGGGTTTTGATGCCGGGCAGATCCTGGACTTTTGCACCTGGGTGATCCTTGTCGCGCTGGTAGGCGCAAAGGTCCTGATGGTGCTCACCGAGTGGGATTATTTCCACGATCACCTGGGGGAGATCTTTAGTTTTTCCACCCTGATGGCGGGTGGCGTCTTTTACGGCGGGTTTCTGGCGGCCCTGTTTTTCACCATCTGGTACGTGCGAGTACAAAAGCTCTCGTTCTGGAAGTTGACGGATGTGTTGGTGCCCGCAGTGGCGCTGGGCCAGAGCGTGGGACGCCTGGGGTGTTTCAGTGCCGGGTGCGATTTCGGCAAGCCCACCACAGCCCCGTGGGGAGTAGTATTCACCAGTTCTTTCGCCCATGAAGTGGCTGGGGTTCCCCTCGGAGTGCGGTTGCACCCCACGCAGCTTTATGAGTCCCTCGCGACTTTGGCGATTTTTGGTTTTCTCCTCTGGTGGTTTCCCCGGAAGAAAAGGGATGGGGATGTATTCCTCGCCTACCTGGGACTTTATGCGGTGGCTCGCTTCTTTCTGGAATTCCTCCGCGGTGACGAGGACCGCGGTTTTGTGTTTCATCATCTTCTATCCACGTCCCAGTTTATCGCGCTGCTGGTGCTGGCAGGGGTTGCCGGGGTTTTTGTGTGGAGACGGCTCCATGGCGGCACAGGCATAAGCGAAAATTCAGGAAGTCGGGACAGGCGGCTCGATCCGCCAGCAAGCGAAGCGACTTTACGAGGTGGGTTTACTACTGCGCCCACCGTCAAGAGCGTCAAGCATTAAATCTTAGTGAGGTGTGTGCTGTGGACGAACAGACACCAATTGACAACAATACCCCGCCGGAGTCGAACGCGCCGGAGACTTCCCCTTCACCGGAGAATCGCTCCTCCCATAGTTCCCAAATGCTGGCGGGTGCCGTGCTGGCCATTCTTATCGTGGTCGGCTTGTATTTTGTGAACCGCTATTGGATTACCCCCGCCGTTCGGGCGCAATCCAAGACGGATAGCAGCCATCCCATGGCGCCAGAAATCTCTTTGACTGATACCACCGGCCTGCCGCTGAAGCTGAGCGACTATAAAGGCCGGGTCGTGATTCTTGATTTTTGGGCTACCTGGTGCGGGCCTTGCAGAATCGAGATACCCGGGTTCATCGATCTGCAAAAGCGTTACGGGACACAGGGTTTGAACGTTATCGGCATCTCCATGGACGACAGTCCGGAGCCCGTGGTGGATTTCTACAAAGAATTGCAGATGAACTATCCTGTGGCTGTTGGCAATAGCCGCCACGGGGAGCTTTACGGCGGCATTCCGGGCCTGCCCACCACTTTTGTGATCGGGCGCGACGGCCGCATCTACGCCAAGCACGTTGGCGCTACTGACCCGAACGTTTTCGAATCGGAGATCAAGGAATTGCTCGCCGCCAGTCCTCAGGGTGAGGTTACTAATTTTCATCAGGTGGGACAGATCTTTCAGGAAGACAAGCTTGAGTTGGGCGATCCCGCCGTGATCGATTCCGAAGTGCCTGGGGTTGATCTGACCAAACTGACTGCCGAACAGAAGGAAACCTTTAAAAAAAAATTAGAAAATCAGCAGTGCACCTGTGGATGTAAGCGGAACCTGCTGAATTGCCGTTTGAATGATCGGAATTGCTCCACCAGCAAGCAGATGGCGAAAGATCAACTGGCAGCATTCATAAGTGGAAAGGACACCGGCCCCGTCAGCACCCCGGCGCCAGCTCCGGCACCACCCCCGGCTACCAAAGATAACAAACCCATGATTCCAATCGCCACGCCGGCGCCGACACCCAACAAGCAGAACTAACCAAGATGTCAGGGATGACTCGATCATGAACTTTGAGGCGAAATCGAACACCGACAGGAAGCGAAGAATGGGAGATATGTGGACGCCGGCAAGGGGTCTGGCTCTGATGTTGTTGGTGGCGAGCCTGGGATGGGCTCAGGGCGCAAATCCCGTGGTGGAAGCCCGTTCAGTTACGGCTACGGACGCGGTGCATGCCGACTCTGTGGTAAAGCTGGCGGTGCTGGCGCAGGTGGCTGCCGGGTACCATATCAACGACCATAAACCCACGCTCGATTATCTGATCCCCACCAAGTTTGCCGTCGAGCCCAGTGAGCAATTTACGGTAAAGAGCGTCAGTTATCCCAAAGGGACACCGGTAAAGTTTGCCTTCAACGATGGGCCGCTCTCGGTTTATGAAGGCCAGGTCATTGTGGGCGTATTGCTGCAAGCTGGGAAGCCGCTGGCCCCGGGGACTTACACCTTAAAAGCGAAGTTTTCTTATCAGGCCTGCAATGACCATTCCTGCCTGGCGCCCACCAGCGTGCCTGTGCCGCTGACCCTGAAGGTTGTACCTCCAAACGTGCCTTTGAAACCGGTGGAATCCGATGTCTTCAAACGAATCAAATTTGAGTAGCTCTCCGCCGCCCCCGGCTCCCGAGGGCAAGGCTCGCAGTTCTGCCGGGCTGCTGGTATTAAGCCTGGTCTTGCTGGCCGTGCTGGTCTGGGCCATGGCTCCAGGACGGGCGAAATTCGCGCCCGCGCCTCTGCGTCCGGTTCCGTCGGGATGCTCGCTGAAAGCGCCCGACTTTGTTTCCTCTGACGCCACTGAAGTTCCAGGCGTCGACTTGAATTCCCTATCTGTTGACCAGAGAAACCACATCCTCTTCCGGTTGAATATGGAGCCTTGCCCGTGCGGTTGTAACAACAGCGTTGCCGCCTGTAAAATCAACCATCCCAACTGCCCCCTGGTTAAAGATGTGGTGGACAAGATTGTGGCGGAAGAGACAGGAGCGAAAGCGCAGGGGGAAGGAGCTAGGAATTAGGATTTAGGATTTGGGAGTCAGGCCGCGGCATTTTCGAGCCAAGACTCAGACCTTGAATCATCATCACTGGCGTCGGATTTCGATCGGCGGGTTTTGTGTCAATGCGAGTTCGTCTCCGGACACCTGAATCCTTGATCCTAATTCCTAGCTCCTGACTCTCAATCTTCCCATGTTACTCGGCATCGTCTCAGACACTCACGGGTATTTCGATCCTCATCTTCCGCCATTGTTACAAGGCGTTGACGAGATTCTGCACGCTGGCGACGTTGGTTCGGAAGCAGTGCTTGACCAACTTCACCTGCTGGCGCCTACCCATGCGGTGCAGGGCAACGTTGATTCCGCGGTCCTTGGGCTTCCGCCTACCATCACGAAATCGTGGGGTGGCGTTCTTATCCACATCCTTCACGAACTTCCCAAAGCGCAGTCCGTCATCCGCGATTGGGCCCTGGCTGAACCCCTGCAAGGGAAGCAGGCTGAACAATGCCGCCGGTTCCTTGAGGGCCTTCCGGATGGCTGCCGCGTGGTGATCTTCGGCCACACCCATGAGCCTTGTGCATTGGTACTGGGCGGGAGACTCTTCTTCAACCCCGGCAGCGCCGGCAAGAAGCGATTCTCTCTGCCTCGCTGTTTCGGCAAGCTGGAAATTTCAGACCACGGTGTTCGCGCGACATTTCTGGGCCTGGAAAGGTATAATGAGGACTTGCCGCAGAGTGTCGACCTGCCAATTGGAGGAGGGAAACTATGAAGAACCTGCTGAGGGTCTTGAAGGGCGCGACGGAAGTGCTGACCACCACAGCAGCCGTCCTAGCCGCCGCCATCGTTGTGGTTGAAACCTACGAGGTCCTGCGCAAGAAACTGGATGCCGCCAAGTAAGGGCGAACGCCGTCCGGGGCTTATGACGACATACCCCGCCTAGCTCGCCCCGCGATTCCACCTCTGCTCCCTACCAAAACCCCGTTGTAGCCGACCTTTCCATGTCATTCCCTAGGACAAAAAGGCATGTGGATGAGAATTTCAAGCTGAATCATGCGATCCTCTTCCGGTTAACTATCTTATTTTGTTTGGCATAGAAGAGTGTTTTGAGGATATGTGTTTAAGCTGTTTGTTTTCAGTGGTTTATGAGGTTTTAGCGTAGTGGGTTATTGCCGAGGCTTTGTTTTCAATAACTTCTCGGGTTATATCGGCAACACTCGTGAAGTTCCTGGCGTGTCGGCTTAGGATGGCTGGTCCCGCCTTGCTCTCTACATTCTTTCGTGGTGCAGGCGCCCGCCGGCTTGAAATCTGAGACGGATGGAAGGCTGGTGGCCCAGCACATTGTTTGGGAATTCGCACCTTGAGACAATTTGGTATTTGGGGTGAAGGTTCAACATGGGGGATCCGCGTTCCAACGTCCCGCTAGTATGGGCGATACTAATCAACTTGTCAAGATAAAAGTGATCCGCCGAGCCTAGTCCGCCGGGAGCCCCCCCGGCTCTGCCGGAGGATACTTACTTGTCCTTCGCCGGCATCAGATCCGGGCCGCTGCAAGAGGGAGCCGGTTCGGTTGGGGCCGATACCATCCGATACCCATCCTCGACCCCGCGTACATGAAAATAGTGGGTCGGGCGAGGTTGGGACTCGCCGCCCGGCTTACCGGGAACAATCTTCTCCAGCGTCGAGTTGATTTGCACCTGAAACATTCCCGGGGTCTTGCACGCCCGGACGGGTCCATAGCTATGGGTGGTGTAATCCTTGCCAGGATCGGACTTCGGCTCCGGCGAAAATTCATCATGGACCTTTTGCAGCGCCAGGCTGGCTTTCGGCTCCGAAAACGTCTGGGATTCCGACCATGGGGCAGAGAGCCATTCCTCCACGAACCCCCGGGCATCGGTGGCAATCGGCTGAATCCGGTGGACGCCCTCATGCTTGTCAATCCGATACCGGTAGATTACGTGGCGTTCGTAGCAGTTGATATCCATGCAGCTATCGTTCACGCGCAATTCAAAGGTGTTTCCTGTCGCCTTAATTTTGGTTTCGAAATCCCCACGCGAGTAGCTTCTTCCGGTGTGCCAAAGCACTTTGGGGGAGTTTGGATCGGAGGCCGGCGAAAGAACGTCCATCGCGAAACCGCTGAAGCGTGAGGTGCACCAGGGCGTTCCATGGGCAACCACAAAGTGAGGCTTTCCGTTTTCAACCTCAGGGTTCGATAAGGTCGCAGTCAAGAAAAAGTCTCCAAAGGCGTCCGAAATCTGCTTCAGAGGGGGCGATTGCCATCGCATCAACTCCCGCCAAACGCCGTTGTGAGGCGTATAGACAAGGAGCATTTCATCCACGCCGCATTCAATATTGATGGAAAACTCGACTTGGATGAGCGCCGGTGCGCTCGATGGCCGCGTTACCTGGACCCTCAGGTTGTGGCCATAAGCTCCATTTGCTTCATCGAACAGGTGGTCATCCTTTGACTGGGCAGTGCCCTCACCAGGTTCCGGTGGATTTGCCTGAAGCGACCCAGCCAGCCGCTTCTGGAGTTCAACCGGATTGACCGACGGCCCCGCCTCTGCAAGAACCGCATCGGCAGTGCAACTCAAGGCATCCTTGAGTTGAGTCATCTGGTCCCGCGCCGCCGCCGGAACATTCTCGTCCATTTCTTCCACGGTAATCTGTTTCAGCTTCTCCTGGATCAGGTGAACCCGGCTGGCAGCGTCGGCAAGTTTAGCCGTGAAGCACGGGGTCTGGGCGCTGCAAGGAATTGCTGCGGACAGCACCAAAATCAAGGGCAGGAATTTCATGGGGCCGATTATACCTCTGATTGCTGCCGGCTGATCCGTTGGGAGATCCCCCGGCTCTCGCGGGGGATACTCACTCCAGCCGCCTACGTTAGCCTGGAATTCTCGCCAGCCTCGCCGGTGCTGGTGCAGATTCCCCATCACTGGCATTCGGAGCGAAGCTTTGGACTGCGTGCAGCTTGCTGCCGCTTTCCTGCCAGCGAGCTTGCTCGCAGGCAATGTGCCATTGCCATCCTGGCCATGCCCGAGCTCGGGCAAAATGCCCGTAGCACAAATCAGCAGCCAGCAAGCTGGCGCACGCAATAGCGGCAGCAAGCTGCACGCAGTCCAAAGCTCCGCTCCGTGTCACCGAATAGGCTGTCTCCAGCGGGGCACGCTGAGAATAAACGGCACGGTCCCGCGAAGACCGTGCTCAGGTTCCGCATTTCCAAAGGGTGGTGAGAAATCCGGATTAAGCCAGACGGCGCCCCCGGGTTTCCGGCAGGGCGAGGGCTAGGACACCGGCCAACAGGAACGCCACGCCGGCGATTCCGAAGGCGGAAGCAAGTCCGCCGCGAACGGCGATGACCCCGATGGCCCATGGAGCGGCGGCGCTTAGAGCCCGCCCGAAATTGTAGGTCAGGCCCATGGCGGTGGCGCGGAATGAAGTGGGAAACAGCTCCGCCGTGATGATGCCAAAACCGGTAAAGTGGCCGGTGCCAAAGAAAGCGAGCAGCGGACCCACCAGCAGCAGCGCGAGCGGTTGCGCCCGGGCATAGAGCGGAACCAGCAGCGCGGCGGTAAACAGGTAGAAGGTATAGGTGCGCTTGCGGCCCACCGCGTCGCTGATGAACCCGAACGTCACATAGCCAAGCCACATGCCCGCTTGCATGGCGATGATCCAGGCGGAAGAGGCGGCAAGGGAGAGTCCCCGGCCTCCGCTGGCAACAGGCAAGGCGAGGTAGGAGGGGATCCAGGTGAACAGCCCCCACCATCCGAAGAGCGCGGCGCTATTCATCAGCGTCGTCACCACGATTGCCCGGGCGTAGGAACGGGAAACGGGAGACGGGAAACGGGACACCGGAGACGGGGCACGGGGGCCGGGATTCGTGCCACGGGGTACGGGAGACAGGAAACGGGGTTCGGGATACCGGGCACGGGAGACGGGATTTGCAGGCTCAGACTTTCGGTCATCACTTTTTGGGACCAAACCCTTTATTCCGGATTCCGAATTTCGGATTCCGGAAGCCGCGTCCGGAGGATCGAATGCGGAATCCTGAATCCCGCCTCCTGTATCCGGAATATCGAATGCGGAATCCTGAATCCTGCCTCCCACGCCCGGAGTATCGAATTCGCAATTGCGAATTCCCCTGGCTGAATCCGGAATATCGAATTCGGAATTCGGAATCCCGCCTGCCGATTCCCGAGTCACATTTCCCGAAACCCGTGTTCCATCTCCCATGTCTCTTGTCCCATTTCCCGTAACCGCTGTCCCATATCCCGTCTCCCGTGTCCCGTTTCCCGTACCCCGTGTCCTTCGCTTCAACCATAGTGGCGACTCTTCGACGCGAGTTCCAATCCACAGAGTGAGGATGGCGGGGAGAATTCCGGCAAAGAAAACGGGCCGCCATCCCCAGCGGGGCATGATGAGTGCCGCGATAATCGCGGCCAATGCGTAGCCAATGGCGAAACCTGATTGCATCACTCCAAGGGCTTTGCCCCGGTGCTGATCCGGCCAGGTTTCTGACACCAGTGCCGCACCCGTGGCCCATTCACCGCCCATTCCCAGGCCCACGCCGAGGCGCCAGGCTGCCAGCTCCCACAGGCTATGGCTGAATCCGCAACCTGCTGTAAAAATCGAGTAAAACACGATGCTAATGATCAGCGCCGTGCGTCGGCCGTAGCGGTCCGCGAGCAGGCCAAACAGAATCCCCCCCGCGGCCGAGGCGATGAGGGTGACAGAGGCCAGCAGTCCGGCTTGTGCGTTGGTGAGGCGCAACTCGCGCAAAAGCTCTCGCAGCACCATGGCGTAGAGCGTAACGTCCATGCCGTCGAGCATCCAGCCCAGAGTGCTTGCTGCCAGGGTGCGGCGCTGGCGTGACGTGCTGGAGGCGAGAAAATCCAGAAATTGTGCGGCCATGCGGAACCGGCAGTATACCCGAAGCTGGCAGGAATGAGGAGCGCTGGTGCGCCCAGGTGCCCAGTGCGGGCGGCATACCCTTCACATACCCCTTTTAACGCTGGTCAAATACATTTCTTTCTTGTCAGGGCAGGGGCTTTATGATACCAATAGCAAGCCTGTTGATATCCAACAGCTTCCTCAATTGCAAGCGGATAGCCCGGGTTGGGAGTACGGACCGGATCAGTGGGTTGGTCACGACCCTGTGATTTCACGGATTCCGCGAAAGGAGATAAGGACATGGCATTCTGTGCGAGTTGCGGTGCACAAATGGCCGAAGGAACGACGTTCTGCGGTTCGTGTGGTGCGGCGGTGCCTGGCGCTGCCCCGGCTGCGGCTCCTTCACCAGCAAGTGCAGGTGCAAGTACGGGATTGACCGCGAATGTGGCGGGGGCATTGGCGTATTTCACCTTCATCCCCGCGATCGTTTTTCTGGTGGTGGATCCCTACAAGAATGACAAGTTCATTCGGTTCCACTCGTTCCAGTCGATCTTTTTTGCCGTTCTGGTCATCGGCTTTACCATCGTCTGGTCGATACTGTCGATCATTCTGGGGCTGGTGTCACTCGGCTTCCTGGGCGGGATCATGTTCTTGCTCAGCTTGATCATTCACCTGGGGTTCCTGTGCTTCTGGATCTTCCTGACCTACAAGGCCTATCAAAATGAGCTTTACCAGGCTCCCATTATCGGGGCACTGGCAGCAAAGCAAGCCGGCATATAGTTTCCGCGAGGAAGCAAAGTTTCATGGGCGGGAGGGCGGTGTGTTAACACCGCCCTCTGCTTTCAGTGAAAGCTCACTCCATGCCGTCCTCTGCAATTCCTCTTGACAATTTCCGGCAGCCAGCGCAATTTAGTTGGTTTCGCGCGCGTTAATGCGGTCGGGCCCCCCAGGAGAGCCCTTACCAAAAGCTCAAGACCTATGTCGGTTCTAGTTTGTTTCCATAATCGGTGTTTTGACGGAGCCTGCTCAGCGGCAGTGTTCACACGCTTCTACCGGCAGTGCGTTGACGCCGGGGCGGATTTCCGCTATCAGGGGATGATGCACCGCGCCGGGCAGTTGTTCGATGCTGGCCTGTTCGACGCGGATGAGAACGTCATCGTCGATTTCAAGTATTCCAGCTCTGACCGCCTGACCTGGTGGTTTGACCACCACCAGAGCGCCTTCCTTACGGAAGCCGATGCTGAGCATTTTCGGAATGACCATAGCGGGAAGAAGTTCTATGGGCCGGATTACCGCTCCTGCACCAAGTTCATCGCTGAAACCACTGCCACGCACTTTGGCTTCAAGGCTCCCGATCTTGATGACCTGATCCACTGGGCGGACCTCATTGACGGCGCCGTGTACCCCGATATTCCCACGGCCGTTGAGATGCGTGAGCCGGCCACCCAGTTGACGCTGGTGATCGAAGGGACGGATGAGCCTGACTTTTGCGTTCGCCTGATCCCAGAGCTTCTCTCTCGTCCGCTGAAGGATATTGTCGCCCTTCCTCACATCCGGAAGGCATTTGAAGAGCTTTACGCCCGGCATTTAAAGTCCATTGAACTGCTTCGTGCGCGCGCCGAACTCCACGAGGGTGTGGTCTTCTTCGACGTGGCTGACCAGCACGTGGAGGGCTTCAACAAATTCATTCCGTACTATCTTTTTCCTACAGCGGTCTACTGTGTGGGAGTGAGCTCGTCCAAGGACCGCATCAAAATCGCCGTGGGCAGCAACCCCTGGAGCACTGTCCCCAAAATTGCCAACCTGGCCAGCATCTGTGAGCGTTATGGAGGGGGAGGGCACGCCAAGGTTGCCGCGATCTCGCTGCCTCCGACAGAGCTGGAGCGGGCGCGCGGCGTTGCGGCGCAAATCGTGAAAGAACTCCGGGTTGCCGCGGGACAGGGGTCGAACGGGTAGGGGACAGGTGGTGGGGAGTGAGTTGGGGAATCCTGTACGATTTTGGAACTTCAGCACCGGCCCCGAATTTGGTTGAGATGGAGCCTTTGATTGATTCCCTAACCCCCCAACACATGGCCCCAAACCCGTGATTCCTGATGGTCCGGCTTGATACCGGGGTGCGGCTGTGGTAAGAAATAACTGTCACATCATTCCATCAGAGCCAGCCTCCTGGCGATTAGATAGTGCGAGGCGGTAAAATTACGGGGAAAGGTACCGGGGCGAAAGTGAAATCACTTTGGGGTTGAGTCAGGCGGTTCTGAACCGGCTGGCAGATCAACAAAGTGCGGTTCACTGAGGTTACGGTTGAGCGTGACTTGCAGCCGGGGAAGGTGAGGGCCGTGGCCGAAACAACGGGAACTGACGCGAAGGCCATACATGTGACCTTGTTCGGGATGTCGGACATGGGTCGCGTCCGCAAGAACAATGAGGACAACTTCGTCGTCTGCAACCTTACGACGGGAGAGGTTGGCGTGACCCCCGCGCTTTGCGACCATACCCTGGGGCCGCTTGGCTCTCTGTTTATGATTGCCGATGGAATGGGTGGGGAAGCCAGCGGAGAGGTGGCGAGCCAACTTGCCGCCGTCACAGTTCCCAAACGCCTGTATGACAATCTGAAAACCCTGGGCACGGTGAGCGAATCCAACTTCGTTGTTTTACTTTCCGAGGCGATTGAGTACGCCAACCAGATCATCTTTCAGAAGGCCCTGGCCAATCCTGCTTTCCATGGCATGGGCACAACCACCACTGCGTCCGCCCTGTTTGGCCAGCACCTTTTTGTAGGGCAGGTGGGGGACTCGCGTTGCTACCTCATCCGCAATAAGCAGCTCACCCAATTGACCCGTGACCAGACCTTTTTGAATTATCTCCGTGATATTGGCGCTGAGCTGCCTGCAGACCCGGAAAAGGACAGCCGGAAGAGCATCCTGACGCAGGCAGTGGGAAGCAGTGAGACTCTGGACGTGAAGGTGACCTACGTTCAGATCAATCAGGGCGATCGAATCCTGGTGTGCTGTGACGGCCTTTACAACATGGTGCCGGAAGAAGATTTGCTGGAGATCTGCGGCCGCGGGGCTCCCCTCTCCGAAAACTGTAAGGCGCTGATCGAAAAGGCCAATGCCAACGGCGGGACAGACAACATCACCATGGTTCTGGCGGAGTTTGCAGGACAGGGGCTTGCTCCCGCGGTTGCCGGGGCTGCCGTCGAATGCAAAGAGTTCGACGAAGAAGATTTTAGACCACAAACATAACTCGCAGATTGAATATAAGGAAATCCGGAGCCGCTTCACTGCTGGCACGGATTCGTGCATCTGTAGGTTGTTATCACGCGACAGTCCCAAGCGGACGCCGTCCATATACGGTCAACGAGGTTCAAGGCGATGAAATGCCCAACATGCGGCGAAGTCAATGAGGGCGGCTACCGATTTTGCCGGGTTTGCGGCCATCCCATCAGCGTGGAGGAGGCCGGTGCTGCGGGAGGCAGGCCGGTCAAGCCGGGCCGCGGCATTGAAACCGTCCCCGCCGTTTCATCCCTATCTGCGCCTTCAGGAAGCATCGCCTACCGATTAGTTGCCACTTCAGGCATCCTCTCCGGCCGAAATTTCAACATCACCGCCAAGGGATTGATCGTCGGGCGCGACCAGAGCAAATGCCAAATCGTTCTGGTGGATGATCAAATTTCCCGCCAGCATGCCTGGGTGGGTTTGGATGAATCCGGCCAGGTGGTGCTGCGTGACCGCGAATCCTCCAATGGATCATTCATCAATAAAGTGCGGGTTAAGGAAGGGATTCTAAAGCCCAATGATGCGGTATCCTTTGGCGCCGGCGAAAAGCACCTGTTTCGTGTGGAGTCCTACGTTCCCGTGGCGGCTCCCGCGCCGTCGCGAAAGACGGCGACCGATGCGGATGATGGCAATGTTCACACCTCGGTGGTGAACCAGGCGGATATTGACGCCGCGCAGCGGGCAGACAGCTCCACGGGCGGAACGGTGGCGATCAAACTTACGGATCTCATGGCCCGTCCGCACGTGGACCTGATTGTCGATAAGTTTGCCGTCAAGAGTGAGGACATCCCGGACGAAGGATTGGTTGTCGGCCGCGATCCTGGCCGCTGCAAGATGGTACTTGAACACGCCTCCGTCTCCTCCGTGCACGCGCAGTTCACCCTTCAAGGGGGGGGCGTCCACCTTACCGATCAATCCGCCAACGGAACTTTCGTCAACGGCATTCGCGTCAAGTCCGCCGAACTGCACGACGGCGACTATATTACTTTTGGCCGCTACTCCGGCAAGTCTCTGATCTTCCGCTCCGGCCTGGAGCCGCAACTGAAGATGGAAAACATCGACTTGGACAGAGACAATCTGATCATCGGTCGAGACCCCGGCTGCGACGTGGTTATTGCCCACCCCGTCGTTTCCAAGAGGCACGCCCAGATTATCAAGCAGAATGGCAAGAGCTTGATTGTTGACCTGGGTTCTGTGAACGGGACGTTTGTAAACGGCATCCGGGTGAAGCGCCACGAACTCCAGGACATGGATCGCGTGGTCATTGGCCCCTCGGAGCTCCACTTCCGTGGGGGCACACTGACCCATGCTCCTGACGGCCGCGTTGTGCGCCTGGATTCGGTCCATTTGAATTTTCAGGTGACAGACCGCAACACCGGCCAGCCCAAACTGCTTTTGGATGACCTTTGTCTTGTGGTTAAGCCCAAGGAACTGATTGGCCTGCTGGGGCCGAGCGGCGCGGGGAAAACCACCCTGATGAATGCGCTCAATGGATTCGTAAAACCAACCTCCGGCAAGGTGCTTTACAACGGTGTGGATTTGTACGAGAACCTTGACGCAATGAAATCCACCATCGGATTTGTCCCGCAGGAAGACATCATGCACCGGCAATTGACGGTGCGCCAGTGTCTCTACTACGCGGCCAAACTGCGCTTGTCTGATGACATCTCCGACGAAGAAATCAATCGTCGTGTGGAAGAGATGCTGGAAACGTTGAAGCTTGACCCGCAGCGTTGGGACAACCCCGTAGCCACCCTGAGCGGCGGCCAGCGCAAGCGCGTTAGCCTCGGAATTGAGCTGCTTCCCAAGCCGGGCGTGCTTTTCCTGGATGAGCCCACGGCAGGCCTGGATCCCCGCACTGAAACTTTGATGATGATGTTGTTCCGGCAGCTCGCCAACCAGGGTTCAACCATTGTCATCACCACCCACCTGCTGGGATCGTTCGGTGTGCTGGATAAGGTTGTCGTTCTTGTGCAAGGCAGACTGGCTTATTACGGCCCGGGAACAAAGTTCCTGGAGTACTTCAAGGCGGAAACTCCTCCCGACGTTTATGACGATTTAACCGACAACAACACCGTTCAATACGCGTTGGAGTTGAAGCAGAAGTTTCAGCACGCTCCCCTCTACCAGAATCTGGTGGTGGAGCCACAGCACGACATTCCCGGCGAGCATGCCACCAGCAGCGGGCATAAGGGGCATTCGAAATCCCAGGAAAAAAGGTTCAGCCTGCGGCAGTTTACCACCCTGCTGCAGCGGACCTGGCAGCTCAAGTTCAGTGACCGGGCCCAAACCCTTTTGCTTTTTGGCCAGGCGCCTCTCGTGGCCCTGCTGGTGGCCTTTATGGCAAGCGGACCCAACCAGGTCCAGACCATCTTCATGGCGATGTTCTCCTCGCTCTGGTTTGGCTGTTCGAACGCCGTCCGCGAGATTGTGGATGAGCAGACCATCTACCGCAGGGAAAGGCAGACTGGGCTAAAGATCCCCTCGTACATCCTGTCAAAATTGGTCGTGCTTTCCGTCGTAGCTCTGGCGCAGTGCTTTTCCGTCGTGCTGATCTGCCTGCTGGTCAACCATGCCCTCTCGCTCAGCCTGCCGGAAGCCGGGGCGGCCATCTTGATCATGTTCCTGGTGGCGGTGAATGGCTCACTGATTGGGTTGCTGATTTCCGCCCTGGTGGCAACTCCGGAAAAGGCGCTGACGTTGTTCCCGCTGATTCTCATTCCGGAACTCCTGCTTTGCGGCCTCTTCCTGCCGATTCGTCCCATCCAGACGATTATCCCCATCACGGTGGAACAGTTGTTTGACGGGAAGCTGTTTGCCCAGCCGGACGCGAAAGCGAAGGCGAATGAACTAATGAATCCCCCCGCGGGGCAGTCCGAGGGTGACCAGACGGCGGCCGCTGAATCCAGGAATGGCCACTTCTCCCATCAGGTGGCGGGCGCCATGGAGCCGTCTCCTGCATCCATGAAGATCTTCCACAAATACACTCCCGCGCCGGTTGCGGGCATGGGGACGCCCATCCGCTGGCTGTCAACCCTGGCGATCTCCCGGTGGGGTCTGGAAGCGCTGAGTGACCTTTGTGTGCACGGCCAGCACTCCACCCAGGACTATGCCTATAAGATCATCAACACCATCACCATCTCACTGCATCCCGATGACGTAACCGGTCTTGAGCAGGGTCTGGAGGCTCCGGCCGAATCGTTCACAATGAACAACGCGTTTCCGCTTCCCTCCAACTTCTGGCAGGACAAGGGACCGTACCTTGCCATCATGAGCGGGTATGCCATGCTGATGCTGGTGCTCATCCTCATCGTCATGAAACGCAAAGATGTGAAGTAGCAGGCAAGTTCGAAGTCCGGGGTCCGAAGTCGGAATCAGTCGGTGAGAATAAGACCTCGGACTTCGGACCATGGACTTTAGACCCGACATAAAGGAGCGAAACATGGACAACGGTCTATCTACCGTACGCAACCTTCTCTACATCGTTCTGGTGCTGGCGCTGTTGTCAGTCTGCGCGGACGTTTTTGTGGGCATGCAACTCTCGGAAAACAGCGACGAGCTGGCGCGCCTTGGAATTCTGTTGCAGAAGCAGTTGGGCGCAACCGCGATTGGACAATCGCAGCAGTTGCAGCAAAAAATGGACCAGCTCAATCAGGACGCCGCGGGCATCGACGCCAAATTGCAAAAGGCCCAGGACGACTTTGTGGCGAGAATGAACGTTGAGATTCCCCGCATCATGGATAACTACATCAAGACCCGGGCGCCCAAGATTGAGAAGCAGGCCATGCAGCAGATCCCGCGCTAACCCTCACCTGGTGCCCAGGCAGGAATGATGAAAGTCATCTCTGCCTGCGTTTCCACACGCCCTCTTGCATGCATGAGGGCTGGGGTTGGAATATCCCCTAAATTGGATTGTGAATTCGCCTCCCGCTACTCGCGTGAGGTTGTGGCGTTATTTTACTCCCAGCACTTCGCGGCGGCCGGAGCGGGTTAGGAAGGTCTTGACGTTGCCCCCGGGAAAGAGGCGTTCCATCTCCCGGTTGGTCAGGGCAGGGTAGGGAAAGGGCTTCTGCGTGCTGTCACTTGAACTGAGCACGGTGAGGCTCTCAAACCACCAGCGGGCTTCCGCACCGGTTGTCACGCTCGGTTCGCGCAGGATCGAAAAGAGCACGCCGTTGGGCTCAAGGTAGGAATGAAAACGTTCAACCACCTGGGGCAAAGCTTCGTGCGGAAGGATGTCCAGCAGCCCCCAGCAGCAGATTGCCGAAAGTGACTGCGCCGGGATGGGTGGAATCAGGGCCAGAAATTCCTCAACCAGGAAGACTGTGGTTTTGCCCTGTTGCGACCAATAAGCCTTGTTGCCCTGTTGGACAGGCGTAATCAGGTCCGCATGGTAAAGCTTGGCGCCCCGTAACAGCAGGACGTCCAAGGTGGATTGACGGATGGGACCGCATTCAAAGAGGTGAGGATGGCGCACATTTGAGAGGTGCTGCCATAGCCACTGAAGGCCGCGGCTGGTGGCCGGGGAAGCGCCTGGCGTTTTGCCCATATCATTCTGGCTTTTGGTTATCGCCATCGCACGTTGCACGCTTCGGGCAGCCCTGCGCCTTGCTTGAGCAGGGCCATGAACAGAAACTTACTGAGGTGGCTTGCGCCCTTTCAATCCGGTCCTGGAAAGCGACCGTGAGGCGCCCGTTGCTTAATTGCCGGAGGATGAGCTGGCGGCCGCTCCGGATGCCTCATCGCGGGCGATATCAATGCTACCCTTGAAATAAGCGCCCTCTTCAATGGCCACTGTGCCGGCCACCAGGTCACCCACCACATGTCCGGTGCGCTTGATTTCAATCTTTTCGCGAGCTGCGACGTTGCCGGTTACCGATCCCTGGATCACCACTTGCCGGGCGCGAATTTCCGCCTTGACGTTGCCCTCCGGCCCCACCGTCAGGCAATGGTCATTGAGGCTGATCGTTCCCTCAAATTTTCCTTCAATCAGCAGGTCCTCGGCCGAGGATATTTGCCCTTGCGCCACCACCGTGCGTCCCAGGTAGGTTCGCTGGCCTCCGGGAGTGGATGGTGTCGTGAATTTCGGTGTCGGTTCGCTCATTGGAGTTTCCTCTTCCGGAGGCGCCGGCGGGGCCTCATCAGCACGAATGCTGGGAGGTTCCGCCACCGGCCGAGTTTTCTTTTCCCACCACATAGCAGAGTCACTGGGGCGCAGCTGCGAGAATCAATTCGTCATTTCGGTTGGGCGCCCTGCAACCGTGGGAATCTTACAACGAGTGGGCGCGAAGTTCAATCACCAGTTATTTGACGTTTCCCGTTCCCTCCAGGCGCACGGTTACGATTTGATACGGTTTTACCGGGAAACTGAAGCCGTGGGCCGAAGTGGCAAGGGCCGTCTGTTTCCTCTCCATCGCGTCACTGCTCCAGGCCGACTTCACGTCCACGAGGGGTGTTTGCACGTCCACCGTGCTTGCCTGGCCACCTGTTTCCAGGAAGCGCAGAACTGTTCCCTTGCCGTCCTCAGCTTCTTTCCAGGTCACCAGGACCACGTTGGGCTGATTTACCTGCACAAAGCTTCCCTGGGCTCCATCCAGCGGCCGTGGCGTATCCAGGGCCTTATCCTGAGAAGTGATCTGGTCCGTTTCCGGAGGTGTCATCTCCTCCCAACCCAGGCGGCTCAGGCCGGCGGGCTCCATGTGGCCGGCACTGGTCAGCACGTAACGGAAGGTGAAGTCCCCACCTTGTCCCGCCGCGTAGTTGGTGTCCCAGTAGTTTTCCATGGCAAAGGAGAAAATTGTTCCCGGCCGTGAGCCGAATTCCAGCGGCCAGGTGGCGCGGAAGATGTCTCCGAGGCAGACCATTGATGCGTCCACGGGCACCAGTGCCGCGGTGACTCCGCCTTCCTCCGCCGTAACCCAATGCTGCACGGAAAACCACTCTTTGCCCGCGCCCGGCAGTTGGTCGCGGCTGGGGTCAACCACGCCGTTCTGAATGTCATACTTGAATTGCGGATGGTCCATGGCGAACGGGAAAGCGAAGTAGACCGCTTCCCGCGTATAGACCTGTTTCTTCTGCACGCGGTTGATGAATTCTATCTTCTTCTGGCCGTCAAACAGAATCACTTCTGTCTCGACCTTGGGCGTGTTCACACCAGAACTTTCAAGCCGCGCCACGGTGCCGAAAGGCTGATGGGTTACTGAAACCACGCGTCCGCCCTCTGCGCCGTGGATGGTGAATTCCGGAATCGGCATTCCCGTGCTATACCTCACCGCCCGGTTCGGCTCCTTGTCCGCCCCCGTGACGTAGAGATATTGATTGAAGCGGTAGGGGCTGGAGGTATTCACCAGCTCTTTGTTCAACTCCTTATCGAAAATGCTCTTGATGGAGCCGCTTTCGGCATCCAGAACCACCTTGTAATACTTATTTTCGATCACTCCCTCGGTCGTTACGGCGGGATTGGGCAGTGCTTGCGTCGCAGGTTTGAGGGCGTATCCCTTGTAACCCACCGAGGGCACATCCTGCGCCACAAACCGGATGTGGTGATACTCCGGTCCAGTGGAGAGGACCTCGTACGGCACCGTCTGCTTTGTCGCCAGGTCCACGAGCTCCAGGCCATTATCCAGGTCAAATTCCACCAGGCTGGAACGCTGCCAACTGAGCGGATTGAAGACCAGCAGCGAGTCCACGGGGTCGGAAATCGAATCAGCCAGTGCGGCCATGCTGCGCCACAGCAGATTGTCAACGCGGTTCCTGGCGTCACTGGCAAAGTTCTCCTTCAGGGCCAGCTGCCTCAAGCTCTCCTGGCTTTCCGGACTGGTTGTGCTGCGGTGATCTCCCCACGTGTGCTCATCGTAGAGGACCATGTCATTCCAAAGCTCCTTGATGGCCTCAGCGTCCGGGCGCAGGCGCGGATTCACCACACTGCTGAGCGTCGAAAGCTTCTCCGCACCCAGGGCGCGCTGTTCGTTCTCCCGTTCCAGTGCTGCGGAGCGCGCCGTGGTGGCGATGCCGTCCTCCCAGTAAGGCCCGCCGTCGCCGCGGATCACGGGAATGGAATTGCCAAACTGCCCGGCGATGTAACCGATGGCGTCGGCAAAGCCCGAGTATTTCAGGCGTGGATAGGCGTAGGCCTTGTTCCACTCCGCCACCAGCGTCGCCTGCTGGGGAAAGAGGTCCGTGTTCTCCACCTGTGTGCCGTAGAGAATCGTGGCGTCTGATTTGTAGTCAGGCCGGGTATAGAGTTGAAGGAAGATGGGAAGGGAATCTCGCCCGCCTTCGAGCGTGGGAGGCAAGCCAAACAGGCTCTTCATCTGGTGATAGTGGCGGGAGTACCACATCAGGATTCGACCGCCATCCGGCCCCTCCCACCAGAACGGCGATTTCTCATGCAGGCGTCCCTGTAGCAGGATGGGGGCGCGATAGTTGTCACTGCCGGCGGTGAAGTATTGCAGCCCTGCCGCCGCCATGATGGACGCATAGGACCACGTGTAGGAGGGCACGTCAGTGATGTCAACGTAGTTGCCCGGGCCGCCATGCTCCTGGTTGAATTCAAACGCCGGATAGAGTGAGCGAATCAACGTTTCCAGCGTTGGGAAGCCGGTAAGCAGGCTGGCCTCATTGTTGGGCACAAAGATCTGCTTGTCCTTTACCGCCTGGTAGAGAAGTTGCTTCTGCTCCTCCGTGCGCTCCGCCAGGAACTGCCGCACGCACCAGAAGCCATCCACGCTGAAGCGGAATTCCGGGTGATCGCGGACCATCTGCATGGCTTCATCCAGGGTGCGGCTCTGCGCCTCCGCCACCTTGGCCTGGTAGTCTGTATAGCCCACATCAAGGTGGGAGTGCGGCACCAGGAAGAAATTCCATTTCTTGGCAGGATCGAGCGTCACGGGGATGTGCAGCTCATGGCCTCCCAGCTTGACGTCAACTTCACCCTTTGACCCGGCGGGGAATTCCGCCACGGCAAGCTCCACTTTCTGCTCGCCAAAGTCCCAGCCCGCATCCAGTTTGGCCGTGTACTTCCCCTTGCCCAGCGTCAATTCCACCTGCCCGCCCGGGGAGGGGGAGTTGTGGTGGACGTAGACCTCCACCAGTTCCTCGAGCGCGTTCTCTTTCTGCGTGTAGAAGATGGTGGGCACGGTTTGAATCGAAAGGTCATTGGGTGTGAACTTTGCCGCGGCGTCCTGGTCCAGTTCCACGGCGTCGTAGATCAGCCCGGAGTCGGTGAAGTCATCGCGGGTGGCGGGACTGTCATTCGCCGTCAGCACCAGTTCATTGCCGCCCTGCCGCAGGAACTGCGTGGGCAGCTCGGCCGTGACGATGTTGTAGGAATAGTTGGGAAGGAACGCGGCCACCGTGTCGCCCCCCGCGTAATCCACCACCGGATGCTGGAAGTAGAGGGCGCGATGGCCGTTGATGGCCACTTCAAGGCGCGGCACGCGTGGGCTTTCCACCAGCAATCCCACCTTCAGCGTAAACAGCCCTTTCGGCGCGGAGGATAGATCAAACTGGATGGCGTAAGGGTGCGGCCGGAAGCCTGCCTTGCCATTGGATGACCCCGGCTGGAAGCCGGGCCAGTCCGTCTCCGCCCTACTCTTGCCGACGGTGTAAACCACATCGGCTTTGGCTGGAGCTACGCCAGGCTTGGGTGCAGGCGGTTTGAGCAGGGTGAATTCCACAGACGACTTGTCAAACCTGCCAATCTGCCACACCACTTGCGAAGCCGCGGCCGCATATTGGCAAAAGCCAAGTGCGGCAACTGCAATCAGGAGCATCTGCGGAAGTCTTACGCGTGTGAGTTTTTGCATGATTTTCCCCCACTTTGAAAGGTTGTTCGCTTAAGGACCGTACTTCGGGAGGGCGATTCGGCGCCAATCGGAGAGGATGAGCGTTCAAAAGTGACATTCCGACTGGGCCAATCGCGGCATCTACCCGGAATTTCCTTTTGGGCCCCCCGGCCCGGTGAGATTAGACACACCTACAGAGCTAACCGGTCACGTTTCGAGCACACCAATGACCAGAGCGGCACTGAACTTCCCTGTTCAGCAGGCCGATGAAAAACGGCGTAGAGGCGGCTTTACGCCGCCATTAACGGTTGAACTCATTGGAGATTTGGTGGGGAAACCCCGCGCGGAAGGAAGTGCAGCGCGGACCCTGCGAACTGGTCCGCGCTGCACCGACGGCAAATCGGAATACTTATGGCTACTGCTTGGTAAGGGCTGCGGTCTTCTTTTGAATGCCGTGGTTGCCGCCCACCACAAGTCCAGTGAGTACGCCCTTGGCCTTCACATTGTCCTTATCGTAGGTGAGGCGCAGATCATACGTACCTGCCAGCAACGGCACCTTCTGGGTGCTCCAGAAAGCCGTTAGCGGCTGGAACTCCTGCTGGTCCGTGCCGGATTTGAACACGTCAACATGCATGTTGTCAGCCACGTCGTCACCGCCGAGCGTGCCATAGATTCGAACCCATTGCAGCGGCGCCGCCAGGATGACTTCAGCCTTCCAGAGCTTGCCGGCCACGACGGGGACGTTCCTGATCCATCCCTCAGCCTTGGCAATGTCACTCTCTTTATAAACGAGGCGGATGTCCCAGGTTCCCACGGCCACTGCGGGCTCATGTGAAGCCCAATCGGTCTGCTCCGGCTTTTGCTCCTCGGGATCAGACCCCGGCTTCCAGACTTCCAGGCTGGTGTTATCGCTGACGTCGATGGGTCCATCGAGGGCAAGAACCTTGATCCGCACCAGGCCCTTGGTCTTATCGTCTGCTGCCTTATCAATGACTTTGGCCTTCACCTCTTTCACGGCGCCGGCAATAGGATTGTCAACCGCCGCCATATCCGCGGCGCGGTCCGCAGGCGCGGGAATGCCTGAAATGCCGTCAGGAGGCAGTTCCGGCGGCGGTGGGCCCGCGGGTTTCTTGGAACATCCGGTGAGCATCGCCATCGCCAGTAACGTGACGCTGAGAGCCCGCAATGTAAACTTGTGCACTTGTGTTTCCTCCGTTCCCTGAGAATGAGTGGGTCCAAAATACCATTACGTTTGCGGCACAAAGGGTCAGAGGCTTGCGTGGATAGGAAGGATTCCATACCCGGTCCGGTTCTACTGACGCAAACAGTAGAACGCAACTGGCCACGCCGGCCTCAAAACTCTTACCCGCTAGGATTGAAAGGGTCACGCCGCCGCAGCAGCGTTGGGCACCACGCGCACAGTATCTCCCGGCCTCGGTGTTGCGTCAAGGGCCACTGCGTTGGGCTGCTGCCTTGGGCAAAGGGCTGAGAGAACCGCGGGACGCGCAGGTGCGGCGAGCAATGGCTTAAGGTCCCGCTTGTCAGTTCCGCCGGTGGATGGTAACTTGAGGATGTTGGCGGCGCTTGTCCTC
>Ga0302320_10002570_pt1 | contig 42626 bp, 45 predicted proteins | sample Bog_T0_3_FD_202130 | JGI IMG/M metagenome (GOLD analysis project Ga0302320, IMG submission 202130) | Peat permafrost microbial communities from Stordalen Mire near Abisko, Sweden - Bog_T0_3 | ecosystem: Environmental > Terrestrial > Soil > Wetlands > Peat | place: Sweden: Abisko, Stordalen Mire... | reverse complement strand
CTGTGGAGGTGGCGGTCTGGGTGTAAGTGGGCGTGTCGGTGGGCGTGTCCGTGCGGGTCACGGATTCGGTGTAAGTGACCGTCTGCGTGCAGGTCGGGGTGTCGGTGGGCGTGACGGTCCTCGTGTCTGTGTCCGTGGCAGTGACAGTCTGGGTATAAGTGGGCGTGTCCGTGGGCGTGTCGGTGCTTGTGTCGGTGTCAGTGGAGGTGACGGTCTGGGTATAAGTAGGCGTGTCTGTGGGCGTGTCGGTCCGCGTGTCAGTGTCAGTGGCGGTCACGGTCTGGGTGAAGGTGGGCGTGTCAGTGAGCGTGACCGTGCGCGTGGGTGTGGCCGTGCGCGTGACGGTGAAGGTGGAAGTGGGGCTGCAGGCCGAGACCGTGTTGGTCACGGAGTTGGAATTCACCGTCTCGGGCGAGAAATCCGTCTCTTGAGCCGTGTTGGTGATGGTCTCATTGCAGATGCCAGCCGCCGGATGGTTGACGGTCACGGCAAAGCTCAAGCTGCCCGCAGAGAAGGCGCCGCTGGAAGCCGGGGATAGGAAGCCGATGTCCCAGCAAACCTCGCTTCCCGCAGCGGTGCCTGTCCAAGACACCACCGGGATAGTGGGCGCGCTGGCCACCGAAGTGGTGAGCAGGGTGGTGCCGGCTGGGATGGTGTCGCAGACCGTCACGCCGTCAATGCCAGCGCTGCCCTGATTGGCATAGGCCAAGGTGTAGGTGAGGGTGCTGCCCACCTTAGCCGTGCCCACCGGGCTGACAGACTTCTGTAGGCTCAGCTGGGGCACCGGGCAAGCGGACCAGGCCACATCATCGATGTAGCCCCATGAGTTGTGGCCGCCCAGGTCGCAGTCAAAGGCGGTGAACTGAAGGGTCACGGCCTGGCCCACATAGGCCGACATGTTGAAGTAGAATTGGGTCCAGGGAAGATGCTTCCAGATCATGTCATGGTTGGCGTCATCGCTGACCGCCTCGGGCCCACCCGTGGGGTTGGCCCCATCATTCACCAGCATGTTCAAATTGTCGTAGAAGCTGTAGCGCTGGGTGTAGATGACCGCCCCGCCCACCAGCACATTGACCTCAACATAGGCGTCCGAGTTGTAGCCCGCGCCCTGGTTGTAATGATAGCCTTCCAGCACCGCGGCCAGCCAGAAGGAAAGGCAGGTGTTGGCCGCCGGCACCACGTCCGACTGCTGGATCTGCGAGTAATCCACATGATTGGCGTCGCCAAAGCCTGAATCAAGCTGCACCGCCCAATTGCCAGTGTGCACCTGATTGAGGCAGATGGCCGGGGCCACGCACACTGTGCCCTGGGTATGCGGCGCAGCGCCAGGGCCCACCACCGTCACCCTAGCCGGAAAGGTGGTGCCGGGCCCAAAGGTGCCGGTGGTCCAGCCAGCCAGGGTGCCGGTCTCAAAGCCAGGATTGACCCATGCAAAAAGTGATGACGTCTGAAAGAATAGGCACAGCAATGGCCAGAGCCACACTGACTTCAACAGCGATGCGGTCCGGACCTTCATGGAGCCACCTGTGAGCAAGGTCAGCAGGCATCCGCGATCTTGCAGAAGCTGCCCATGCACTCACAGGAACTATAATGTTCTTATAAAATCTTCATTGCACTTCTCGACCAAGCGACTATCACAAACCTGTAAACCACTGCCCGATTTTAAGCCTGTTTCTACAGGAAAGAAATTAGATGCGGCCTGTTAGTTTTTGTGTCAATTTAAAGTTTGTACATCATCTTGAAGGTTGCCTGCATCAAGTCCATCTTGTTTCAGCCAGCCCTGGACAGCGAGCGCCATGAGGCCCAAGAGGGCGAGCACCAGGCAGATGCGGCCAAAGCGCTTGGCCCGCTTGTGGGGTGAAGATGCGAAGAGGAGCCCTAAGGTCAAGCCCACCATGGGGATGAGGGAGAAGGCCCAAGCCAGCCAGCGCCAGATGCCATCCGGCAGGGTCACTGACACCACAGAGTCCGGCTCTGCGGGATCAGGCGCAGGCATCAACGGGATGGCTGCGGCGCGCCTTGGCTTGGCCAGGGCTCTCTTCTGCAGGGGTGCTGCCATGGGATGCTCCTTTCTGGTTTGTCTCGACATGATAGGGACCATCAGCCCGGGTAGCCCAGGTCCTGCAAGAAGCCGCTGTCCCGCTTCCAATCCTTGCGCACTTTGACCCACAGCTGCAAAAAGACCTTGCCACCCGCCAGCTGCTCCATCTCCTGCCGGGCTGCTGAGCCTATCTTCTTGAGCATGGCCCCGCCCTGGCCGATGACGATGCCCTTCTGCGATTCGCGCTCCACGAAGATCGTGGCGGTGATGGCGTGCACCCCGTTCTCGCGCTCCTTGTAGTCCTCCAGCACCACGGCCAGGCTGTGCGGCACCTCGTCCTGCATGAACAAGAGGGCCTTCTCGCGCACCACCTCTGGCGCCAGGTCGCGCAGGGTCATCAGCGTGATCTCGTCGCCCTCGTACTGGGCCTCGCCTTCCGGCAGCGAGCGGGCCAGCCAGGCCTTCAGCGCATCCAGTCCCTCGTGCTTGCGCGCCGAGACAAGGAATTCGGCATCGGGCTTGAGCTTCGCCTTCAGCCGCTCAAGCAATGCCAGGCTGCGCTCCCCGCCAGAGTCAGACTTGTTGACCAGCAAGGCGGTGCGCTTGGGCTTGAAGGCCAGCCCTTGCAGCAGGTCGTCGGGCAGCGGCACGTCATGGCTGGCCAGGAAAAGCGCCAGGTCGGCCTCGGCCAGCGAGGTGCCTGCCGCCCGCCGCATGCGCCCGTGCAGGTGCTTCTCAGCGCCCGGCTCCACAGCCACCAGGCCCGGGGTGTCGGTGAGCAGGGCCTGCCAATCAGGCTCGGTGACGATGCCGGTCACGCGCAGGCGCGTGGTGTTGGGCTTGGGCGCCACGGCCGAGACCTTCTGCCCCACCAGGGCGTTGAGCAGGGTGCTCTTGCCGGTGTTGGGCGCGCCCAGCAGGGCCACCACGCCGAAGCGGTGCAAGCCGCTCATGAGGCCGCCCCAGCCGGCCCCGCAGCGCGCCAGACGCGCACCTTGAGCAGGCGGCGGGCCGTGCCCTCCAGCACGCTCATGCGCAGGTCCTTGTAGGCCAGGCCCTCGCCCTTGCGCGGCACGCGGCCCATCTGGGTCACCATAAAGCCGCCCAGGCTGGCCATCTCGCCGTCCTCGGGCAGGCCCAGGCTCAGCTCGGCATTCAGGTCGGCCAGCGCGGCGCGGGCATCCACCGACCAGCTGCCCCCCGGCTCAGCGATCCACAGCCGCTCCTCAGCGTCATACTCGTCGCGTATCTCCCCCACGATCTCCTCGAGCAGGTCCTCCATGGTGACCAGGCCGGCGGTGCCGCCGAACTCATCCACCGCCAGCGCTATGTGCTGGTGCCCCCGCTTGAACTCGCGCAAGAGCTCGCTCACCTTCTTGGTCTCGGGCACCACGGCCACCGGCCGCAGGCAGTCCTTGAGCAGGATCAGGTCGCGGTTGGCCATGGCCGCCAAGAAGTCCTTGGCGAAGAGCACGCCCACGATGTTGTCAAAGTGCCCATCGTACACCGGCACCCGCGAGAAGCCGCACTCGATCAGCTCCTCGGCGATGCGGTCCATGGGGTCGCTGGCGCTGATGCAGACCATGTCGGTGCGCGGCACCATCACATCCTTCACCAGGGTGTCGCCGAAGGAGATGATGGAATGGATCATCTCCCGCTCCTCCTTGTCCAGGACGCCCTCGCGCTCGCCCTCGGCCACGGCCAGCCTTATCTCCTCCTCGGTCACCACCGGCACGCGCTCAAAGCGGCCACCGCCAAAGGGACGGGCCAGCAGGTTGACCGCCCGCATCAACACCCTCACCAAGGGCCCCAGCACGCGCTCGGCCGGCCCCAGCAAGGGCAGCACCGCCAGGGCCACCGCCTCGGGCCGGCGCTTGGCCACCACCTTGGGGGCGATCTCGGCGGCCAGCAGCATGAGCGTCGAGCCAAGCAGCGATAGGGCCCAGCCAGCCAAGCGCTGCGGCAGGCTGGTCTCGCTGCTCAGCCAGCCAGCGGTGAGGGCCGAAGCCAAGAAGCTGAAGCTGATGACCGCCAGGTTGCTGCTGACGATGATGGTGGTGAGCAGGCGCCCGGCATCGCCCTCGAAGGCCTGCAGCATGGCAGCATGGCGGGGCCGCTCCTCGGCGAGGCGGCGCAGGCTCAGGCGCGGCAGCGAGGTGAGCGCGGTCTCAGCGGCGGCGAAGAAGGAGGCCGCCAAGAAGGCGGCCAGCAGGAGGGCGGCCTCGAGCACGGGCAGCATCAGCGCGGCTCCGGCAGGGGCAGGGCGCTGGCGCGCCGGCCCGCAAGCTTCAGCAGGCGGCGCTGGGCGCGCCACAGCGCGGCATCTTGGTCAGGGCTGTCATGATGCTGGCCGCAGAGGTGAAGGCAGCCATGCAGCAGCAGCAGGGAGGTCTCTCGGGACAGGGATGCCTCAAAGCGGGGGTGATGGCGCAGCACATAGGGCCAATCCAGGGCCAGGTCGCCCAGATGGCCGGCGTAGCCGCGAGGCGGGCGCTCCGCCAGCGCGGGAAAGCTCAGCACATCGGTGGCCTTGTCAATGCCGCGCCAGCGGCGGTTGAGCCCACGCACGGCCTGGTCGCCAGCCACCAGCAGGGTGAGCGAAGCCTTGGGCAGGCCCAGGCTTCCCAAGTAGAAGGCCAGCAAGCGCGCCCAGGCCTGCTCGGGCACCTGTGAGCCCCTCAGGTTGTTGATGATGCTGATGGTCATGTTGGCCGAAGCAGAGAGCCGGCAAGGCCGGCCTGAAAACACGAACTCCCATCCCGATGCCGGGATGGGAGTTCGCACAAACCAGAGCCAGGGCTCAGTACTTGACCGGCAGGTTCTTGCGGGGCTTGGTGCGGGGCTGATAGGCCGGGGTGTCCTTGGCCTTCTTCACCGCGTCAGCGATCTCCTGCTCGGTGTATTCCTTCTTGTAGCGAAGGTCCTGCTTGGGATAGATGAAGTCGGGGTCCTCGATCTGGTCGCGGTTCTCGCGGAAGAGCAGCGGCCAGCGGAAGCTGTCGGTCAGGGTGCCGTCGGCGCCGGCGATCTTCCACAGGCTGTCGCCAGGCTTGACCACGTAGCTGCCCATGGCCGGCAGCTCGACCTTCTTGGGCTCGGGCTTCTCAGCCTTGGGCTTCTCCGAGGCGCAGCCCGCCAGGGTGGCGGCCAAAGCGGCAACAGCGAGGATGTTCAAGAGCTTCATGAAAACTGCCTCCTATGTTGAGGATGGGTTCAGTACTTGACGGGTAGCTGCTTGCGGGGGCTGGTGCGCGGCTCATAGGGCGGGGTGTCCTTGGCCTTCTGCACCGCATCATCAACCACGGCCTGCGGGTAGCTCTGCTGATAGCCCAGGTCCCAGGCGGGCTCGATCATGTCCGGGTCGAGGATCTGGTCCCGGTTCTCTTTGAAGAGCAGGGGCCAGCGGAAGTTGTCGCCCAGCACAGCGTCCTTGGAGGCGATGTCCCAGAGGGTGTCGCCAGGCTTGACCACATAGTGCAGTCGAGCCGGGGTGGGCACTGCAGTGGGCACCGCCGGCACAGGGGTGGGGGTGGCGACCTGCTCCACCACCAGGCCGCCGTTCTCAGGCGTGGGGGTGGGCTGAGGAGCCAACTGATCGCGCTTGGCGCAACCCGCCAGCACGAAGAGGCCGAAACCAGCCAGGATGACCATGGTTGAGAGTCCGCGCTTCAAGGGATTCCTCCTGAACTGTAAGGGTTTTCCTAGCTCTTTCATCGTTAAAGCAACCATACCATAAAGCCAGGCAAGAACCAAGGAGATTTTCAGAGAGCGCTCTTCAAGATTAAAATGAAGCGTTCAAATAGACGGCCCCGCCACCCTTGACATTGGGCGCCAGAGCAAGGCGAAGATCCTGCAAGCCAGGGGCCTGCGCCGCCTCATCGCTCTTGTGGGTGGCCAGGTCCAAGCTGCCGAGCAGCAGGCCCAGCACCGCGCCCGAGGCAGCGCCAACCCCGGCGCCCACGGCATAATCAAAGCCCTGCTGGTCATTGAGATAAGGCACGGTGGCCACCACGCAGCCCATCAGCCCGCCCAGCACCGAGCCGCCCAGGGCATAGCCGCCCAGGGTGCCAGAGGCGTCTGCGCGCAGCCCCGGGGCAGCGCCCAGGGCGAGTGTCAGCAGCAAGAGGCCCAGCAGTTTGCGCATCAGTCCCCTCCCCCTTAGAAGTCTGCGTCCAAGAACCGCATCCGCACCCAGGCGCTACCTGGCAGGTCTGCGGTCTCGGGGAAAACGCCCAGGCGCGCATGCAGCCCATTGCCCGGAGGATGCGGCTCAGCCTTACCCTGGGGCAAGAAGGCGTCGATCAGTCCGACTGCCAGGCCCACCACAGCTCCGGAGCACACGCCCGCCCCGCCAGCGGCCAAGAAATCCTCGGCCTGGTCCTGCTGCTTGGTGCCCACCTTGTCGCGATAGCTCACCGTGCCCGCGCCCGCGCCCAGCGCTCCGCCCAGCACGCCAAAGCTGAAGATGTCGACCATCAGGGTGCTGCCCGCGCCCTGGCGCTGCTTGCCCACCTCATAGGCTGATATGGGCACGCCCACGCCGAGCGCCGCGACCGCCGACCCGATCACCGCGCCGATCACCACCGGCTTGGGGTCCTGGTTGTGGCGGCTCTGGGCGTAGGGGATGGCCTCAGCTGCGCCCCCGATCAGCGCGCCCGTGAGGATGCCAGTGAAGATGTTAGCCCCATAAACCGCGCCCGTGGAGGGCTTGGCGCCTGGGGACACCGCCAGCGCAGAGTCCTCGGCCGCCAGAGGGGCGGCAGCCAGGGCCAAGAGCAACAGGGCGTGGAGCAATGGTTTGCGGACCTGCATGGGATCCCTCCCGATTCGGGCAGCGCCTATTGGCGCCAGCCCAGGCGCAGCCCCAATTGAGCGAACGGATGGATGCGGCGGTTGGAGGTGATGCCGGTGCCGCGGCCCTCGATGCCCACCAGCAGCCAGCGGCTGAGCCACCAGTCGTAGCCGGCGGCCAGGCCTATGCCGCCAGTGGTCAGCTCCTGCGAGGATCCCTGGCCGACTGCGTAGCTGCGCTGGTAGATGCACTCGGCCAGCACTTCGCCGTAGTACTCGACGCTCGGCTGCCACTGGCGCTTGACCTTGACCCCCAGCCAGGTGGGGATGAGCTGCAGTCGGCTGTCGGGGATCTGGGGCCGCGAGGGCATCTCGGTGTAATCAGCGCCAAAATCAGCGGAGAGGAGGCTCGAGAAGGGCATGTCAAAATCAAGGGCATAGCCCAGGGAAGCGGCATAATTCCGGCCCATGGAGCCCATGGGAACCAGGAAGGCCGGCTCAGCGACCAGCGAGCCGCCCCTCTCCTCAGCCTTGAGCGGCAGAGCCAGGGCCAGCAGAGCCAGCGCCAGCAGCATCGGGCTGGGAAAAAAAAAGCCAGCCTGGCAAGGCTGGCTTGATGGCCTTAAAAATTGTAGCACAGAGTCACCCGTGGCGTGTTGATCTCGCCTTCAAGCTTGAAGTGCAGGTCATGCTCGCTGTTGTACTGCGCAGCCGCGTCCGAGGCCGTGGCCACGTCGCCCACCCAGCTCAGCACGATGAGAGCCAGGCCCGAGGCCTTGACCCAGTAGCCAGCCTGGATGGTGGTGCCGTTGTCGCCAAAGTAGTGGTTCCAGCTGTCCGGCTGATGGATGAGGCCGTAGCCCCACCAGGCCAAGCCGCCGCCCAGGATCTCCATGGCCAGCATGTGGTTGCCGAAGGTGTAGTCCTCGGCGTAATAGTTGCCGAAACCGTGGATGGCCACGCCCGGCAGCAGGGCGAACATGGTGGCCATGATGGGATCCTTGCCCGAGGCCTCATCTTCGCTGATCTGGGCGCTCTGGGGCCCGCTGTAGCGGTAATCGGGCCGGTAAGGCTGGTCATCATTGGCCTGGGCGTGCAAAACCTGGTTTCCGGCAAGGCCCAAGACCATAAGCAGCGCTAGGATTCGCGTGCAGCTCAACGGAGTTCCTCCTGACAAAATGAGGGGTATTTGCATGATGATATACCGTTCGACCCAGGGATGTCAACCCTTCACGAGCGCTTGAGCGGCTTCTTGATGTTGAATTCGCAGCTGTCCCAAAAGTAGCACTCCAGGCCCGTGCAGACCCCCAAGGTGCCCTCTTTCTCGCAGTCCCGCATCTGGCGCTGGCCCTTGCCCTCGATCAGCCTCCAATCAAGGCGCGCCATGGCGCGGCGCCGGGCCTTGGCCTGCCTCCTCTGCTGCCAAGACGGCCACCAGGCCCCCAGCCCTATGTCCAGCAGGCTCTTGAGCAGGGCCAGAGCCAGCAGGAACCCGCCCAAAGCCGCCAGCCAGCCCGTGATGCTCATGCAGGCGAGCTGCCAGAGGCCGGCTTGGGGGCAGGGCTGGCGGGCTTGGATTCAGCAGCAGGGCTGGCTGCCTGCGCCGCAGGGGCAGCGGGCTTGGCAGGCTCAGCCGACTTGGCAGGCGAGTCCTTGTCCGCCGCCGCGTCCTTCTTGTAGCTGTCGCCGCGGTAGTCGGTGATGTAGAAGCCCGAGCCCTTGAACACGAAGTTGACGTTGCGGCTGAGGACCCGCTCCACAGGCCCGCTGCAGTTGGGGCAGGCATCCAGGGGCGGGTCGCTCATGCGCCGCTGCACCTCAAAGTCGCCGCAGCGCGCGCAATGGTAGTCATAGGCTGGCATCAGTCCTTCTCCTCTTCCCCATCCTCAGGGCCGCCGCCCGCGGCCGGGTCATCCCCGCCCGGCTTGGCCGAGGGGCCCGCCTTAGCACGGGGGTTCTTCTTGCGGAGCATGTCCAGCACGCCGTTGATGAAGGCCGGGCTCTCGTCCGTGCCATAGGCCTTGGCCAGCTCCACCGCCTCATTGAGGGTCACCTCATAGGGGATGTCATCGCGGTGCAAGAGCTCATAGGCGCCCAGGCGGAGCAAGGCCCGGTCCACCGAGGCGAAGCGCTTGACGTCCCAGTTCTCGGACACCGCGGCCAGGGCCTGGTCCAGCTCAGCCTGCAGGGGCCAAGCCTCCTCGGCCAGGCGGCGCGCGAACTCCTTGGCCTCGGGATTGGCCTTCTGCCCGGGCAAGAACTGCATGAAGACCTCGTGCAGGTCCTGATGGCCCCCCTGCTCCATCTGAAAGAGCACCTGAAAGGCCAGCTCCCTGCCCCGGTGGCGGTTCCCCACTAGAAGACCCTCCCGCCATGGGAGAGCTTGCCCTTGGAGTCGGCATCGAACTCTGAGTAATCGCAGGTGAGCTCGGTGCCGGCCGGGATGTCGCATTGCGCCACGCTGCGGCCCGAGCCGTCCTGATGCTCGCGGATGTTGGGCTGGTCCTGGTGGTTCATGAAGCGGGCGTGGTCGCCGCAGAGCACCCAGTGGCGCGGCGAGTGGTTGATGTAGGCGTACCAGCGCAGATACTGCTGGATGGGCTCGGGCTGGCTGGCGAAGAGCTCTTCGCTGACCACGGTGTCGAGCCCGGGATGGAATTCCCAGATGATGTCGCCCTTGCGGATGTCAACGCTGGTGAAGCAGCCGATGCCGTGGATCTTGCTGGCAGCGATGTGAGTGGGGATGAGGAACATGGCCTCTCTCGGTTGGGGTTCAGGTTAGGCGGGGCAGCAGGCGCGCCATCCACACCGCGGTCTCCGCGGCATGGCGGCCGCTGTCCTTGGGGCCGCCATTGCTGCGGGCCAGGGCTTGGCGGGTGCTCTCGCAGGTGACCAGGCCGAAGGCCACCGGCACGCCGCTCTCAAGGCCGGCGCGCAGCAGCCCCTGGGCGGCAGATTGGCAGACCAGGTCGTAATGCGATGTCTCGCCGCGGATCACGCAGCCCAAGGCCACCACCGCATCAGCCTTGCCAGACTCGGCCAGGGCCTGGGCGGCCAGCGGCAGCTCAAAGGCCCCCGGCACCCAATCCACGCGCAGGCCCTTGGGCTCGAGGCCCAGGGCCTTGAGGCGGGCCTGGCAGCTCTTGAGCAGGCGGGCGGTGATGGGCCGGTTGAAGCGCGCCACCACCACGGCCACCTTCAGGCCACGGGCGGGGCGGGCTCCCTGTCTCAGGGTCGGGGTCTGGTCAGACACGGCATCCTCACTTGGGCATGTCCAGCAAATGGCCCATCTTGAGCTTCTTGGTCTTCAGATAGCGCGCATTGCTGGGGTTGGGGGCCACCTCGATGGCCACGCGGCGGCTGATGGTGAGCCCATGGCCGGTGAGGCCCACCAGCTTCTTGGGGTTGTTGGTCATCAGGCGGATGCTGGTGAGCCCCAGGTCCGAGAGGATCTGGGCGCCGGTGCCGTAGTCGCGCAGGTCGGCCTTGAAGCCCAGCATCACGTTGGCCTCCACCGTGTCGTAGCCCTTGTCCTGCAGGGCGTAGGCCTTCAGCTTGTTGCCCAGGCCGATGCCCCGCCCCTCCTGGCGCATGTAGAGCACCACCCCGCGGCCCTCGCGCTCCACCTGGGCCATGGCGGCGTGCAGCTGCTCGCCGCAATCGCAGCGCCGGCTGCCGAAGGTGTCGCCGGTGAGGCACTCGCTGTGCACCCGCACCAGCACGTCCTTGCGGCCCTTCACATCGCCCTTCACCAGGGCCAGGTGCTGGGCGTCATCCACGCTGCTCTTGTAGAGGTGCAGGGTGAACTCGCCGTAGGCCGTGGGCAGGGCCACGCTGGTCTCGCGGGCCACCAGGCGCTCGGTGCGGCTGCGGTGGCTGATCAGGTCGGCCACCGAGACCACCTTCAGCTTGTGGCGGCGGGCGAAGCGCAGCAGCTGGGGCATGCGCGCCATGCTGCCGTCCTCGTTCATGATCTCGCAGATGAGCCCCGAGGGGTGCAGGCCGGCCATGCGGGCCAGGTCGACGCTGGCCTCGGTCTGCCCCGCGCGCACCAGCACCCCCCCCTCCTTGTAGCGCAGGGGGAAGATGTGGCCTGGCCGCATCAGATCCTCGGGCCGGCTCTTGGGGCTGATGAGGGCCTGCACGGTCTTGGCGCGGTCCGCCGCCGAGATGCCGGTGGTGGTGCCGCGCTTGGCGTCCACGCTGACGGTGAAGGCGGTGCCGTAGCTGGTGGTGTTCTCGCTCACCATGTCAGGCACCTTCAGGCGGTCCAGGTCGCGGCCCAGCATGGGCACGCAGAGCAGGCCGCGCCCCCACTTGGCCATGAAGTTGACCGAGGCGGCTGTCACCTTGCTGGCGGCCATCACCAGGTCGCCCTCGTTCTCGCGGTCCTCGTCATCCACCACGATCACCATGCGGCCGGCCTTGATGTCGGCCACCGCCTCAGGGATGCTGTTCAAGCGCGTCGCCATGGCTTCCTTTCGGTCATTTGTAGAGGTCGCAGAGCAGCCCGCGTATCTGGTCCACATTGCTCAGGATGTCCAGCCCGGTGGACTGGCGCGAGAGCACCTGGCGGGCCAGGGCCTCCATCTGCAGGTCCACCTTCTCGAGGATGACATTCACGCGCTTGTGGCGCTGGGCCTGGGGCAGCTGCGAGAGCTGCAGGCGGTAGAGCTGGCCCACCAGCTTGTCGAGGAAGTCGCGCACGATCTTCCTGAAGCGCTCCATCTCCTCGAAGGTCTGCACCTTGGACAGCCGCTCGCCCTGCTCGGCCAGCGCCTCCATCAGGCTGTCCAGGTCTTGGCGCACGCGGCCCTCGGCCTGGCCGTTCAAGGCCTGGGCGAAGGAGGATGCCGCCACGCTAGCCGCCTCGCTCGGCTGGGCCGAGCCCGCCCTCCCGGGGCGCCCCTTGCCCTGCGCCTTTCGCGACTGGTCCGAGCTGAAGTTCGAGCTGCCGCTCTCCGTGATCCTCACAGGGGCCGCCTCACAAAGAGCCCGGCCTGCGGCTGGGCCGCGCCGGCATCCAGCAGGCGGCGCAGGTAGCGGGCCAGCAGGTCTATCTCGAGGTTCACCGGGTCGCCCACCTGCTTGCCGCCTAAGTTGGTGGCCTGCAGGGTGTGGGGGATAAAGGCCACCGTGAAGCGGTTGCCGGCCACGGCCCAGGGGGTCAGGCTGACGCCCTCCACTGAGACGCTCCCCTTCTCCGCGATATATGGCATCAGCGCCACGGGCGCCTCAAAGGTGATCTCGCTGCCGTCGCCCTGGGGCGCGATGGCCGCCACCCTGCCCACGCCGTCCACATGGCCAGCCACGAAATGGCCGCCCATGCGGTCGCCCACGGCCAGCGAGCGCTCAAGGTTCACCGCCTGGCCCGGCTTGAGGCCGCCCAGGCTGGTCAAGCGCAGGGTCTCGTGGCTCAGGTCATAGGCCAGCTCGTCGCCCTGCTGCCAGACCACCGTGAGGCAGACGCCATTGGTGCAGAGGCTCTCGCCCTGCTTGAGCAGGCCCAGCCCGGGCGCCCTCACATACAGGCGCTGGCCAGAGCTGACCGGCTCCAGCCGCGAGACCTGGCCCAGATGCTCGATGATCCCTGTGAACATGTGCGCTCCGCCTGTTGTCAGCCTTTGATGAACCGGCCGCTGACCTTGAATCCGCCGCCCATGGGCTCCGCTGGGCTCAGCTCGACCTTGCGGGCTTGGGCCAGGCTCTCAGGCCCTGGCCCGCCAAAAGCAGCCAGGCTATCCTGGCCGCCCAAGAGCTTGGGGGCGATGTAGAGCGCCAGCTCTTCGGCTAGCCCCAAGCGCAGGCAGGCGCCCAGCACCTGGCTACCGCCCTCCACCATCAGGCGACGCAGCTTGAGGCTGCCCAAGAAGCCCATCACCTGCAGCATCATGCCGTCGAGCCCTCGCTCAGAGAAGCGCTGCACCTTGACCCCCTTGCGCTCAGCGGCCCGAAGCTGCGAGGCGGTGGCCCCAGGCCCCACCAGCCACCAGGGCTTGGCCCGCTGGCTGAAGACCTGGGGGCCCATTCCCAGCGCGGCCTTGGGGTCCAGGATGAAGCGCTGGGGGAAGAAGGGGCTGCCCGGCGCAGGCTTCAAGCCCGGGTCATCCGCGGCCACGGTGCCGGCGCCCACCAGCAGGCCGTCGCACTCGCCGCGCAGGCGCCGCGCATCCTCGCGCGCCTCGGGCCCCGTGACCCACTTGCTCTCGCCGCTGGCGGTGGCCAGCTTGCCATCCAAGGTCATTCCCGCCTTCAGCAGCACCCAGGGCCTGCCCTGGCGAACGCTGAAGAGGAAGGGCGCGAGCAGCTGCTCAGCCTCGGCGCGCAGCGCCCAAGGGCCGGTCTTGACGCCCTGGCTGGCCAAGAAGGCCAGCCCGCCGCCCTCGCGGCTGCCCGGGTCTGGGCAGGCCGCCACCACCCGCGCCACCCCGGCCCTCAATATCGCCAGGGTGCAGGGCGGGGTCTTGCCGCTGTGGTTGCAGGGCTCCAGCGTGGCGTAGAGCGTGGCGCCCTTGGCCCTGGCCCCGGCCCGGCGCAGGGCCAGCGCCTCGGCATGCGGCTCGCCCGCCCTCTGGTGATGCCCGCGGCCGACCAGCCTGCCGGCCTTGACCAGCAGCGCGCCCACCCAGGGGTTGGGATAGGTGCGGTGGCGGCCCTTGAGCGCCTCCTGCAGGGCCTGGCTCATCCAGAAGTCATCGCTTGGCATCGCGCCCCCTGCGGGCCTCCTCAGCCCATCACCGCAAGCACGTCCACCGCCTTCTTGCCGCTGGCCAGGGGTATGAGGCTGCCTGGCACCAGCTTGCCGTCCACGCTCAGGCTCTTGAGCCCCTTGCTGACATGCGAGGGGTTCTGCACCGTGATGCGGTACTCGACCCCGCGGAAGATGCGCTTGGCCTTGAAGCCGTCCCAGGCCTTGGGGATGCAGGGGTCCAGGCGCAGGCCGCCGTAGTCCGGCAGCATGCCCAGGATGTGCTTGTGCGCGGCCTGGTAGGTCCAGCTGGCCGTGCCCGAGAGCCAGCTGTTGCGGCCCAGGCCGAACTGCGGGTGCTCGTCGCCCAGGATGTTCTGGGCATAGACATAGGGCTCGACCTCGTACTCATCGATGCGGCTGTTGCGCGTGGAGGGGTTGATCTGGTCATAGTACTGGTAGGCGCGGTCGCCATCGCCGAGCAGGGTGGCGGCGATCATGCACCAGGGGTTGGTGTGCAGGAAGATGCCGCCGTTCTCCTTGGCCCCCGGGGGGTAGGTGGTGGCGCCGCCAACATTGGGGTCGTACTTGGTGAAGCTGGGCCAGCTGAGCTTGAGCCCGTTCTTGGTGTTCAGCTTGGCGTGCACGCTGTCCATGCACTTGCGGGCCCTCTCGCCCTCGGCGAAGCCCGAGAGCACGCTCCAGGGCTGGCATTCCATGAAGAGCTTGGTGACAGCGCTGTCCTTGCTCCCCATGGGCTTGCCGTCAAAGTCAAAGTAGCGCAGCCACCATTCGCCGTCCCAAGACACCTCGTTGACGGTCTTCTTCATCTGCTCCCACCACTGCTGGTAGCGCTCGGCCTTGGCCGCGTCGCCCAGGTGCTTGAAGAGCTCCACCATCTCCTTGAGCCCGGCGCCGTAGAGGTTGGCGTTGAAGAGGCTCTCAGCCCCGGTGCGCAGGTTGATGGTGTCGTTCCAGTCGGCGAAGCCCAGCAGGGGCAGGCCATGCCGCCCCAGGTCGCCGTGGGTGAAGGCCAGCGCGCGCTCCAGGTGCTCCAGCACCGTCCCCTTCTCGCGCTCGGCCCCCTTCTTGGCGTAGAAGGGCACCTCCCAGCCCAGGAAGGCGGTGTCGCCGGTCTCCTTGAGGTAGTAGCAGGTGGTCAGCACGATCCACAGGTGGTCGTCGCCGTAGTACTTGGGCCGGTCAGCCATCTCATGGCTGTCGCCCACCGAGCCCTCCATGGTGAGCGGGTTGAACTGGTGCATGGCATTGCCGCCGGGGTTCTGCGTGGAGAGAAGCTTGACCATCAGCTCGCGGGCCTCCTCCGGCTTGTTGGGCAGGATGCCCATGCAGTCCTGGCTGGAGTCGCGGAAGCCCAGGCCGCGGTCGCCCAGGCCCAGCTGGTACAGCGAGAGGTAGCGCGACCAGTTCTTGGTGATGTAGCTCTGGCGCGGGTTGTGCACGTTGACCATGTTGTCCAGGTCGGCGCTGGGGGTCTCCACCTGGATGGGGGCTAGGTAGCCCTCCCAGAACTCGGCCAGGTCCGCCAGGGCCTTGTCCACGTTGGCGGTGCTGCGGAAGCGCTCGATCTCGGCTTGCTCGCTGGCGATGTCCCGCATCTGCCCCAGCTGGGTGACCACCCGGCGGGTCTCGCCGGGCTTGAGGCCCTTGAAGGGGATGAGCAGGGCGCCGATGTTGTCCCCGCGGTTGGCCTGGGTGTTCGAGAGCTCCGCCTGCTTGAGCGCGCCCGGGGCTTGCCAGGTGCCGTAGCCCTTGTCGCCCAAGAAGACCTGGCGGTCGCTCTCGAAGCTCGACACCGGCTGGTCGCAGGTCAGGTAGTTGACCATGCTGTCCTTGTGCATGAAGGCGTACTGGGTCAGCACCAGGCGCCCGCCCTCCTGCCTGATGGCCCGGCTCTGCATGGTCTGGGGCACCCAGTCGGCATTGGTGAACTGCTTGAGCGCGTCGAAATGGGTATACTCAACCACCGGGATGACGTCCACATCCAGGGCAGCGGCAGAGGTGTTGGTGACCCGGATGTCGCGCAGCACGCGCTCGCTGTCAAAGGGCACGAAGATGGTCACCTCCACGGCCAGGCCCGCGAACTGGGCCTTCCAGCGGTTGTAGCCCAAGCCCACCCGGCACTCCCACTTCTCGGCGCCCTCGAGCACCGGGCTGAAGAAGGGCGCGAAGAGCTTGGTGCCGCCGCCCAGCTTGGCCCGGATGTAGAGGGTCTCGCCGTTCATGGATGAGCTGGGCAGCTGGGGGATGTACTTGGTGATGCGGTTGAGGTAGGGGTCCTTCTTGCATATGACCCCGCCGCCATTGTGGTCCACGAACCCGCCAAAGGCCAGGGTGCCGACATAGTTGATCCACTTGGTCGGCGTCTTGGGGTTGGTGATCACATATTCCTTGCTGGGGTTGTCGAAGAATCCGTAATCCACGCTGTCCTCGCAAAAGATGGGTGAATCAGCCCAGGGTCACTTCCACTTGAACCACCTTCTTGCCAGCCTCGAAGGGCACCACCTGGCCCTCCACCTTCTTGCCATCCACCACCAGCGACTTGACGCCCTTGCACACGCCCGCTGGGTTCTTGACGCTGATGCGGTATTCCACGCCGCGGAAGCGGCGGGTGGCGGTGAAGCCCGGCCAGGCCTTGGGGATGCAGGGGTCCACCTCCAGGCCCTGGTACTGGGGCTTGATGCCGAGCAATCCCTGGCTCACGCTCACGAAGGTCCAGGCCGCGGTGCCGGTGAGCCAGCTGTTCTTGGCCTCGCCGAAGCAGGGCGCATCCTTGCCCGCGATCATCTGGGCGTAGACATAGGGCTCGCTGCGGTAGGTCTCGATCTGCTCCTCCTTGGCCGAGGGGCAGATGCTCAAATAGTATTCCAGGGCGCGCTCGCCCTCGCCCAGCAGGCACCAGCCCAGGTTGATCCAGGTGTTGTTGTGGCAGAAGATGCCCGCGTTCTCCTTGACCCCGGGCGGGTAGCTGCTCACCTCGCCCAGCTCCAGGTGGTAGGTGGAGTAGGGTGGCTGCTGCAGGGCCACGCCATTCTTGGTGAAGAGGTGCTTGTGCACCGACTCCATGGCCTTGCGCGCCCGGCCGTTGCCCTGCCCGGCGCCGCCCAAGACGCACCAGCCCTGGCTCTCGATGAATATCTTGCCCTCGGCGTTCTCCTTGCTCCCCACCGGGTTGCCCTTGGCATCATAGGCCCGGCGGTACCATTCGCCGTCCCAGGCCTGCTCCTCCACCGCCTTCAGCATCTCGGCGTAGGCATCCCGCATGCGCCCGGCATCCGCGGGCTGCTTCATGAAGTCATACAGCCCGGCCATCTGGCGGCTGGCGTAGAGGAACAGGCCGGCGATCATCACGCTCTCGGCCTTGCTGCCCTTCACGTCGCCCGCGCATTGGAAGCTCTCATTGGGCTCGGTGCTGAAGCAGTTGAGGTTGAGGCAATCGTTCCAATCGGCATGGCCGATGAGCGGCAGGCCGTGCGGCCCGCGCTTCTTCATGGTGTAGGCGATGCTGAGCTCCAGGTGGCCCAGCAGGTCGGCTCCCTTGACCTCCTTGTCGGCATAGCCGCAGGGCTCCTTGAGGATGCCCAGGTCGCCGGTCTCCTTGATGTAGCTGACCACCGAGAGCACCAGCCACAGGTGGTCGTCATAGAAGTCGCCGCCCACCTCAGCGTTGCCCTTCTTCGTCAGGGGCTGGTACTGGTGGTAGCAGGTGCCGTCCGTGAGCTGGGTGGCGGCGATGTCCAGGATGCGCTGGCGGGCGCGGCTGGGGATCATGTGCACGAAGCCCAGCAGGTCCTGGTTGCTGTCGCGGAAGCCCATGCCGCGGCCGATGCCGGTCTCGTACATGCTGGCCGAGCGGCTCATGTTGAAGGTGGCCATGCACTGGTACTGGTTCCACACGTTGAGCATGCGGCTGGCGTGGGGATCGGGGCATTGGGCCTGGAACTTGGAGAGGTTCTCATCCCAGTAGGCCTTGAGGCTGGCGAAGGCGGCATCCACGGCGCCCGGCGCCGAGTACTTGGCCACCACGGCCCGGCCCAGCTCCTTGTTCATGACGAAGGGCGCGGTGAACTTGGGGCCCTTGAAGCCCACCAGGTCATGGTCCACATAGGCCAGGATGAAGGTGAAGGTCTTCTCCTCGCCGGGGGCGAGCGTGAGGCTCAGCTCGTGGCTGCCGATGGGGTTCCAGCCAAAGGCCATGCTGTTGCCAGCCTTGCCGGCAAAGGGCACCTTGGCCTCATGCAGGCCCTCATGGATGCCCACAAAGGCGTCGCGGCTGGTGTCAAACCCGCTGATGGGGCTGGTGCAGGCGAAGAGCGTGTAGTGGTTGCGCCGCTCCCGGTACTCGGTCTTGTGGTAGATGGCGCCGCCCTCTACCTCCACCTCGCCGATGGAGTAGGTGCGCTGGTAGTTGGTCATGTCATTCAGGGCTTCAAAGAAGCAGAACTCCTGATAGGAATAGATCTTGGGCGATTTGGAGGCGGCGCTCTTGTTGCGCACCGTCACCTTCCACAGCTCCAGGTTCTCCTGGGGCGGCACGAAGAAGAGGGACTCCACCTCCAGCCCATCCTTGCGGCCCAAGATGCGGCTATAGCCCAGGCCGTGGCGGCATTCATAGTGGTCGAGCTTGGCCTTCACCGGCTTCCAGCCCGGGTTCCACACGCTGCCGCCGTCATTCACATACAGGTAGCGGCCACCCAGGTCATAGGGCACATTATTGTAGCGGTAGCGGGTCAGGCGCCTCAGCTTGGCATCCTTCCAGAAGGTGTAGCCGCCGCCGGTGTTGGTGCAGAGCCCGAAGAGCTCGTCCTGGCCCAGGTAGTTGAGCCAGGGCAGGGGTGTGTCGGGCCGGCTGATCACATACTCGCGGGCGGCATCATCAAAGGCGCCGTAAGGGTTCACGGTCGAACTCCTTCTGAAAGGGGCTTTAAACGAAAAAACCCAAAGGATTGTTCACCTTCGGGACAGCCAAAAGACGATTGAAAATGACGCAAGAAAATAACAGCCTGGTCATGCTTTGTCAATGATGGCGCGCTAGGGCAGGCCTGCCGCAGCGCGGCAAAAAAGCCGCGCCCAGATGCCCTCTTCCCCTTTGCGCGACAAGGTTTTTCTGGCGCTTGGAGCCTGGCACGCGCCATGCTATAACTGAGCCCAGGAACGCAACACCCCTTCAAGGAGGATGTCATGAACCGCAAGCTAGCTCTGGCGGCCCTGGCGGCCGCAGCCCTCACCCTTCCCAGCCTGCTCAAGGCCGACCCCTTGGGCCAGGCCATCCGCGACCTGGCGCCAGTGATGGTCGCCCCCGGCGTCTTCGTGCCAGCAGCCCTGGCCCGGCCCCTGGTGGCTGGCAAGCCCGTGCTGGTGGCTCGGCCCGTGGTGCAGTATCGCGCAGCTGAGCCGGCGCCGGTCTACCACCCCTGGCTGACGCCCCGCGAGCAATGGCTGCGCCGGCACCGCCTCAATGAAGAGCGCGAGCAGGCCTGGCGCCGCGAGCGCTGGCAGGATGGCGGCAGGGACGGCCATGGGGACGGCCACAGGGAACGGGACTGAGCCAGGGCCGGATGGTCAGAGGACCAAGATGCAGCCCAGGGCGGAGCGAGAGCTCCGCCCTTCTTTTTTAGGCCTGCAAGATGGCCTTCAGCTCTTTGCCCGCCGTGAACTTGGCAGCCTTCTTGGCCGGTATCTGAACCTGCTCGCCGGTCTTGGGGTTGCGGCCAATGCGGGCCTTCTTCTCCTTGACCGAGAAGATGCCCAGGCCGGTCAAGCTCACCTTGCTGTTGGCCTTGAGCGCCTCTTGGATCAGGGCGATGGTGGTGTCCAGGTAGCGCTCAGCGTCCTTCTTGCTGATGCCAGCCTTGTTGGCGAGCTGTTCCACCAGTTCGAGCTTGGTCATGGCTTAGCCTCCTAGCTGTGGGAAAGCTCATCGCTCCCCTGTTCATGGTGCTATGTGGAATCCGTCCCAGAGCCCCAAGGCCCTGCCCTGCTCTGCCGCCTCATCGCGGATGCTGCCGGCCATGCGCTCCCGCAAGGCCGCCAAGAATCCCTCCACCTCCGCCGCCTCGCCCTCTGCCGCCAGCTCAACCCCGCCGTCCTCAAGGTTGCGCACGTAGCCCGTGACCCTGAAGCCCCGGCTCTCCCACAGCGCCGTGGCGCGAAAGCCCACCCCCTGCACCTGGCCCCTGAAGCGCACGACCTGGCGGATCACAAGGGCCTCAGGCCCGGGCGATGGCCACCGCGGCCGCGCCGATCACGCCCGCGTCGTCGCCCAGCTTGGCAGCCACGATCTTGGCCGTGCGGGCCGGGCGGTCAAAGGCGCGCTTGAGCACCTCGCGCCGGATGGGGCCCAGCAGGTCGGCGCCGGCCAGCATCACGCCGCCGCCCAAGACCACCATCTGGGGGTTGAAGATGTTGACCAGGTTGGCGATGCCGATGGCCAGGAAGACCGCGGTGTCAGCCCACACCTGGTGGGCCAGCGGGTCGCCGTCCTTGGCCGCCTGGTGCACCAGCCGCGAGCTGATCTTGCTGGGGTCGCCCTCAGCCATGGTGAGCAGGCTGCTCTGGGTGCCGGCCAGCACCGCCTCGCGGGCCCGGCGGGCGATGGCCGTGGCGCTGCCGTACTGCTCAAGGCAGCCGCGCTGCCCGCAGCCGCACAGCGGGCCCGAGGGGTCGATGACCATGTGGCCGAACTCGCCGGCCGTGTCATCGACGCCGCTGTAGAGCTTGCCGCCCATGATGATGCCGCCGCCCACGCCGGTGCCCAGGGTCAGCATGATCATCTCGCTGGTGCCCTTGCCCGCGCCGGCCCAGTGCTCGCCGAAGGCCGCCGCGTTGGCGTCGTTCTCCAGGTGCACGGCCAGGCCGGTCTTGCGCTCAAGGTAGGCCTTGATGGGCGTGTTCTTGAAGCCCGGCAGGTTGGGCGCCGAGTACAAGATGCCCTGGCGCGAGTTGATGGGGCCCGGGGTGCCCACGCCCACGCCCTGCACGCTCTGCGCCGACACGCCCGACTCCTCCAGCACCCTGAGCACTCCCTCAGCCATGCGGGAGAGCACCTTGTCGCGGCCCTCCTGGGCCAGGGTGGGCATCTTGAAGCGGTGCAGTATCTTGGCGCTCAGGTCGGTGAGCGCGAACACGATGTTGGTGCCGCCCAGATCGACGCCGATGACATGGCTCTTGGCGCCATTCTTGGCGCGCTTGGCTGCTCTCTTGGCGGGCATGCTAGCCCTCCGAGGGGGGGATGGGTCTCAGGCTCTCGGCGCGCCCCGGGCCGCCCATCAGGGCCGCGGCGTCAAAGTGGGATCGCCTCTCGAGGATGCCGCGCTGGAAGATCTCAGCCTTGGCTTCGGCATCCGCGCACCGCATCCAAGCCGCAAAGTCATCCTTCTGCACGAACCAGCCAAAGGCCGGCCGCTGCAGGGTGTTGCTGACCAGGGCCAGCAAGAAGGGCGCCGCCTCAATGCCCTGCGCCGAGGCCAGCTCGGCCTGCGGCAGGGCATCCAGGGTGTGCAGGCCCACCAGCTGCGGGCCCTCGAACTCGGCCAGCAATCCGGCCCACAGCTCTTGCCCCTCGAAGACCGCCAGGGTGAAGCAGCAGCGCTCGGGCAGCAGGTTGTCGCAGAACTTCTGCAGGCGCGCCATGGGCAGGCCGTACCACATGAACTCGCGGCGCGGGGCCAGGCCCAGGCCCGGGCCCTGCATGCGATGCTCCCAGATGTGCCGCAAGAAGACGTCCAGGCCCAGGTCCAGGCTCAAGCCCATCTGAGCCTTGGCCAGGTCGGCGCGCAGGGCCTCGGGCTCCACCACCCAGGCTTCCAGGGCCTCGGGGTGGGCGGCCTTGAGGCTCTCGGCCAGGGCCTGGGCATCCTCCACCTTCGGCGCCGGAAGCGGCAGGCGGCCAGCCTGGGTGTCCCAGCAGGCCAGGGCGCGGCCCTTGCGGTGCAGCAGCACCACGCGGCGGGCCAGATTCTCATGGGCGAAGGCCAGGCCGCCCAGGCGCTCCCAGCTCAGGTCGCCGATGTCGTCGATGCGCGGGTCGCGGCTCAGCATGGGATCACCTCCCACACCCGGGTCTCGCGCGGCTCGAGGCGCACCTCGCGCTCCTCCACCGCGCCCAAGAACTTGCTGCCAGCCCACAGGGGCTTGAGCACGAACTTGCCCTCCTTGAACACCGAGCAGGACCGCGGCTCATCATGCGGGTTGCGGATGAAGAGCACCATGCGGCCCGAGAGGCGGTGCAGGCCGTGGTCCAGGCTGCTGTCAGAGAGCGAGAGCTCAGGCCGCAGGCGGCTGCGGTTGACCATGCCCTGGCAGGCCTTGGCATCGAAGGCGCCCGGCAGCCAGAGTATCTTGCCATCGCCGTAGGCCAGCGGCTTGCCCGGCGCCAGCGCAAGGTCCTCAAAGCTCTTGAGCGGCTCCAGCTTTTGGTTGAGCCGCGGCCGCTGCGGGCCCAGCACCAGCAGGCCGCCATTCTCGGCATAGGCCAGCAGGCGCTTGGCCGTGGACTCGTCCAAGAAGCCCCAGCAGGCCGCCAGAACCAGGCCCAGGCGGCCCAGCTTGGCGGGGTCAATGCCAGAGTCGGCCGGCGCCCAGGCCAGCTGGCTCTGCCGCAAGAAGGCGCGCGCGCCATCCAGCCAGCCGCGCAGGGCCTCGGGCCCGGCCTGGGCCTCGGCCTCATGGCCGCCGAAGAACCCGGCGGCGTGCGGCTCGCCCAGCAATGCCTCGGGCAGGCCCAGCCGGGCCAGGGGCAGGCGCAGGCCGGGCATCTGGAAGGCCGCCTCAGAGAGCTGGGCCTCGCGCGTGAAGAGCAGCGCGGCCTGGAACTGGGGGCTGCTCAAGTGCCATTCCTGCGACTTGAGGAAGTGGTTGAGGCTCTTGTACATATCGGCGCGGCCCTCGCGCAGCTCGCCATGGCGGCTGATGGGGCTGCCCAGCCAGCGCTCGCGCTCCACCAGCATGTAGTAGTTGACGCCCCGCGCCCCGCCCATGAAGGGCAGCAGCAGGCTCGAGCGGTTGTCCTGCTCGGTGATGGCCGGGAAGCTGGGCCAGCTGCCGGCGGTGAACTCGGCGAAGTAGGGCAGGCGGCTGCACAGGGCCATGTAGCGCGCCTTGTCGAGCACGCTGCCGCTGTTGTGCGCGTGGGGGTAGGCGTCGATGCCGCAGAAGTCGAGGCCGCTGTCCTTCTCCAGCTCGGGCAGGTTGTAGGGCGTCTCAAAGGGGCTGTAGAGGTTGTGGAAGAGCGGCACGCCCTCAAAGCCCTTCTGGCGGAACATCTCGGTCAGCCGGCTCAAGGCCCACAAGATCTGGTACTCGCGGTACTCCGCCCAATCCAAGCAGGGCGCGAAGCCCTTCAGGTCAGTGGCGGCGTTGACGCGCGGGGGCTGTGCCTCGGAGAATCCCTTAATGCCGCCGCCCCAGGCCTGGTTCAGGGCCTTGAGGGTGCGATACTTCATCTCAAGGAAATGCCTGAAAAGCGCCAGCGAAGGCTCGCTGTAATCCAGGTCAAAGGTGCCCTGTCGGAAGAAATAGCTGGTCTCGTTCTCCACTTGCAGGGCCACCACTGGCCCGGCCGGATGCAGATGCTTCTGCACCAGGGGCGCCAGCGCCGCCAAGAAGGGCTCGTAAGCCTCAAAGAGCTTGGGGTTGGCGTAGCTGGGCGCTGGGAACTGGGCTGGCAGGGCCGGGTTGTAGGCCGGCGCGCCCTCGGCATCCAAGGCCCAGAATTGCGGGTCGCGGATGATGCGCTCCGGGAAGCCATACCAGGTGACCTCGGCATTGATGCAGGGACCCGGCCGCAGGATGGCCTTCATGCCCCGCTCAGCCACCAAGCTCAGAAAGCGGTCGAGATCCAAGGCTGGATCCTTGCGCCCAAAATCAAACTCATCCGGAGCTGTCTCGTGCACGCCCCAGGGCACATAGCTTTCCACCATGGAAAAGCCCAATTGTGCGATGCGATCGAGAATCTCCCCCCACTTCGCTGGGTCTAAACGCCAGTAATGCATGGTGCCTGAGATCAAGGGCACCAGGTTGCCGTCTATCTCAAGTCCGTTAAAGCGAGCTTTGATGGGCATGCGCAAAATGTCCTTCAGTATGCGTGGCATAAAAAGTCTTATAAATCATATAGAAATTAGCATATTGAACTTGTCAATGTCAATGCCATGACAGCACAAATACCAAAAAAACATTTAGAATCAGAGCAAAAGCTCCTTGAACCCTGTTTCGGGATCGAAAACCCCCAGCAAGAGCCATAAAATTTCCTTATTATAATAGAATATTTCCTCTGGCTTTTGTTCTAAAATGAAAGCCATTTCCATGTTTTCAAATGCCCGGCCCTTGCTCTGGCTCAACATGACTGCTGACCTGATATTAGCCCTAGATCTTGGCACCACCGGCAACCGAGTGCTGGCCTTGGGAGCGCAAGGCAGCCTCAAGGCCTCCGCCTATCGCCAGCTGGAGCAGATCTATCCCAAGCCCGGCTGGGTGGAGCATGACCCCGAGGCCATCTGGCAGGGCGTCTTGGCTTGCCTGAGCGAGGTCTGCGCCCAAGTGGACATGGCGCGCGTGGCTGGGCTGGGCATCAGCAACCAGCGCGAGACCACCATCCTCTGGGAGCGCAAGAGCGGCCGGCCCATCGCCAACGCCATCGTCTGGCAATGCCGGCGCACGGCAGAGACCTGCCAGGCCCTCAAAGCTGAGGAAGCCTGGGTGCGCGGCAAGACCGGCCTGCTGATCGACCCCTACTTCTCGGCCACCAAGGTGGCTTGGCTCTTGGATGCCGTGCCCGGCGCCCGCCTGCGCGCCAAAAGGGGCGAGCTCTGCTTCGGCACCGTGGACAGCTGGGTGCTCTGGCGCCTCACCCGAGGCCGGGCCCACGCCACCGATGCCAGCAACGCCAGCCGCACCCTGCTCTACGACATCCACAGCCAGGCCTGGGACCCGGCCCTCTGCAGCCTGTTCTCTGTGCCCCCGTCGCTGTTGCCCCAAGTGCAAGACAGCGCCTCGGATTTCGGCCGCGTGGCCGAGGGCTTGCCAGCTGCTGGGCTGCCCATCACCGCGGTGCTGGGCGACCAGCAGGCCGGGCTCTTCGGCCAGGGCGGCTGGCGGCCGGGCCTGCTCAAGGCCACCTTCGGCACCGGCATCTTCCTCATGCGCACCCAGGGCGCCGGCCAGCCCCTGGTGCCGGGCCTCTTGAGCACCACTGCCTGGCGCCTCAAGGGCCAGGCCACTGCCGCGCTGGAGGGCAGCATCTTCATGGGCGGGGCCGTGCTGCAATGGCTGCGCGACAGCTTGGGGCTTCTCGCCAGCGCCGAGGAGAGCCAGGGCCTGGCCGAGAGCCTGCCCGACAACGGCGGCGTCTACTTTGTGCCGGCCTTCCAGGGCCTGGGCGCGCCCCACTGGGACCCGCTGGCGCGCGGCACCCTGCTGGGCCTGTCGCGGGCCAGCACCAAGGCCCATGTGGCGCGCGCCGCGCTGGAGAGCCTGGCCTTTCAGACCCGCGAAGTGGCGGCCCTGATGGGCGGCAGCCCCGAGGCTCCCGAGGGGCTCAAGGCCCTGCGCGTGGACGGCGGCGCCAGCGCCAACGGCTTCCTCATGCAGTTCTTGGCCGACATCTGCCAATTACCGGTGGAGCGGCCGCTCGCGCGCGAGGCCACGGCCCTGGGCATCGCCGGGCTGGCCGGGGAGCAGGCTAGCCTGTGGGGCCGCGAGGCCTGGCTCTCGGGGCTCAAGCTCGATCGCACCTTCACCCCGCGCATGGCTCCCGAAGCCGCGGCAGAGCTGAATGCCCGCTGGCAAGAGGCGGTGCAGCGCTCGCGGGCCTGGGCCCAGTAAGGGAAGAATGCCGACACCCCCCCATAACCTCGCGGCGCGCAAAGCCTGGCTGGCAGCCCTGCTGCTTGCGCTTGCCAGCGCGCGCCTGGCCGCCTCGCCCATGAGCGTGCAGGATGGCAGCCTGGTGTCCCCGCTCGCCATGGTCAACCTGCTGGCTGGGCCGGGCGTGGTGGTGGTTCCCACCACGGTGGCCACCGCGGGCGTGGCCCTTGCGCGGGGCGAGTTCAGCAATGCCGCCGACCTGATCGGGATAGGCAGCGGGGTGCTGCTGAGCACCGGGCTGGCCGATGCCGTGCCCACGCCCAACCGCATCCCAGACTCCACCTACAGCAACCTGGCCTCCACCGACAATGGCGCGCCCGGCGACAGCGACTTGAACCTGCTGGTCTCGCCCTATCTCACGGCCGATGCCAGCGTCTTGAGCTTCGACATCATCCCCACCTCCTCGGTGCTCGAGTTCAGCTACGTGTTCAGCAGCGAGGAGTACAACTACTACGTGGCCGACAACTACAACGACGTCTTCGCCTTCTACGTCAACGGGGTCAACGTGGCCTTGCTGCCGGACGGCGAGACGGTGAGCATCCACAACGTCAATGGCGGCAAGAACTCGCAGTACTTCATCCTCAACGAGGCCCCAGGCACCACGCTCTTCAAGAACTTCGCCATCAACGGCCTCACCGTGGTGCTCACCGCCCACGCCGTGGTGACGCCCGGGGTGCCCAACCACATCAAGCTGGCCGTGGCCGACACCTTCGACGCCCTGGTGGACAGCGATGTCTTCATCGCCGCCCACAGCATGATCGCGCCCACCCTCACCTGCACCAGCACGCCCACCCCCACCATCACCCCCACCAGCAGCGACACGCCCACCTTCACCGTCACCTCCACCAGCAGCGACACCCGCACCATCACCCTCACCAGCACGCCCACCCCCACCTTCAGCACTAGCCCCACCTTCAGCGACACCCGCACCATCACCCTCACCAGCACGCCCACCCCCAGCTTCAGCCCCAGCCCCACCTTCAGCGACACGCCCACCATCACCCTCACCAGCACGCCCACGCCCAGCTTCAGCTCTAGCCCCACCTTCAGCGACACGCCCACAGCCACGCCCAGCTTCAGCGCCAGCCCCACCTTCAGCTTCAGCCCCACCTTCAGCTTCAGCCCCACCTTCTCTGACACCCCCACCAGCACCGACACGCCCACGGCCACGCCCAGCAGCACCGGCACTGAAACCAGCACCGCCACCAGCACCATCACCGCCACCAGCACCATCACCCCCACCAGCACCGCCAGCCCCACGGCCACCACCACCACCAGCCCCACGGTGAGCCCCACCCAGACCCCGCGGCCGCTCATCCTGCACCTCTACGGCAACAGCCCCAACCCCTTTGGCGGGGGCGGCACCTGGATCACCTATTGGCTGCAGGTGGATGCCACGGTCAACATCGATGTGTGGGATGTCTCAGGCGAGAAGGTGCGCAGCCTGCCGCCCTTTGCCGGCAGGTCGAACATGGGCAACAATGGCGACAACGAGACCTTCTGGGACGGCAAGAACGACAGCGGCAAGCCAGTGGCCAGCGGCGTCTACATCTATAGGGTGCGGGCCACCACGGCCCGAGCAGAGGCCCATGACTTTGGCAAAGCCGCGGTGCTGCGATGAGGCGGGCCTGCCAGATGGCAGAACGCTTTCCCATTCCATTGATCCTGAAAAGCCAGTATAATCAGGCACCCTTCGGAGAGACCATGCGCCGAGCTTTCTTGATGCTGCTGCTCACAATGCCCGCCCTGCGGGCCCTGGCTGATGCCGGCGATGTGGGCACCACCAGCGCCAACTTCTTGAAGATACCGCCGGATGCCCGGCCCGCTGCCATGGGCGAGGCGGCCACCGCCATTTCAGACGATGAATCGGCCCTGGTCTACAACCCAGCCGGCATGGCGGGAAGCCTCCAGGACATGTTCTCCGCCACCCACATCGAATGGTTCCAGGGCATCCACCTGGAGCACCTGGGCGGATTCGCCCAGCTGGGCCCCATGGGCACCCTGGGCGCGGCGCTGACCTGGCTGCAGGTGGACAGCATGCCCCGCACCGTGCGCACGGGCGCCAACAACAGCGACCCCATCAACAACTTCGCCGAGATCGGCAGCTTCTCGCCCCATGACATGGAGCTGAGCTTCGCCTATGCCCTGCCCTTCAATGCCAACAACGCCTGGGGCGCGCGGCTCAACATCATCCAGCAGAACATCGACGCCAACAACGGCTATGGCGTGGGCCTGGACCTGGGCTGGCGCACCACCAACATCTGGGACGCGCTGGACCTGGGCCTGACCCTGCGCAACCTGGGCAGCCAGATCAGCGTGGGCGGCACGCCGGCCGACCAGCCGCTGGAGCTGGCCACCGGCGCGCGCTACAGCTTCTTCTCGCACCGCGCCTCCATCGTGGGCGAGTGCCTCATCCCCATGGACAACTCCATCGAAGGCTCGGTGGGCGGCGAGTTCTGGCTGGCCGGGCTGGTGGCCTTGCGCGCTGGCTACAAGATGGGCTACTTGAACCAGTACACCGCCGGCGCCGGAGTCAAGGTGGCCGACCTGGTGCTGGACTATGCCTGGGTGCCCTACGGCGACCTGGGCAACACCCAGCGCATCACGGCCAGCCTGGCCTTCGGCTCGCCCACCATAGGCCTGGAGGCCTCGCGGCCCCTCATCGGCCCCCTGGGCTGGCCGGCCTGGCGCAGCATGGACTGGGTGCCGCAGGCCCCCTCGTTGGAGCGCATGAGCGCCTGGCGCCTCTACATCCGCGACGGCGGCGGCAGCGAGTTCCTGGCTAGCCAGGGCACGGGCGCGGTGCCCAGCCGCCTGCCCTGGAACGGCCGCGACAACAAGGGCTTGGCCCTGCCCGACGGCAAGGTGCAGGCCCGCTGGGAGGCGGACTACGCCGGCGGCCTGCATGCCAAGAGCCCCTATGCCAGCGTTGAGCTAGATTCCACCCCGCCCCGCCTGGGCCTGGATGCCAATCCCAAGGTGCTGCGGCCCAACAAGGCCGGCGCGGTGCTCATCCCGGCCAGCTTCACGGCCCAGGCCTGGGACATCCACGGCATCGGCGCCTGGAAGATGCAGATCAAGGACGAGAAGGGCCTGCCTTTCAAGAGCTGGCAGGGCGCGGGCGCTCCGCCGCCGGTCATCGTCTGGGACGGCAGCAACTCCAGCGGCGGCTGGGCTGAGACGGGCCGCGTGTACGTCACCACCTTGACCGCCTGCGACAAGCTGGGCAACTGCGCCGAGAGCGCCCCCAACTCGCAGGTGGTGCTGATGCGCGAGATCCACCTCACCCTGGCCAGCGACACGCTCTTTGAGACCGGCAAGGCCGATGTGCGCGTGACCGCCTACCAGGTCATCAAGGATGTGGCCAAGGTGATCATGGACCACGCCGACCTGGGCAGCACGGTCACCATCCAGGGCCACACCGACAACGTGCCCATACGCTACGCGGCCTTCAAGGACAACCAGCAGCTCTCCGAGGCCCGCGCCGCGGCCGTGGTCAAGTTCCTGGTGGACCTGCTGGGCGTGCCCAAGGAGTACCTGCGCAGCGAGGGCTTCGGCGACACCCGGCCCGTGGCCAGCAACGACACGCCCGAGGGCAAGCAGGCCAACCGCCGCGTCGAGATCGTCATCCACACCAGGGAATACCAGTAAGGCCTTGAGCATTGAAGAGAAAGGGCCCGCCGGCAAGCCGGCGGGCCCTTTCTCTTTGCAGCTTCCCTTCCCTGCTAGACCAGGCCCAAGAATCGGTTGAAGACCGTCTCGCGCACGGCCTTGAACTGCGGGTAGTTGCGCGCCAGGTCTGCCTCAGGGTCGCCCTTGAGGTGCTGCCCGGCCTCGTCCTTGTACTCGCCCACCCAGGCGCGGATGTCCTCGGCCTCCACCTCAAGGTGGAACTGCAGGGCCCAGGCCTTGCCCAGCACGAAGCCCTGATTGGGCGTGAGCGCCGAGCTGGCCAGGTGCTGGGCGCCCGCGGGCAGGTCAAAGGTGTCGCCATGCCAGTGCAGGGCCTCAAAGCTCTGCGGCAGGCCGGCCAAGGGCCCCGAGGCGCCTGCGCCGGGCGCCAGGGTGACCGGGGCCCAGCCCAGCTCCTTGCCGCGGGGGTTGAAGTAGGCCTTGGCCCCCAGGGCCTGAGCCAGCATCTGGGCGCCCAAACAGATGCCCAGCACGGGCTTGCCCGCCTTGAGGGCCGCGGCCACAAAATCCTGCTCCACGGCCATCTCGGGCCAGCGGCCCTTGGCATACACCGACTGCGGGCCGCCCAGGATGATGATGGCCTGAAAGCTGGCCAGGCCCGGCCAGGCCGTCCCAGCATCCACATCCAGGATGTCTGCCTGGATGCTGCGGGCCTGCATCAGCGGGCCCAGCGCAGCCGGGCCCTCCACAGCGATGTGCCGCAAGACGAGGATATGAGGGGAGCTCATGGCTAGTTGCGGTCCTCTTGGCCGCCCACCCTGCGCAGCATGGGCACTGCGGTCGGCGTGGGCATAGGAGTGGGCTCAGCCGCGCTCGGCTGGGGAGCGGGCGAAGGCTCGTCCAAGACATCCACGGACGGGCGGCTGCTCACCGGCGCATCCGCCACCGGCTTGGGAGCCGGCTTGGGCCGGTCCAGGTTGGGCTTGCCGCCATTGAAGAGGTAGTAACGCGCGCCCACGCTGCCCAGCACGCCGATGAGCGGCTTGGCCGGGGTGAAGAGCACGGCGGGCGAGGCCTCGGCGAAGAGCTCGAAGGGCTCGGGGAAGATGTAGCTGATGCCCAATGTGGCGCGCACGCCCGTGCGCAGGGTCGAGCCAGGGTCGGGCTGGCTCTGGTCCGCCAGGATCAAGCCTCCCACGCCCAGGTAGAGAGGGAGGCGGTAGGCCAGGTCATCTCGGTCGCTGTGGAAGAGGCCCCAGATGTGGTAGGAGAGCCCGGCGCTGGCCTCGGTGCTGCCGAAGCCCAGGCTGCCCACGCCCAGGTCCAGGGCCAGGTCATGGTCCAGCCAGCCCTTGACTGTCAGGCCGCTGGGAAGGCCAGCGCCAAAGCCCACCGACCAGTCGCCCAAGTCATGGCGGGGGCTGGGCGGATCATCGGCGCGAAGGGCCGGGCCCAGGGCCATGCTGCAGAGCAGCATGAATAGCATGGTGCGCGTGGCTCTCATTGTCACCTCTATTTGGGGTTGGTGAAGACATCGATGATGCTCTTGATGGACACAGGGATGGCGGTCGTGGGCGTGGCCGTGGGCAGCGGGCTGGGCAGGCGCTTGGGCTTGGCCGAGGCGTGCTTGGGCTCAGGCTCCAGCTTGTCCTTGTAGGGCAGGGCCTCCTGCACCTCGACCCAGGTGGGCCTGAGCACCGCGCGGCCAAAGCGCTCGCTCTCGGCGCGCGCCTCCACCAGGATGCGCTGGCCCTTCTTGACGCCGCTCAAGTCGGCCTCATGCACCAGGCCGGGGTCTAGGCTGACCAGGTGGTGGCGCATGGGCATCTGCCTATCCCAGGCCAGGCGCAGGCTGGCTGGCCGGTTGACGCGCAGGCTGAGCACGGCCTTGCCCGGGCTGTCCATGCGCGCCTCCACCTGGGCAAAGGCCATGGCCACCGGGTGCAGCTCAAAGCGGCTGCGCGGCCCCTTGTCATCCCACAGGGGCAGGTCCTCGCCCTCGCCCGGCTCGGGCAAGGGCAGCACCGACCCGGCCAAAGAGGGCAGATTCCCCTTCTCTTGCACCACCCCATCCATGCAGGCTAGCAGGGGGATGTCGAGCTTGCGCCAGGCCTGCTCCGCAGCCTGGGCGTAAAAGGCCTCGGCCTCTGCGGCCGGATCTTGGGCTGCCAGAAAGCCCAGGCTGCCCATGCTACTGGTCCGGGCCAGCCAATTGAAGAAGGCGTCAGACCCGGCAGTGGCAGTGCCAGGCAGCAGCCAAGCGCCGGCCAGCTGCGGCATCTTCAAACCCTGCAGGCTCTGGCATTGGGCCTCGGCCCAGCTGGCGAAGGCCTGCTCAGGCCCCGGCACCGGGCCCTTATAGAGCAGCCAGGCGCCCAGGTCCTCAAAGCCCGCCAGGCGCCGACCCTCTGCATCGCGCACATCGGCCAGGCCCTTCAGCTGGTAGGCCTGCCATTGCAGGCAGCGCTTGTCGGTGAAGAAGGCGCCCGGCTCAAGGCCCAGGGCCTGCTCCAAGCTGGCCGCCGCGCTCGCGGTCCACAGCACGGGCATGGGGTAGAGCAAGCGCACCCTCAAGCGGCTCAGGGACTGCGCCAAGGCCTGGCAGAAGGCCGGGTCGGGCTTGGATCGGGTGGCGAGATAGAGGCCGCCGGGCCCATAGAGCGGGCATTCAAAGCTGACCGCATTGAAGCCCAGCAGGCTGGCGCGGTCCAGGGCCTTCTCCTGCTCAAGGGCTGGCATGCCCAAGAGAGCGGGCATGTCCACGGCGTGGATGGCGCAAGGCTCGCCACCGGTGGTGAAGACGAAGCCGTTCTGGGCCAGTGGCTGCAGGTCGCCGGCATCCAGGCGCAGGGCCAGGCCCAAGCAGAGGCCCGCGAGCGCCACAGCTGCCATGCTGCGAGCCAGCGTTCTATGCGCAGCGTGCAAAGAGCCTCCTGGCAAGGGCCAGATCACATGTCATCCGGCAGGTTCAAGAGCATGTCATAGGGAAAGGCGCCATCATGGTGCCCATCGCTGAAATAGAATTGGAAGGCATAGCTGCCCACCAGGTTGATGCGCTCGACCTGCAGGCCCGGGAACATCTTGGCCTCGATCTGGATGCTCAGGTTGCCGCACTCTGCGCACTGGCACACGGCGCGCAAGAAGGGCGCCGAGAGCTTCTGCACCCGGCCCGTGGACCAGCTAATCTGCACATAGCCGCCAAAGCTTTCGATGCTGCCTTCGGGGAATTCCATATCTCTCCTGGTCATTGCTCCGCCCTAATCTATTCCCAGCCCGTGGGAGGGTGCCCCCTGAAGGGAACGAGGAGGGTCCTTCCCTCTACTAAGTGCCTCCGCCCCGAAGGGGCGGCTTTGATGGAGGATACCTCGGCCCGAGAAGGGGGCACCCGCCCTAAAGGGCGAGACAAGCTATTCGTACCCTTGGCGGGGCGGCTTGCGCACCAGCACCAGGCTCATGTAGGTGACCGCAGCCGGGTCCACTTGGGCCAGGTCGCTCGACACCAGCTCCTCCTGCCCGCCCAGGCGCACAAAGAGGTGGCTGTGCTTCAGCAAGCCCTTCTCAGCCAGCAGGTCGCGCAGGGCGGCGAAGCGGCGCCCAACCTTCATCAGCACCAGCGTGTCAAAGCGCTCCAGATCCGGCGCCAGGGCCCGCACGTCGCCCAGGCAGGGCAGCACGGCCAGCCTCTCCTCGCGCTCAACCAGAGACAGGTCCAGCCGCGCCGCGGCGGCCGAGAAGCTGCTGATGCCCGGCACGGTCACCACCTGGGCCTGCGGGGCGCGGCGCTTCAGCGCGGCGATGAAATTCATGTAGGTGCTGTAGATGGCGGTGTCGCCCAGGGTGACAAAGGCGCAGTCCTGGCCTGCATCCAGCCCCAGGCCCACGGCCTCGGCCGCCGCGCCCCAGGCCGCCTCCAGCTGGGCCGCATCCTTGGTCATGGGGAAGACCAGCTCGCGCACCTTGGTGGGGTCCAGGTCCACCGCCTTCATCATCAGGCTCAAGGCCAGGCCCTCGTCTTGGATGGCGCTCTTGGGCGCGAAGACCAGGCCCACCGATTCGAGCACCTGCTTGGCCTTGAGCGTCAGCAGGCCGGGGTCGCCAGGCCCTAAGCCCACGCCATATAAGGTGGGCATCAGGCGCTCAGGCGCAGCAGCGCATTGACGATGGCCACCGCCGCAGGCGTGCCGCCCTTGCGGCCCAGGGTGGTGATGTAGGGCACCTCGCCGGCATGGCCATGCTCCAGCGCGTGCTTGCTCTCCTCGGCGCTGACAAAGCCCACCGGCACGCCGATGACCAGCGCCGGCTTCCACTTGCCGGCGATGATGAGGCGCTGGGCCTCGAGCAGGGCGGTGGGCGCGTTGCCTATGACGAGGATGGCGCCCGGCGCCTGCAAGGCTGCGGCGCGCATGGCCTCGATGCTGCGGGTATGCCCCGCGGCCTTGGCCGCCACGGCCACAGCCGGGTCATTGATGGGGCAGAGCAGCTTGCTGCCATGCCGGGCCAGCAGGTCCTTGCTGACCCCAGCCGCCACCATGGCCACATCGGCCACCAGGCTGGCGCCAGCCTTGTAAGCCTTGTCAAAGGCCTCAAAGCAGCCCGGCGCAAAGCGCAGGTTGCGGGCATACTCAAAGTCAGCCGTGGCATGCACCACCCGGCGCACCACCGCATGCTCTTGCGGGGTAAAGCGAAAGTGCGGGGAAAGCTCGCTGTCGATGATACGGAAGCTCTCAGCCTCTATGGCCAGAGGGTCTGTCAAAGCTATCTTGTCTCCATCACACATGGCACTCTCCCTGCTTGAGCCGCGCTGCTGCGGCCCAAGAAAAGCCCTATTTTTTGGGCAAAGCCAAAATACCACGCTTGTGAGCGCTGAGCAAGGCCAGAGCCTAGGGCCGCTTAAGCGATTCGGCAGAAAAGGCGCTGTTTTGTTAAAAAAATGGACTAGGCCAAATTTTGAAAAAGCGGGCTCTGAACAGCGTGTTAGAATCCCTGCATGAGCACTGCCCCTACGAACCCTGCGCACAAGCACTCCTGCCTCCCTCTGCTGCTGGCCCTGGCCCTGCTGGCGCCAGCCGGGCTTCTGCGTGCCGCCAGCGCCACCATCGCCATCAATGCCGCCAGCGTGGTGAACGGCTTTGTGCCCAGCCAGGTCTTTGGCACCAATGTGGACCACGGCACCTTCCCATCCGTGTACCAGGCCCTGCAGCCCACCCTGCAGTCCGCGGGCATCGACTTCATCCGCTACCCAGGCGGCTCAGGCTCTGACCTCTATCACTGGAACGGCACCGGCGCCTGGGCCAACAACATCTGGGTGCCTGCCAACAACGTGGCCACCCAGGGCTTCAACTGCAAGCCCTTGAACAACGGCACCTCTGCGGCTGGCGGCTTCGTCTCCCTGCTCAGCGATGGCTTGACCGGCACGGCCTGGGTCTCCAATTCTGACACAGACTTCCCTGCTGCCCAATGGGCCTACTTTGACTTGACCTCCTCCAAGGCCGTCACCTCGGTGCAGATCTGGTGGGGCGTGCCCTATGCCACCAGCTTCCAGGTGCAATACTGGGACCCCACAGCCGGCAACCAATGGAGCCCTTACCAGGACACAGCCAATCATTGGATCAACACCTCCGCGGGCACGGTGACGGGCACGGGCGGCCAGCAGACCGTCAGCTTCACCAGCGTCACCACCCGCTACATCCGCGTATTGCTCACGGCCAGCTCCTCGGGCAGCGGCGGCTATGCTGTTGATGAGGTTGAGATCTTCAATGGCGCCACCCAGCTCAGCACCAACTCAGCCACCAACCCCACCCAGGCCACGGTATCCAGCTGCACCGTCACCAGCCAGTCCACCAGCGCCGGGGTGCTGGATTTTGACGATTACATGGCCTATTGCAACAGCTTCAGCCCCCCTGCCACCCCGCTCATCACGGTCAACTTCGGCACCGGCACCCCGCAAGAGGCCGCGGCCTGGGTGCACTACGCCAACGTGGTGAAGGGCTACCATGTCAAATATTGGGAGATAGGCAATGAGCTGATGGGCAACTGGGAGGCTGGCGGCCCGCTCTCAGCCACCGACTATGCCCGCCGCTTCGCCGAGTTCTACGCGGCCATGATCGCTGAGGACCCCAGCATCAAGCTCTTGGGCCCCATCAGCGGACCCGTGGACGCATCCAACAACCTCAACACCGCAACCTTTCTGCACGACTTCTCAGCGCGCCTGATCAGCGGCGGCGCGCCCCAGGCCTTGGGCGGCATAGACTTGCATGTGTACGCCGGCTACAACGACGATGTGGATGCCGACCTGCTGGCCACCCCCTCCAAATGGGCCGCCTGGGCCACCTCGGTGAACAATGACACCACAGGGCTCACGGGCCATGGCAGCATGCCCGTGGTGATGTCCGAGTACAACGCCAACTCAGCGGGCACCAACATCACGGTGCGCTTGGTCAATGGCCTGTGGCTGGTGAACTGGCTGGGCCAGTACTTGACCGCCTTCGGCACCCGCAGCTGGACCACCTTCTTCGCCCTGCTCGGCGGCGGCTCTGAGGAGAGCAGCACCACGGGCGGCAGCTTCGGCCAGTTCGAGGGCACGCCCGGGCCCTATGAGGACCAGCCCTTTGCCAGCTTCTGGGCCATGCAGATGATGTCGCAAGACTTTGCCATTGCCGGCGACACCCGCACCCACCATCTGGTGTCCTGCGCCAGCAATGCCGCCAACCTGGTGGCCTATTCTGACCTGCGGCCCGACGGCGTGCTCTCCCTCATCGTCAGCAACCAAGACCCCAGCAACACCTACGCCACCGCCATCAGCATCAGCGGCTTCAGCCCCCAGGCCAGCGCCACCACCTATTCCTTCAGCTCAGCCCAGTACGCCTGGGTGACCAGCGCCGTGCCCTACCACGTGGCCCCAGACACCCCGCCCGCGCAGTCCAGCGCCAGCGTCTCCACCAGCTTCAGCGCCAGCTTCGCGCCCTATTCCATCACCTGCTACCAGTTCCAGCCCCAGGGCAGCCCCACGCCCAGCCCCAGCCCCTCGCCCAACTTCACCGCCACCGCAACGCCCAGCGCCACCAACACGCCGGTCACAGCGCCCACGGCCTGCGGCACCCTGGTCTGCTACAACGGCGAGGCCGGCAGCGGCAATGTGAACCTCTCCACCGGCAACTACTACACCACCAGCGCCACCGATGCCGAGGACACCCAGGCAGCCTATGCCGGCACCAAGGGCCTGGACCTCACCTACGCTTTCAACGGCTACTGGGGCGCCTTCACCAACAACTTCGCCAACTACAACACCGCCAAGGCCTTCAACCTGAGCAGCTACGACACGCTGGAATTCTACGTGCGCACCGTAGCCGGCACCCTGCACTACCTCACCTTGGCCCTGGGCGACAACAGCGCCACCAGCGGCTATGTGAGCGTTGACAGCTACCTGCCCGGCGGCGTGACCCCGGCCTGGCAGAAGGTGGACATCCCCTTGAGCGCCTTCACCGGCATCAACATGAGCCAGGTGATGCTCTACAGCTACGCGGTGCAGTACACCCAGAGCGCCTACATAGAGGTCTATGTCGACAACATGGTTTTCTTGCAGCACTGCGCCACGGCCACGCCCAGCGTCAGCCCCTCGGCCAGCCCCAGCTTCAGCAAGACGCCAAGCCCCTCGCCTTCGCCCACGGCTTCGGCGGAGCCTACCGGCAGCCCCAGCAACACGCCCTCAGCCACCAGCACGGCCAGCCCCACGCCCAGCCGCACAGGCACTCTCACGGCCACGGGCAGCCCCACCGTGAGCGCCAGCCCTAGCAGCTCCCTCACGGCCACGGCAACGCCCACGGCCACCGACAGCCCCAACCCTCTCTGGTCGCCCACCAATAGCCCTACCCAGAGCCCCACTTGGTCTGCCAGCCCCAGCTGCTCTGCCACGCCCACGCTCACCAGCACTGCCAGCCATAGCCCCAGCAGCACGCCCAGCGCCACGCCCACGGCAAGCGCCAGCCCCACCTTGAGCTCCACGGCTAGCCCCTCAGCCACGCCCAGCCGTACCAGCACCGCTTCAGCCACCAGCACCGCCAGCCCCAGCGCCTCTGCCAGCAGCACTGCCAGCGCGAGCAGCACCAGCACCAACAGCAGCACAGCGACCCCAAGCAATAGCGCCACCCTCACAGCCAGCCCTACCAACAGCACCACAGGCACTGCCACGCTCACGGCCACTGCCTCTGCCACGGCCTCGCCTACGCCTTCAGCTACGGCGGAGCCAACTGGTACGGCGAAGCCTAGCGGCACTGCCACGGCCACTGCGATCTCCACCTTCACGGCCTCGCCCAGCTCGTCCCCCAGCGCCGGCAGCGGGCTTTCCATAGATCGCGTGGTGCCAGTGCCCAACCCCCAGCATGGCAAGGATCTGAGCCTGCTGGTGCTGGTGCGCGGCAAGGCTGACAGCTTGAGCGTCCGGCTCTACAGCCAGGCCCTGAACGAGGTGGCCAGCTTCAAGGCGCCGGGCGGCAGCGGCTGGGTGGCGGTGAACATCACCCTGCCAAGCCTGCCCTCTGGCACCTTCTTTGTGCTGGTCACAGGCCAGGGCCAGGGCCAGACCAGCAAAGCCAAGGCCGTCACCATGCTGCGCCTGCCTTGAAGCAGAACCCTCGCACAAAGAAAAGCCCTCCTGCGACCAGGAGGGCTTTTCTTGTTCAAAGCAGCTTGGCTCAATCTGCCATGCCCTTGCCTCTCAAGATCTGCGGACGCCACTTGGCTATCCTGGCGACACGGGTCTCCGGCTGCTTGGCGGAGCCGATGAAGAGGCAGTAAGCCCGCTGGCGGCCCGGGGTCAGGGCCTCAAAGGCGGCCTTCAATGCCTTGTCTTTGGCAAGCTCGGCCTTCAGCTCCGCGGGCATGGCCGCCGCCGCGCCCGGCTTGCGCTCTACCTTGAGGCCAGCCTGCTCAATGGCAATGGCCTCCTTGACATAAGCTCTCAAGTCCGCTGCCTTCTCGGCCACCTCAGCCAGGCTGGTGAAGCGCATCTGGCGGGCGCCCTCATGGTGCTCCCCGGGCTTCACCAGCAGGCCCTTGGCGTCCTTGAGCAGGGCGCCCTTGAAGAACAGCGCGTCAAAGTGCTCCTTGAAGCCGTGCACCAGCACCACATTGCTGCCTTGCAGGGCGTAGCAGGGCCAATGCCACTTCAAGTCCTCTTGCAAGGGGCAAGAGAGGATGATGGCCCGAAGCGCCGCCATCTCTGCCTGCCAACGCTTGGCTCGGGCCAAGAACTCGTCCACCTTAGGGCTGGGCTGGGCCATGGTCTCCTCCAATTATTGCCAAGTCCTCTCTACCTACGAGCCGATAATCAAAGAAGTTTCCTTGAAAACAAAAGCAGAGAGAGCCGCGCAGTTAGCGCGGCTCTCTCTGCTTTAACCCCATGGGATCTAGCGCAGCGCGGCCTTCAGCGCCTTCTTGACCGCCTTGTCCACCAGCTTGGCGATCAGCGCCTTCTGCGCCTTGCGCTCAGCCTTGAGAGCCTTGGCCAGCTGCTTGGCAATGCTGCCTGCCTGGGGCGCTGAGCTTGGCTTGCGGCCGGGCTTGCCCTTGGGCCGGCCTGGCTTCTTGCCCGAGCCCTTGGGCCGACCCGGCTTTTTGCCTGATCCCTTGGGCCGGCCTGGGCCCCTCTTGGCTGGCTCTGCTTGAACTTCTGCAACGGGCGTGGCGCTAGGCTCAACGGCCTTAGAGAAAAGTCCCATGGTGTTCGCCTCCTGTGTGAGTTTGTTGTTGGGTGGATCTAAATCAAACTTCTTATCCCTTCAGCAGCGCAGCAGGCACAGCCACATCTAAGTGGCGCGGGTGGTCAGCGGCTTGGGCATGGCGGCCTCAAGAATTCAATGCACCCAGGGCAGCAAGCGCCAGGTGCGCGCCTGATATTGGCGATACTCTTCGCCAAAATGGGCGATTAGCATGGCTTCTTCAATGCGGATGCGGTTGAGCGTGGCGAGCAGGGGCAGGGCCAGCGCCGCTGCGATGCTTGCCCAGTTCTCAAAGGCCAGCCCCAGGCCCAGCAGGCTCACCAAGCTGCCCAAGTAGGCAGGGTGGCGCACAAAGCGGTAGAGCCCGCGCTGGACGATGCTATGCCCCTCCACAATGGCCACCTGCACGGTGAAGCGTCGGCCCAGCGCTCGTATGGCCCAAAAGCGCAGCCCCAGGCCTATGACAATCAGCGCACAACCCGCATAGCCCAATGCTGGCGAAAACCAAGTGATGGCCGCGCCTTGGCGCGTGAATGGCACCCAATAGCGCAGGCTGGCCGCGGCCATGGTTGAGAGGGCTATGCTCATCCAGAGCAGATGCAGGCTGCCCTTGTCCTGCGCCTGCTTGTCCGGGCTGTTGCGCCGGGTGGCTGAGACATAGGCTTCAAAGCCTATCCACAGCACGCAGAGAATGCGCATCAAGCTATCCAGATCTGGCATGTGAATCACAGGCCGTTGTAGAAGCGCCCAAACACCAGCGCGGACATAATGGCCATCAGCAAAGCGCCTGCGCCAGCAGTTAAAGCATGCTTGGTGTTGCGCAGCTCAAATCTGCCCACGCGCATCAGCAGGATGTATGCCACCACCAGATTGCACGCGCCCCACAGCACGTTCACCAGCGCTGGCGACAGGCCCTGGCCTGGCGGCGAGGCGAAGGGGGTTTGAAAGGGGTGGCCGGTGACGCCGCTGATGAAGTGCGGCAGGGCGTTCACCAAGAAGGCTCCGCCGAAGAAAAAGGAAAGGTAGTGGTACCAGCGCATGGGATTGCCTCCTTTAAAATACAATTACATTAATTTAAAAGTTCATCAATATTTTCCGCGCCCATCAAATCGCTTTTCTTGACATAGGTCGGTCCCTGCAAGGCATTGCCCGAAGGGCCTAAAGGCACTGGTTTAATCTTCACAGCGGGGGCTTTGAAGATTACTTGGTACTTACCCGTGTCTTCATAGGGCTTAATTTCTTGTACCTCAGCCAAATATGTAATAGCGCTAACCGGCGCCACCTGGTAGGCCGCTATGTATTTGATTTTATCTTTCATAGCCGCGCCAATGCGGATTTTATACCAGCGATTTTCCCCGATAAAGACTTCATAAAACCAATCATCCTTTGCAGGGACAACTATTGTGTCACAGGTTGCTCGTCGGCTTCTGAGTTCTGTAATTGCCCTTGAATTATCAGTGCCCTGCACTGGCGCATTGGCGGCTACTTCTTCATACTCATCATAAAGGGTGTCAAATTGATGCAGAATTTGCCCGTTGGCGGCACGAAAAGTTTTAAGCTCAATCACGGAAGCTACTGCGCTGATTTGTTTCAGCACATTGTGCAATTCCGGCCTGGCCTCATCAATCACAACAAGTGCAGAGAATTCCTTCAAAACAGCCAGATCCAAATAGCTGTCGACATTCCGCTGCCCTGCTTTATTGCAACACTCCTGGAGCACTTTTACCTTAGAGGGATCCTTCTGAATTTCTTCCATCAAGAACTGACGTATGCGGTGCTTGCCTTCATTAAAGCTGGTGGCAAATCGCAGCAATTGAATACCAATATGCTTGAAGGGGTCGTGAGAGACAATCTCATTCTCAATGACATAAAGCTTTGGGGCCACAATATTTGTGAAATCCAACAGATATGCATCAGGGATACTGATTATTTCTCCACCTTTTACTTGTTTCTTGATTTCTAGGTACAGAGTTTGCGGGCCAAAGATCTTCGATGCCAATTGACCAACTACTTGTTCAAACTCGCTCTCTGTTTTGTAGGCATAAGGCGAATACAACTCGCCATTCGAGCCAAGTATACAGGGCACTTAAGCCTCCATGTTTGCGGAAATTGCCCGAAAAATCAGCAAACTATGCACTAGCTTGTACCTGGTACAGATACCTCTGAAACCCGGCAAACACTTGCCCTATCTCCTCCGGCTTGCCCAAATTAGCAATCGCATCCGAAATCGAGTCGTGGTACATCAGCTTCAGCAGCGGCGTCAGCTTCTCTTGTTCCAGCTCCTCAACACCTTCGCTCACGTAATGGCCAAGGACAAAATCCAAGAAGGTCTGCTGCTGAGGGTTGAAGATCTTGTTGATGGCAGCCTTGGCGCCCTTGGCGCGTTCTTCGCGGGTTTGGGTGGGCATGGCGTAGGCCACGTAAGCCAGCACATCAAAGATGTCGCTCTTCTCTGCCCCAATCAGGCGCTGCGGTTGTGCTACAAAATTGGGTGTAAGTTCCGTTTAAAAAGTAATGGGCGTAGACTGGTGTTACCGCTAACCCCAGTTCTCCTTTCGGAGGTCTACGCCCATGAAAAGCGTATCGCAGAACTTATCCCGTGTCACGCATCAGATTATAGCAAAACGCATTGAAGGCCTGCTCCAGCCCGGCGATGTCTTGGCCCTGATCGAGGACCAAACCCACAAGATCCTGGCCAAAGCCTTGAACCAGGCACTCGAAGACGAGCTTTCAGCAGCCTTAGGCCGCGAGCCGCATGAACGCGGGACCGATGGCCGGCTTCGCAATGGTGCCAAAGCCGTGAGCGTGCCGGGCTTCTTTGGCCGCCTGTGGCTTCGCAAGCCAGTGCTTCGCTCAGCCACGCCGCCGTCGCCCTTGCTGGCAGCTCTAAGGCGCTCAGGGAAGGCCTTGGTGAACTCCTTGGCCACCCGCTTCTGGTTGCGAGGCACATCGACCAGGGCTACTTCTGAGGAGCTGAACCGGGCTTTCGGCACCAAGCTCCGCTCGGCTGATGTCTCCACGCTCACCAACGCTTTGTTGCCAAGCATCGAAGCCTGGTTGGCGAGGCCATTGCCAACGGACATTTGCTATCTCTACCTAGACGCCGTCTACCTGCCTGCCAAGAAGCTGGGCTTCACTACAAAGCAGGCTTTGCTGGTGGCCATTGGCATTGATAGCAAGGGCCGCTATCACACACTGGGCTTTGTCTTTGGCGACCGCGAAGACAAGGACACGTGGACAGCCATTCTCAAAGACCTGTTGAATCGCGGTCTCAATCGGCACGCGCTGCAGCTGGTTATCTCTGACGAACACAAGGCCATCTTCGCTGCTGTGGCAGATACGCTGGCCTTGCCGCATCAGCTCTGCCTGGTCCACAAACAGCGCAATGCTAGGGCCCGGGTCGCGTCAAAGGACCGCAAAGCCTTCATGCGTGACTTCGTTGCGGTGTTCTGGGCTCCGTCGCGAGACCAAGCCATGCAGGCGCTCGGGCAACTGAAGGGGCGTTGGGGCTCGCGCTATCCCAAGGCCGTTGAGATTACTGAATCTAATCTCGACCACAGCCTTGCATTCATGAGCCAGCCGCAGGCGCTTTGGACTGTGCTACGCAGCTCGAACCCAGTCGAGCGCTTCATCCGCGAGCTCCGCCGCCGTTTGAAGCCGGCTGGCGCGATGATGAGCGAGAGCGAGGTCTGGAAGCTTGTCTGGGCCGTTTCCACCGAGCAAGAGCGCCGTTGGGCTGGCCGTCGCGCCACTGGCTATGCCGCCATCCTCTCGGAGGACCAGATCGCTGCCTGATCCACCGCCAAGTCTATGCCCCAGAGCAATTTACACCCAAGACTGTTGCGTAACCCCCCTAGCCTGACTGACTTGAGCA